>Ga0306926_10008373_pt1 | contig 11305 bp, 8 predicted proteins | sample flu12Cox44000178_FD_203759 | JGI IMG/M metagenome (GOLD analysis project Ga0306926, IMG submission 203759) | Lab enrichment of tropical soil microbial communities from Luquillo Experimental Forest, Puerto Rico - flux8day.12C.oxic.44.000.178 (v2)... | ecosystem: Environmental > Terrestrial > Soil...
GTGGGGGTGTTCCGGAGACGCTCGATCCACTGTTCACGCGTCTCGCCTGTGGGAGGTGCAACCCCGCGTGGCAGGTCCGGTTCGGTATACACGTCGATGTAGCAGAGAGCGCCGCGGAAGCGGACGTCGATTCGAGCGAACTTGCTGGCATAGTGCTTGGCAGCGTAATCCAGAATCCGGCGCTCCGTACGAGCTTTAACGCCAGGCGGGATACTCTTCCCGCCGGTATGCGGGTTGTAAACCCACGTGCGCATACCTGATCCTCCATCACTCCGTCTGCGCGCGGAAGGCGTCGGGGAAGGTCCTTGTTTCGCCATTGTACTGCCTGGATTTGCTCGGTGGCTTCTGATTTGCCGGAATCTCGCGCTTGATCTCGGCCAGAAGCTCGCAGGCAATGCGGTAATCCAGGCTCTTCGGCACGGACATCCGCGTGAGCACACGGTTGACGAACAGTTCTACACCTTGCTCGTGCAACTGGTACGCGATTCTGCGGAACTCCGCGATCTTGTTCGAATGTCGTTCTCGGATCATCGCGGTGCTATACTCTCGAAACCGTTCCTGGATAGCCTTACATTGCTCTGGAAAGTGCTTGTGCAGGGTCGCATAGTGATAGCCGTTCCGGTTCTGGAAGGATTTCAGCGAGCGAGGCGGGAACTCTTCTAAGGCCAGATCCATTTGGTGCGCGGTTTTAACCTTGTCGAAGCCGAGTCGTTGGCGGGCCCAGAGATTGCGCCAGTGGGGCACACCCTCGAGATCCAGTGAATCAATCTGAGCCGGGGATATCTTTCCCGTGAGAAGGCTGACCAAAGTTGCACCAAACACACGCGCCAGGCGCAGGTAGACCGGCAGTGTGGGACGCTTGTCGCCCATTCGCCAGTGGCCGACCGAACCAACGCAAACGCCCAGGATTCGGGCGAAACCGGACATGCCTTCCAACTCAGTTCCGACGCGTATGAGTTGCGACAACTGAGCCGTGGTCAGTAGCGACGGGCTGTGAAAGCCCGCCTCGATCAGATCCCCGATTTGGTTTGCAACCCAGATTTCCCAGTCCGGCGTTTCCTGGCGCAGAATCGAAGAGCTTTCGGTGCTATCGTTCCCTGAATCCGAACCGAGCCAGCGCTTGCAGCGGGTACAGAACCCAACCCAGGAGCATTGGCCGAGTAACGGCTGCGGCAAACTACAGTGCGGACACGTCACCCGCAGTGCGCGCCGATGAAATGGGCAGAACTTGACCACATCCAATGTCCAAAGCAAAGGTACGTAGACTGGTTTACCGGCTTGTTCCCAACTGGTCAGGCACACGGGACACCACGCGGCCACGCCTCTCATCAACAGGGGCGTTGGAAGGAGCGGCTTCCAGGGGAGCAAAGTGAGGTGCTGAAGATCATTTCTCGCGGTCATCTTCCCGATTGCCGAGACAAAGTCGGTGGCGACACCGCCGATGGCATTGATACAGCAAGTGAACCAACGAGAACCACCCTTGATTCCACAGGCGAACATATTTCGGTGGGTTGGGCCGTGCTTCATCACCTCGCGGTGGTGAAGTACGCCCGGAGTGACGGAATGTGCTTGGGCGAGTCTGGAGATATAGCTCGTCAGGCACTCGACCATCGAGGTGCCGAATCCGGCGGGCCTGAGATTGAAAAACCGGCTACGAGGTGGGACCCCTGGAGCCGTCATGTCCCACTTCTCATATGTGGCAAGATCGCGCATTCGTACCTCCCCGGTTAACTCCAACAAGATCTCGAACTGGTTTGCGCTGGCCAACACGGGGGCGTCGCTGGGGAGGCGGCGGATTCGTGCACGGCAGCGCTGGCATCGCGGACGAAGTCGTGACCGCTACCTGCAAGAGCTGTTTCAAGCGGTCTCGCTTCTGGCCCTTTTCGGCAACCTCGCTTTCGCCGTCGACCGCCTCGCTTGCCATTCTCTCGGATTGATCCAGCGACCACGCCGTTCTTTCAAGCATCTTCAGGTTTACAGTGTGGGCGCCTTGGTTTAAAGCGAACGCCAGAGCTCTTGTCAACCAGTCTTTAACCAACCCAACACAGCCGATCGAACGCTCGTAGCAGTACTCGATGTGCGGCAACAAGTCGGACTCGCCGCTCAGCGGCAGATGGCGCTGCAGTGTGAAAACGGCATTGCGAAAAGCCGTATAATCCTCGGATATCTCAGCGTGGTATCGGGGGAAATGGATGTCGATGCTGCGCCGGCTCAACTGCGCACTGAGATTGCGGAAAGGGAGTAACTCGTAGGTTCCTATCAAGACGTGTACCGTGTTGGCGAGGCTGGCCAGGGATTTGATCGAGTCGAGTTGGTCCTGAAGTTTGCGGCCGCTCATCATCTTTGCCAGATGCTGGGCCTCGTCGATGAAGAATGCCGCTGGCCGCCGGTGGATCAGTGCACCCTCCAGGGCCATTCGCAGCTCAAGCCCTGGCACGCGAGAACCTCTAAGGGCTCTGCTGCAGCCGTCTCGGAATAAGTTGCGGACTTGATCAGTCATCTTCCAGTCGATGAGTGGTTCATCCAGGGCCATGAGGGCTCTCCGGTAATAGTCCTTCCAACTGAATTGGCTGGAATCCGGCGCCGCGGCTTCGATGCTGACTACCGGGATGATCCCGGGGTCCTGACGAAGGGTTTCCATCATGGATTCGGTTAGGTGCTTTTCGACCCGCCGTCGCAAGGTCGTCTTCCCGACGCCAGTCGGTCCGTAAACAAAGATCAGAGACCAACCAGCGGGCTCCCGGATGGCTTGCTTCAGAGCCGCGTCCGCTACCTTGAGCAGAGGATGCGCAATCGTGAACGACTTGAAATACCCGAGCCGCACCTCCGGTGGCTGATCCAGCAGTTCTCGTGGGAATGCGAAGTCGGGCACGAGTCAATACTCCTGATAGAGCTCGGGCTGCGGCATGAATGCGGCCGCAGCCACATCTGGTTGGAGCGCCGCGGCATTGGCTTCCGGGAAGGAGTCGCCCTCGTTCGGGGACTCGATAACCTGCCGAAACTCGCTGGAGGAATCGTCTTTAGCCAAACGGATTCTCCTGGCAGCTGCATCCTGTAGGCGCTGGATGAGGAGCGATTCTTCCGCTTCGACGGAGGCGACGAAGTCGGCGAGCCTCCTGGCCGTCAGTTGGAATTCACGAGAATGATCCTGCGATCGTTTCCGCAGTTCGGCGGCAGCGATCATCATCTCCCGTTCCGAACGCCCGCGAAACGACGAGAAGTGTTCGGAGTAGCAGCTGACCCAACGATATCCAACATAGGCGTACGCCGTTCCGGCGTCGTACGGGTCGTATCGGACCGGTACCCGCGTGCCCTCGATGGCCGGGTCGCGGAAAACGGTAGACCAGTAGTGGAGGTGGTTGATCTTGACACCCTTGCCGCAGTGGACCAGAGCGGTGCCCTTGGCGGTGGTCGGCAAAGTCATCATGCGGAATTCGTCGTCGTATTGGAGCTGACGGTGAGGGCGATTCCCGGAATGCTGCAATCCCAGCGTGAAACAGTCGCGGGGACTTTGCCCGAGAGCCGGATGCATGGTGGTGTCATACAATTCGTAGGCCCACTCGCACAGGCGGCCGTAAAGGAACTCCAACGTCCATACAGCGTGGTTCTTCGGATCCACGCTGGTGGTCACCTGGCGCACGTTCCTGGTGATTTGGGTATTCCCGGCCAAACTGTAAATCAATTGGGTGCTGGTTCCGAAGAGCCGTTCACAGATAGATCCAAAACGTGGTTTGGCCGGGGGCCGAGTTTTCTTCGTGCACTCATAGCGCGCAAGCAGCGTCTCGAAGTAGACGCTGTCGAACTCCTTTCCGCCATCGACGACGAGGATTTGCGGAAGACGCCCATGGCGGCGGACGCACTCTCGTAATAGCATCATGCAGGAGCGATAAGACGGCGGATCGAAAGACAGAAAAAAAGCCAATAATCGCCGCGAAAATGCGTCGGTGAGGATGGTCCACCACGGGCGGCCGAGGTTCCGGCCTGTGCTGGAGCAAACTATCTCCACGTCGAGCTCGGTGTGATCGGCATGGCAGATGTGAAAAGGCCGGTCGCCGTGGCGCGGCGTGGTGAGGTGCAGTTCCAAGTAGGGTGCTGCGAGCTGATATGCTGCACGCCGGCCACGCCGTTCGAACACCAGGTCGGCTTGTAGACGACGGTTGATTGCGGCAGAAAAGGTTTTGTAGCTTGGCGCCGCGATTCCTTCGGATTCACAGGCACGGATGAGCATTCCATAGGAGTGGAATTTCCGCTTTTGCTTGGTGGTCTCGTAGTCGGTTCCAATGATCTCCGACATCAGCGCCCGGGTTTTCTCCGGAAGCTTGCTATTCCGGTTTCCACAATCGTGGAACCGCGGCAGAAGACCGAGATAGCCGTCGCCATGGAGAGCCTCTGCCTGCCGGTACCGTTGTAACCAGTGGCGGACAGTCCGGGCCGGAACGGTGTCCGCCAGTGGCTCCCGTGCCCGATACGCCCGGATCAGCTTTAGCCGCCGATTCGCCTCCGCTATTTCCGCCGGACCCATTTGCGGCAGGAGCGCTACGGCTGATGCAGCAGCAGCGCACGTCGAAGCAGGAGATGAGATTGCAGCTTGAGACAGATTGAGAAGGACGCGAACCCTGTTCGGTTCTGTCAGCGGAGCGGAGGAGAGATCGACTTCGAGCGGTCCGACCGCGATCATCGCGAAGAGTTCGTCACGCGAGACGATGCCCACCGTCTCCTGAAACAGATCGCTCAGTCCGATCGCCGACCGGGCGGAGACGAGCGCGCGTACGCGTTCGTGAGACTCAGGCCGGATTGGCAGGTCGGACCGGAGATAATCTTCCAGGAACTGGATATTCCGCTGGTAAACCCAGTTGATCTCTCGGGAGGAACGGATCCGGTAATAGAACCCAAATTCTTTCGCACACGCTTCGCCCGGTGGGCAGCGCCACTGACCGTTCTCGGTGCTGCAGTATCGGTTCGGGCTCTGCGCCGCAAGCCGCAGGAGGTTTTCTTCGGTTTTCCATTCCTCCCAGCCGGCAGCGGTCTTGCGTATGACGAAGAAGTCGGGTGTGTGGAGAACGCCCAAAGGCTTTCCCCCAGGAGCTTGATAGTTCAACTTGATCTGGATGGGCTGATCGTAGAACTCGAGGACCTCCGCGTCGTGCTCCATCTCGTATATGCCGGCGAGTTCGACGCGATGACTCTCGAATTGAATGGTGACGCCCATCTTTCGGCTGGGATAGCGTCCGCTGACATTCGATCGGCCACCACCCACGCGACGGGCCGGATCGGATCTGCGGATTTGATCAATCAGTGCTCGGGCGTGCGGCAGGACGCCAACCCCCTTGCACCAACTCTCCAAAGCCTCTGGGCTCAGCATCGGTAGCCCTTCTCAAACACCGTCGCGCTCACTGCGGCACGGTCGGTGTTTTGTCGTCCCGTGATCACCACCAGAACAGGCTTACGGCCTTCGCGACGCTACGAGTCCTCGTTCTTGAGCGCGCTCACGTACCGCAGACCAGCTTCGTTGATCAACTCCTGCAACAAGCGGCCATTTTCAATGGCCTTGCGGACTTCGGGGACCAGCCTTTGGGGGACGTAAATCGAAAAGCGGCGCGAGCCCCGACGCACGTACAGTGCGTAGCTGCTGTGGCCCTTACCGGCAGCACACGCCGGGCAATTCTTGCGTATACAGGGACCCTTCCTCAATGAGATGGAACCCGTCGCCACCGGCCAGATCCCGCTGACGGCTTTCGAGAACCAGCGCCGAACATCTGCGGGAGTCTCATCGTCCGCCATGTGTATATGTGCTATTATGCATGTATACAGACACAGAGGTCAAGCATTTTGTTTTGGACGGACCTCGTTTTGGAGACTTTTGAAAAGACTCGGACGGCCAGACTATACTTCCACATGCAAATTGCGGCCAAACTATCCTTCCAGCTAGGCTCCTCACTCGGATGCCGGCGACGAGGAATCAACAGATTGTCAGAGGGGCAGTGGCAAAGGTATGGTTCCAGCAGCGGCAAGACTATGGTTCAAGGCACAAGCAGGTCCATTTCGCCTGAAACTTCGTAGACCGGGCCTTCCGGGGTTTCTTTGGGATTCAGGATCAACTGTCCGATGTGGCGGGCTAGAATCGGCTTGGACTTCTCTGCGTCGGCGTGCAAGAGCTCTCGGAGTTGCAGCACGTTCTTGTAGACGAAGGCGCGGACTTCGCCAACGGCCGCTGAAAGGTCGCGGGGCTTGCCCGCATCCATTCGGCGGTCTACCTCGGCAATTTGGGCTTCGAGTGACGCGAGTTTGGCGAGCATCACGGGCGAGTGCCCAGCCTCCGCAATTGCATCAGCCAGGTGATTCGCTTTTGTCTGCAACTGTTGCCGCTCGCGGCGGAGGTCGTCCAGTCCCGTAGCCTGGCGTTTGATTTCGGCAAGACGCTTCCGCAGCTCTTCATGGAACCGTTGCAACGTGTAGTCGATTAATTGAGAGTTCAGGATTCGCTGTTCAAGGGCTGCTACCAGTTGGCTTTCGAGACGATCTTGCCGGATTGTGAGAGCGTTGTTGCAAACGCCACGGTATCGGTGGCTCGGGCAGCCGTAGCGCACATAGCCGCGCTTTCCTTGCCCGCTGATGATGACGATGCGGGAGCCGCACGATCCACACACAAGCAACCCGCTGAACAGATATGAACGGCTCCTCTCCGTCCGGTTCAGTCCACCTAATCGCTTGGCACCGAACCGGAGGTTTACATCCGTGATTCTGGCCTGAGCCGCGTTCCAAAGCTCCTCCGACACGATCCGCCACTCTGGAACCGGGACGCGCAACCAATCCTCTTTCCGGCGGTCCTTGCTGATCTTGCGGCCGGTCTCGGGGTTCCGCACCTTGGCGGTGCGGTTCCAAACTTGAACACCGCGGTACCGCTCATTCCTGAGCATCTCCCGAATTGAGGAAGTGCACCATGCCTGCATCACGCGCGTTCGTGGCGGCTGCGGCGCGGGCACTCGTTCGTCGTTTAGGATCTTCGCGATTCGAGCTAGTCCGTAGCCATCGGCGTACATCCGAAAGATCCTGATTACCACAGCCGCCTGTTCCGGACGGATTCTCAATTCGACGCCAAGAATGGCGGGGCGCCCGTATTTTCCTTGTCGGGTCGGATCTTCAATCGGTACGTTGATATAGCCGAAGCATTTCCCGCCTGGGTTCAATCCCTTGAGGACTCGGCCTTCCTGCCCGCGGTGTACCTTGTCCGCGATCCCCACCAGCGCTTGTTCGTCCATCATGCCGTTCAGAGCGAGGAGCGGGCGAGCGGTCTTTTCGAGGGAGTCAATACCCTGGCTAACGAAAACGACTCCGACTCCGCGGAACTGCAGGCGCTCGACGATTGTTAGGGAGTCCGCCAGATGTCGGGCCAACCGCGAAGTGTCATCTACCAAAATGCGGTCAAACGGCCGCGGTCTCCCCATAGCGTCTGCAATCAAGCTATTCAGCGCATCTCGCGCAGCAAGGGCGGCGCCAGAAACTGCATTATCGCTTCTAATGTAGCCATCCAGGACCAACCATCCCTTCAGCCCAGCATATTCCCGACACTTTCGAATCTGGTCGTCTATTGAAGACTCACGCTGCAAGTCGGAAGAGTAACGGGCGTAGATTGCGCATCTCATGACTTCTGATCTCCATTATGGCCGTCTTCCTGGAAGTTGCAAGAGCGAATGAAGTCCTCCACAAGTCGCGGTACTAGCCATTCATCGATGAACCTCCGTATCGCCTCGTCCGAAGGATATGAAGAGCTAATCAGCGCTGAGGTGGGAGGACGACCCTCCACGGTCTCAGTCGATTGGCCCTTGCTTCGTTTCATTAGACTTCCCGCTGTTCGCGTTGATCCGTTTTCAGTGGTGTCGGCTCGCTGGAAATTCAAGTTGTACGCCCGGTTGAGACCGCCTTAGCTGCTTTTGCAGCGGTAGATAAGGCGTAGGAATGGCCTCGTTCATGGGCTTTGGACAGCGGTTCTCGTACTAGCTGCGCGGCGGCGTCCTCGATCGGCCAACCCCAACGGATTGCTGTGCAACACCAGCAAAAATCCGCCAAGCTACGGTCCTTTTCGCCGGCCGCGGTCGCGGGCGCCCCGTCGAGGCAGATTTCGTAACGTGGGAACGTCTTCGGCTTCCGATCGCAAGGCAACCGTACAGGATGAGGCCCCGCGGCCTGCGGCGCGATGAGCTCGAGTTCACGCAATTGCGCCGGTGTCACTTTCAATCCCGGTTGCACTCTCTCTACCTGGACAATGGGAAACCCCGGGGCATACTGTGGCTTGATGTTGGGCGTGCCCGCGGCCCGCACCCAACCGTTCGCGCCAACGTCACTGCCGACCGCGCGTTTGACTTCCTGGCGGCAAGCGAAATCGCAGCCCTCAGTGAGGCACCATGCCTGCCGGCGCGCGGAGCTCGTCCGTATTAGCAGAAACGCAAGTGGCCAAATTCGGTCGATCTGGCTTTGCGGCAAATCGTCAAGCTGGATGAGAACCGCGGGATAGACGACGTGGGGCCGAATGATCAGGTTGGTTTGGTTGCGCGCGGATTCCGCCACCAGGTACGGAAGCGATTCCCGCATCTGCTGCTCGGTCTGAGCCGGCCGGTATGCGCCCTTGACGCCGTTCCGGTGAATTGTTGTGCGCGTGACGTCGAAGCGATCGGCGCCGGCCGCTACGAAAGCATCAAGCATGCGCGTTGCTTCCCAAATGCAGTCCATAAATCCACGCTCCAAAGGTGCCACCCGCAAGGGTGGCAGAAGGGTGAAAGGAGAAGCACAGGGGGCAAGAAAGTCATCCCCCCTGTGCTTCTCCCTTGTCCTCTCCCGAACGAAAACATAAGCCACCCTGTTTTTTGGTGGTGACAGTGGTGACGTGGTGACGGAGATTACTAAAACACGTCCCCACTTATAGATACAGATAAACAATTTGTCACCTCTCTCTCTCTCTCTAGTGGTGACAGGCCCGCTTTGTCCCCACTTTGTCACCACCTTGTCACCACCCTTTTGTTGATTGGTGGTGACAACGCAAACTACTGGCCGATAAGTGCGTCGGCGAGATTTTTGCCGCTTGTCACCACGTCGCCAGCTATTTCGCCTCTTCGCTTTGCAAAATTCGTTCGCTTACCGCGTAGAACCGTTTTGGCTGCTCGAAACCGGGCACCCTGTTTTGGTACTGGAGTCGGCCCTCGTTGATTACTAGACAACCACGACTAAAGAGTGTTCTGGCTACAAATGCTGGGTCTAGTCCGCGGCAAAACACCTTCGCCCACGTCTCTGGCCAGACGAGGAACAACGTTAGTTGTTCGCCCGTCTTCTCGTCGATCTTGCGGTAACCGAGCTGGTCGCGGACTGGCTGTGTGTCGCCAGCCAAATCGAGAAACCGAGACAGATTAGCCTCGATCAAACTGCGCACCTGACGCACTGCCCGCTCTTCGTCTGCGGCGCCGAGCGAACCCCGGTTTGCGAGCCAGGCGCGAAACATGGCGACGTGCAAGTCCCATACCTCGTCACAATCCCAATCGGTGCACTGTGCTTTGGTCCCCGTGATCCCCCCGGCTACGACCAGTCCGAACCGCCTGGCCGTGCGGTGGATTTCGCTCGACGCAGATCTCTCTGCGACCGCTGCCGCAAACGCGGATATGATGTCGCCCGCTTCTCTCCCGTAGCGGTCCGGGTTTCTCGTTACGGCCAGCAGATACTTTCTGAGGGGTGCGCCATAGCATAAGGCTATGGCATGCTTCAAATGCTCGGCGAATTCGGCGGGTCCGTTGAATCCGTTTGGGACGTGATCAAATATGCCGAGATCCGGGTCCGCAATCGCAGGAATCTCGATGAACCGGACGAGCTGCCCACCGTACAAGCTGTTGTCCGCGGCCGCTTCGACATGCTGTTGGAGCGAGATTTCGCCGGACGACAGACCGATGGTCCGCCAGGTGTTTGTTGGCGCCGCCGTCGCGGTGTTTTGGGTCCACGCGGACCTGGATTTGCCATGGCCGCTCGCAATCATATACGCGGCCTTGCCGGCGACCCTAGAGTCGCACAGCGCGATTTCATCGATCGGCAGGAGTAGATCGTTACATGATTCGCAGGTGACTTCTACACCGTTCGCCGTCGTTAACCATGTACGCGCAAATCCAAGCGGTCCGCCGCCGCCGCAAACCGAGCCGGCCACCATCAGGAGAGTGCTCTTCCCCTTGCTTGAGCCGCACATGACATGGAATACTCCGGATTCTTCACCTGTCAGCTGAAGTAGTGGTGCTGCGAAAGCAGCGCTGATGCCGAATAGGAGCCGGCTATTGCCTCGCGCATGCGTCCCGATCGTGGTTAGCCAATCTTCGAATGTCCCGCGGGCGCCAAGAAGCTGCTGTGACGACGGGTGCGTCTGGAACAGGATCCGGTGTTCTGCCTGCTCGCCAAACGCGCAGTCCGGCAGCGCGAAAACCCGATCGTACCAACCAGGTTTCTGGACGAGCAGATATCTCACAAGCGGCCGGCACTGCATGAGGTACTGGCGGATCAGTGATGGTGCGCCCTTGGCACTGCTGATGGTCAGTCCTTCATCCAACAGTTGGCGCACCACCTGCTCGCCGGAGCGCGTTGCGAATGTCGCCCGCGGCAAGACGTGAGTCTTGGTCCTGCCGTGGGTATCGGCAAACTCCAGTACAATGCTGGAAGTTTTGCCGTACTGGTCCGCCGCCACGCCAAGCGTCTTAATCGGTGCCGAGATCCACACCCAGTCCCGCTTCGGCTCTTCTCCGTCGTTGGCGGGCAGCTCTTGCAGGCGGTACAGTCCCTGCTCGTTAAGCCGGAAACTGCCTATGTCCTCGGCTTGGCTGACGGTTGGTTCTGCCGGCCGGCCATTCGGCTGCCGAGTTGCTTTGCTGTTATCATGTGCTTGAGACACTGAGTAAATTCCCTGCGCCGTGCGCGTGTGGCTCGACAAACCAGGCGCACGGCATTCTTTCTTACACCTCGACAAAAGTGCAAACGGTTTCCAACTCGATTGGGGCACCGGATCGGGGCGAAGGTGGCATCATCGTTGCGTCCCTGCCTGCCTTAAAGGCACCCGGCTAACCGCTGCCCGGATTTTGCGACTCGACCGCATGCCGCTGGACCCAGAATGCGTTTAGAAACTGCCTGGCGGTAACTCCGGAACGGCGTAGGTCTCCCGTTTTCGGGTTTTACCTCATCGGAGGTTGCGTTTTCAGAAAACGCAGCCTCCTCCCAGGCGCTTCCTCACACGCTGGCACCCCTCCTTTCTTGCCGTAATTGCTGTAACCACGGCAGGCGGCGGGTG
>Ga0306926_10008374_pt1 | contig 11305 bp, 13 predicted proteins | sample flu12Cox44000178_FD_203759 | JGI IMG/M metagenome (GOLD analysis project Ga0306926, IMG submission 203759) | Lab enrichment of tropical soil microbial communities from Luquillo Experimental Forest, Puerto Rico - flux8day.12C.oxic.44.000.178 (v2)... | ecosystem: Environmental > Terrestrial >...
ATCCCCGATATTTTCTCGATACTCTTTTGGTTCTTCCCTGCATAGGGGTTGGCAAGCGGCCCAACGATTTTTAGCGATCTTAACGACACCGTCTTGGCAGATCATGCCGCCGCAATAGAGTGCGATCAAAAATATATGGACAGATCGGTACTACAGTTCCTCCCCATTTTAACAGAAAGGATACGCGCCACCGAGCGAACATCTCTTCAACTCGTGATGCCATCCCCACTCTAAGATTCGCCAGAGCAGCAGTTCGCTGGACAGGAATCTCATGAATCCATCAAGCAAGCAGTCTGTTCGCGTATTCGAGCAGACCGTCGGGACAGAAACGAATGCCCTCTGCCGCAATCACTTTGCCTTGATACCGGGCGAGGAGCTGGCGGTGGCTCACTTGCATGTAGTGAACTCTCTCTGAGCTGCGCCATGGCAGCAAAGCTCTTCGTCCAGATTCAACCCACAAACCAGCGGAACAACATACTGTAATCGATCTCTTCCATCAGCAGCCGTTTGCTGCGGATCGAAAACAGCGTCTGCAATAACTGCGCTCACAAAAGCTTCTCCGGCGCAATCGACGGCCGCTGCCCCGGCTGGCATACATCTGATCGAACTGCGGCGACAGCGCCCGCAATATTTCGTCTACCATGGTCCGCAGAGCCCGCAGCGGATGGTTTTCCGCACCCGGGCTTCGGGCGCCAAATAACTGAATATGTGGCTCTGTTGATGATCTGTGCCTCGCATGCATTTCTCGTAGCACACGAGCCCTGTGGAATAGGAGTAGTTTTTCAGCAGCCTCTAGGGCAATACTTGCTCTTCATCGCCACCGGGCGCCACCGTCCGTTCCTGCCCATCCGCTTTCAGTTGGCGTTGCCGCCAGCAGAACTGACTCCCCTTTACATGTCGCCGGCGACAAAACTCCCGAATCGACATCCCGCTCCGTGCCGCCTCCTCGATGGTTCTCTGCCAGCAACGCTGCTTCTTCGGATCCTTCCTCTTCATTCCAGACCTCCGCTTTTGCGCAACACATCCGCGCCACACATATGTTCTCGTTTGTCGAGGAAGTATTACTCGTGAGTCTCAACGATGGAAGATGATTTTACCGGACGAGTACCCTCGGTAAGGATGAGGTGTTCCTTGGTACTATTATAAAGACCAACATTTAAGATATTCTCGTTCGGTGGTGCGCATCCCTTGCTGTTAAAATAGGGCGAAATTGTGGTCTCGATTTATCCCTATCGGTTCAACCGTGCTCTTCTCCGGTGGCCTGATTTGAAGGAATGCTTCGTTAGGATCCCAAGAGATCTGTGTGGCCGCCTGCCGGCCCATGTGATGGGACGAATCAAAAGAGTGTTGAGGAAGTCACAGGAATGCTAAGAGCACTGAAATTGTATGTACTGCGAGCGACCCGCGCCACGGGACTCAATCGAATCTTGTCGGATACAGAGTGGCGTCGGAACAGGCTCCTAATTCTTTGCTATCACGGCATTTCGCAGGACGATGAGCATGAATGGAACCCCGAGTTCTTCATGCGGCCAGAGACCTTGGAGCGGCGTCTCGAGATCTTGAGAATTGGTGGCTATAGGGTACTTTCGCTCTCGGAAGGTTTGGACCGGCTAGCCAAAGCCAGTTTGCCACCCAGAAGCGTGGTCCTCACATTCGATGACGGAATGACTAACTTCCGATCTCACGCATTACCCATATTGCGTAAGTATGGTTGTCCCGCGACTGTCTATATGAGGACTGATTACTGTGGCTATCGGCGTCCAGTTTTCCCGCCGGTTGGACCCTACTTGTTATGGAAGCGGCGGCACAAAATCGTCGCTGCCAATCCTGAGCTAGGCTGGCTGGAAGCACAGGATCTTCGGACGCACGAAGGACGTTCGCGCGCCTGGTCCAGCATCCAGCGCGTTGATAAGCAGCGAGGGCTTTCTTATGAGGGGCGCGATGCTTTGATGGCCGAATTGGCGGGTCACATCGGCATTGACTATGCGGCATTTCTCGAAGGCCGGATTATGCAGATCATGAGCCCAGAAGATGTACGTGCAATCGCTCAAGAAGGCATCGATGTCCAACTCCACACGCATAGCCACCAGTTGATTCCCACGCTCGGGCAAGGACAGGAGCTGCAGACCGAGATAGAGGAGAACCGAAAGCGGATTGTTCAGCTAACGGGACGTAACCCAGTTCATTTTTGCTACCCGTCCGGCAAATACAGCCTTGGAAGTGTGCCCGCGTTGCGCCAATTGGGCATCGTGACGGCAACGACTTGCGATCCCGATCTGGTGGCCAAGGATTCGAATCCGTTGCTCCTGCCACGCTATATCGACTCTGACGTTCGACCAGAGAGCGAATTGGAAGCCTGGCTCAGCGGAGTAGGCAGTTTGTTGATGCACCTCCCGGGCAGCAGGAGGAGCTACGGAAATTGAGGTGAACTACTCGCGATGCCAAGCTGTCGCGTGCGGAGAGAGAGAACTTTCATTTCATCCAAAGCTGCCATGAGCATTCAAGGAGCACCACTCGGCTCCAAGGCTTCGATGCGCGTGGAGTCGAGTTCGTACCGGGAAGCGGCTGTGCCCGATTGAGTACACACAGGACTATTCGACTACATGCTGTCGTTCTACGGATCTGCTGCGAGTCAACGCAGCTCCGGCCATCAGGAGTAACTCTCGCGGCCCCTCATGTAAGCGTCTACTGAAACTACTGAAAGCTCATACGGGCCGCATTGAGGGCAGGCTCCGGTGTCAAGCCAGCCGGGGGAACTTGTGGAGACGCAATCAAAAGTGCGTGGTGTCGCTGCGCTATGAGAGTTAGCGCGCAAGACAAACCCGCTAAAATAAGGATATTAGGGTCATACCCATAGGAATCAAACAGGGCGATCGTCAGCAAGACAACCAGCGAAGCTCGCAGAGACTTCGCTAAGCCATGGAGTTCTTGCCAGTTTCTTCCAGGATGCCTAGTGCGGACAATGGAATTCAAAGGCTTGAAACATCGATATAAGAACACCAGATAGAGAACCAACCCGGGAATCCCCATCTCGCTGGATATCTGAGTGTACGTATTGTGGGTAACCACCCACCCCCCCCTCTCTTGGCCGCGTGCGATAGCAAGGTCGTTTTGCGCAACCGGGAAGTTGTTTGGGCCGACACCAAACAAGGGGTGGGCCATCGTCATAGAAATACTGTCCTTGAGAATCTGTAAGCGTTGTTCGGCCGACGCCGCGGCGGCGACCAGCAAATTCCTCTCCTCGGTCGAGAGAGTCTGGGCTGTGTCAGCATTGATGCCCGTCCCGAAGAGAGTTGTGTAGCGCGAAAGAATCTGTTGCGGTGCCACCGCTACGAGCAGGGCCACGGCAAGCGGAATAGCCAAGGCCAGCCTGATCTTCACCCGACGAGATCCCTGGAGGAAGGCAAAAATCGCCAGCATGCCCAGGCCGACCATGCCGCCTCTCGACCCTGTCTTCACCAAAGCAAGCAAGATGGGAACACTCAAGAACAGCGCCATGAATCTCTGCCAACGGCTGCCATGCTGGAGCAAAAAACCTAAAAACGACAGACCCAAAATCAAAGTCCACGCGAAGTCGTTTGCGTTCTCATAGCGGGTGCCAACCAATCCGAGACGACCGGATTTATCTTGGCCCCGCAATGCTAACGTCATAATAGCCAGTATTCCCACAGAATAGCCAATGGTCGCAAATACCGTCTTACACTGATCAATCGTGAGAATGCATCCCGCCACCAGCAAAAAGGTCAGAACAGACTTCGACCAGACGTTTATAAACAAATCAGCACTTCCACCCCGCCACACCGCAAATGGAATGCAAAGGACAAGCCATGCAGTGAAAAGTACGAGCGACTTGGAGATCGGATTACGTATCACCACCGAAAGTCGTCCTCCGACCGCGACAGCGATGAGGGCCAATCCTCCAACCAACGTGAGGACGTGCAAGTGGCTCAGGAATGGAACCTTCTCGAGAAAACCGGTGTAAATGGCAGCCAGAAAGAACACCACAAAGGGAAAGACACTGCGAACGGTCGGATTCGTCGATGAGTGTAAAGGCGGCATAAACTCGCTCCATTGGCTGCTGCTGGACGTGCCCCGAGATCCGGCGTGACACAAACCATTGCAGACGTGTGGGAGTAGCTAAGAGCCTACCATAACTGCGCAACCAGTAGCGCTGCCCCTCATGGGTGTCAATAAGTATCTGAAACGGCTGAATTGACGACCAGCTTAGTTTTCCATGAGATTCTGGCACAACGAACCATGAAACGGTCGTTGGATCGAGACTTGCTCTGGCGAGTGTGACCCAATATCGTTGGATGCTACAGCATGCGGTTGGAGAGGTTGTCTAGTTGCTGCTGGCCAATGCGACCCACGTCAAGAACGTGCCGGGACGAAAGACCGATGTCAAAGACAGCGAATGGATTTGCGCAGCTGTTACAGCATCGGCCGCTGAAGCCAAGCTTTGTGCCCGACATCGGGCTGCGAGATTTGCGAGAACTAAGCCGGGATCGTACCAGCTTGGTGGCCGAACGATCACGCCTGAAGAACCGAATCCAGAAGATCTTGGAGGACGCCAACATCAAATTGGGATCGGTGGCCAGTGACGTCTTTGGTTCCGCCCGGACTCCCGTGCCGGTACAAATGCAGGACGGCCGAGGCAGGCAAGCACCATCAAGCCTATTTAGGGCAGTACCGGAAGATCGGCGGGTAACGATTGCCGACCAGGATGGCGCAGTGAGCTCTTGACTTTGGGCAGTGGTTCACGATTGCTTTCCGCCTCGACCTCCACCCGTGCCGAAGACTCGGACGAAGTGCTGCTGCCGGAGATTGAGCGACAACAGAAGTCTGGGGAAGGAAGTTGTGTTTCGTGCTGATGCAGCCTTCGCCAAGCCGGAGATCTACGAGGCGTTGGAAGAGCAGAAGGTGAAGTACGTCATCCACATCCCTGCCAACGACAGTCTGGAGCGGGACATCGCGGAGTTGCTGGCGCGGCCTATGGGGCGACCCAGTCACAACCCTGTGGTCTGGTACAAGGGCTTTCTCTATCAGGCCGCGAGCTGGAAGACGGCGCGACGGGTGGTGGCGAAGTAGAGTTCCATGCTGGGGAGCTATTCCCGAGAATTCCCGGGAGTCGGATTCATCGTTACGAATCGGGAGACGCCGGGGCGGGCGGTGGTACGGTTCTATAATAAGCGAGGCACCGCCGAGCAGTGGATCAAGGAAGGCAAACAGGCAGTGAAGATGAGGCGGCTGAGCGGTGGTTGGCGTTGCCGCAGCGGATCGAGAAGTGGTCTTTGACCAGTTTGCGGCAACGGCTGGTGAAGACCTACGGTCGTCTGGTCAAGCCCGCCCGGTATTGCTGGCTGCTGTTGGCAGAGAGCCATCTGACACGGCGGTTATTTGCAGCCCTGGTGCGGCGGATCGACGCGCTGCCGCTCCGATTGGATAGGGAGAGGCGAATAGCAAGCAAATAGGTCGACATCAGGGGAAATGTAGAGTTGTCCGAAAAATCGCTTCAAACCAAGGCGTTTCCTGGTTTTACTGCGCCCAGAAGGGGCAGAGCCGGCTCCTTCGTGGACCGTCAGAGCCGCCAGGATGAAAAAATGAAAAAAAACGGCACGAGCGGAGGAGATTGCTTATATAGTTTCGCGCATCGAGGATGCCAAAATGGAAATCCTGTTTAAGAAGGCCACGAAGCACACATTCGCATTGCCGTTGCTGCTTTGCAAACCTGGGAAGGAGGATGATGGATGCGTACTTTGCAGGAAGTTGCAGAAACTTTAGGTGAGCGAGGTATTTTTACCGGTGGTCCGGTTAAAGACTTCGAACTGGTGGGACGTACGCAGTTCGCTTTGATGATTCGGGAAGGTATTTATCCTTGGTCTAAGGTTCTTGATATAGGCTGCGGTTGCCTACGCGGCGGCTACTGGATGATTCACTTCCTAAATCCGGGTTGCTACTTTGGCATAGAGCCGGCAGTCTCGATGGTAAAGACGGGGCTAGCTGAACTCATTGAGCCGGAAGTTCTTCACGAAAAATGTCCAAATATCGATCACAACGCCCTATTCGATACTTCAGTGTTCGGAGTAAAGTTCGACGCTTTTCTGTGCCGCTCAATTTGGTCGCATGCGGCTAAGTGCCAGATCGAAACGATGCTCGACAATTTCCTGCGTGATAGCACCCCCAATGCCTTTTTCCTGACCTCGTATCTCCCAGCGAGGTGGTTTTGGGAAGACTATAAGGGAAGTGAGTACAGGGGCAGGAGCCACGAATGCGATGTATGTGCTCTAATTAAGCATCGCCGCGCTTGGATCGAAGATGCATGTCGTAAGAGGGGTTTGGGTATGGTGGAGCTATCTGACGGCGTCGTAAACGATCAAAAGTGGCTAAAGATTGCCAGGCAAACTCGTGGATAAAGAGCTTGATCGAACATTTCAACACCCCAATTCATCCTGACTTGGCCAATTGAGTTCTTCCCAGTGCCCGAGTCTTCAGCCATGGTTGGCGTATTGTACGGCGGTATCGTCATTTTTCCGTGCAGGAATTCGACAAGAGCGGATCGCACAGCTCCAGGAATTCGTCGCCGCGCGCGCGGCTTGCATCACACGCTTCCTCGTGCGGTCTTCGCCCGCCCCGTACGGGCTGATCTCCTGTCCGTCAGAATCGTTGAGGCAGGCATGACGCCGCGACGAAGCGGCTTGCAGAAACCTCGCGACGTTCGGAAGTAGGATGAGCCGCGAATGTGTCGAGAAGGCCGAAGCCACCGGTAAGAGAAGGCCCAAGCTGAGGCTTTCGAACATCGTGGCCGACCCGCCGCTCACAGATTTCGTTCGCAATGCATACAGACACGCAGGAGTCGCATGGTAGGATGACCCATGATCCCAACTTCATCAATATCATGGCCAGGTGGGAAGACGTTTGCCTTCACGGTATTTGACGATCCGGACTCCCAGACAGTGGATGGATGCAAGACAGTTTACGATTTCATCGCCAGTTTGGGATTTCGGACGACGATTGGAGTATGGCCGTGCCCACCGGTACGCGAAACTAACTCACCCGGTGAGACCTGTGGGAATCAGGAATACCTCAGATATGTACAGCATCTGCAGCAAGAAGGGTTTGAAATCGGATACCACAATACTACACCACATTCCTCCACGCGAGCGCAAATCGACGCAGGGTTGGGTGTATTTCATCGTTACTTTGGCGATGCGCCGATCACGATGGCAAATCATTACAACGCCGAAGCCATCTATTGGGGAAGCGCGCGGTTGGGTGGGATACGTAAGAAGATTTACCAGGCTGCGCATCTTTGGCGCGCTAATCCGTTTTCGGGACATATTCCGACCTCCGAGCATTTCTGGGGGGATCTCTGTCAAAAAAACATAAAATACTGTCGGAACTTCGTTTATCGGGATATCAACACGCTTCGGAAATGTCCTTGGATGCCCTACTATGATCCGGAGCGTTCCTTTGTGAAGTACTGGTACGCCTCTTCGGAAGGCCCCAACTTGCAGAGCTTTGTGGAAGTGTTGGTGGAGGAAAATCAGGACCGCCTGGAAGCTGAGGGCGGGGCCTGCATCATGTATACTCACTTTGGGCTCGGCTTCATAAAGGACGGAAAGTTGGACCCACAATTCGAGCGGTTAATGACACGATTGAGCCGAAGGAAGGGGTGGTTCGTTCCTGTCGGGAGGCTACTCGACCACCTGCAATCGGAGCGGGAAAACAGTACCATTCCGGAGCAGGAGTTAGCAGCCATGGAATGGAAGTGGCTCACTCAGAAACTTCTGAAGGGCCAGTCTTAAGGTGTTTTCATGTCAGGGAACCCCTGAACAACTACTCGCAATAATGGGAGAAACTACGAATGAAGAGTTCCGATCAATGCCTTCCTTCGTAATTGCTTATACTTGATCTCACTGGGTCAACGTCAAGCGACCGCACCCGCGCCTACGCTGCTCTGCGTAGGCTTCCGCGTCGGCGCTGGGCGCACCAGCGAGTCCGGCATTTTGTCCCGCGCCAAGCAAAGCGAATCCGAGAAGATCTGCAGCGGCGTTTTGCCATCGCAGTACTTACCGGAACTTGGCGTGTCCGATTGTACTCGGCTAGCCACTCCTTCAGGTCCGCTTGGTTCCTCCATGTTGTGCACAACCACATCGCCGCGATTCGCACTCTTAAGCGCATCTTGCAGGCGGGGCCTGTCGTCACGTTCCATTCCTTCCCACTTGGCATGCCGAAAGCAGTGTCGATAAGAACGCGCGTTATGCCCCTGTGCCCACATGGAAGCCCATCTCATGTTGGCGCATCAAATAGGTCAAGTAAGAACTTCTCTCAGCTCAGATCGACCGCCAACCAGCATTCTAGTCGGAAGTTGCAAGTTGCAAGTAACTTCGACTTGCTTATCTTCGTATCTTCGCGCTGCACGCCCCATTTTTCTATCGGTGATCAGGAGCCATTTACTAGTCGTTCAAGCTAATATTCTGACCCAGCACATATCTTTTCAAGCTGCTGGCGGTTCTGAGCGTCCGCAACGACTCTGAAGAAACCATCGTCCGTACCGATGTGTTCGTCCTGTGCGAACTGCCTGAAGTAATCCCGCACATCACCCCAATGAACACGGCGGTCATCCATTTCGACCCATTCCCATCCCGGCTCGGGTCTCTCAGCTATTAGCCGGTCCGAGACCCAAATTTCCCCACCGTCATTCCAAGCTCGCAGTCCACGGCAGCCAGCATCTTGCCTCCACGTAATCACGTTTTTGTTGCCTGGTTCGATGACGTTATACAGAGGCAAAGCGCCCGGTCGATTGAGTGGGCTGAAAGGTGATCTTTGAAGAAAGGTTGAAAGTGGATCCCGAAATGACAGTATGTAAGCAACCCCGTGGGGAGCGGCGTGATCATGAACCAATTGCGCTCGTTCCACTACTTTAGTGTTTGTCGACCGCAGAGTCCACGTGAACGCCGTCAAATTGACTGCCGCCATTATGATTGCGAAACAGACCAATACTCGTTCATACACCATAACTCGACGTCCAAGGGAAAGGATAGCGGCGACTGCAATCAGCAGTGCAGGATAGACTGGCTCGTACCGAGCCGGTTCAGAAGTTTCGAACAGCAGCACAGCAAATGCGATCGTCGGCACAAACGCGCAGAGCAGCACAGCCAGCCCACGCCACGAATACCGGGCCAGAGCAATGCCGATAACAGCTAACGTCCCAAAGACCACTCCCACCTTCCACAGGGCAGGCAAAAGATCAGTAAAGTGAGTCGGCGCGTAGGGATCGCCCAAGACGAAGCGCTTGAGTGCAACCCCCTGCTCCCCGAAGAATAAAAAGCTACGAGCGATGCCGGTAGGGAGGCGCACCAATCGGTTTTCCGGGATCACCCCGTGTGCGCTGCTCACGATCCATTGCTTCAATAGGTCATAAGAGCTCAGGTGGTTGATCCAGATTCCGAATGCTAACATTGACAAACCAACTACGGCTGTTGCAGATGTTGCAATTAGAAGCCCTCTGATACGCGTTTGTAGATTATCTTCAAGGTTTCGTTCTTGCGGAGTGACAAACCAGGCGGCCAATAGGACTGACGGAACACTCAATATGTATGGGAACCAGACTGCGCATGACAACGCGAGCGCTACGCCGCCAAGAAAGGCAAGAGTGGACCTGGGCCGGTCCGGCCTGAGCCCATTCGCGATCAACCACAAGGCACCAATCTGAAGCATGAATCCCAGGTTGTAAGACATGCCGGAATGCACATATCGCAGAATGGTGCTGAACAACATGAAGGCGGTTGTGATCGCGACCGCTTGCGGCGTTTGCAGACCCAGCGAAAAACTAAGTAGCAACAGCAAAAGCGTGAGGCCCATGCCCACGACAAAGTTGATTCCAAAAAATATCGCGGTTATTTCGAGCCCGGCGTCATCACCGGACCAAAAGGATAAGGCTGGATGCATTACACGCCACAGCCCATACGCCACGGGCCGCCATAAGAAGTGTCCGAATTCCCACAGTAAGGCGGGAGAGGCGGAGGCGCCCTTTAGTTGATATTGAATTATCTGAGCGACATAAACAGGGGTGTCAGCTGTGGTCTCGACAACTGTGACGCTATATAGGGTCGCGAAGATAAGTGTGGCTAAAACTGCTGCACGCATGGAGAGGGACCGGCTGAGTATCCTTAACGTACGCGGTTTCGCTTCTGTCCCGGCTGAGTTTACCCGCTTTTGTTGAGTTGGTCCGGACTCCTTCTCAGCAGGCGCTTTTAGTTGCTGCTTGGCAGGATTGCCACCCTTTCGCATAACAAACCTCGTTGGTCTTGCGTGGCCTCTAGGCGGTGCGCGAAGCTGCTTCTATGGTACTGCGGGGTTACCTATATCACACTACGCTACTGTGACTACAGCGGGTACGGTCACAGTTCCGGATGACAGTTCCAGCGGATCTAGGGTGGTCGTAGCTCAGAGTTAGATCTGCACGTTGGCCGCGGAAACCGGAGTGTCATATGGTAAGTTGGACAGCTATGCGTGAGTTCCTTCGGCAATCCGAGTGTAGCGGCGCTGCAAGCTCTCGAATTGCCGGCTGCGGCGAACACCGAGCTTATGAAGTTCGAACTCCGCCAACAGCAGCAAGATGCGCACGCCGTAAACAACGCTTGCTACGAAGCCGACGGAAGAGGCTTCCGGGAAATATCGCGTTGGCACCCCAATCTCGGCTATCCGAAAGCGGGCGATTACGGCTTGCGCGATGATATCCTGATCAAATACGAAGCCATCTGAGTTCATGGCAAAGTTCACCGTCTCGAGCACCGAGCGATGAAACGCCCGATAGCCGGTGTGATACTCCGAGTGATTCAGACCGAAGCACTTGTTCTCACACCAGGTAAGGAACCGGTTCGAAATGTACTTCCACCAGGGCATACCCTGCTGCAGAGCCGATCCCCCCTTGATTCTGGAGCCGAGGACCAGGTCGGCCTCCCCATCGATGATCGGCTGAATGATGTCAGGCACGAGCCGAGGGTCATACTGATAATCGGGGTGCACCATGACCACGACGTCAGCTCCGGCTTTCAACGCCTCGGTGTAGCATGTCTTCTGGTTGGCGCCGTAACCGTAATTACGGTTGTGGAGAAACACCTCGAGATTCAACTCGCGCGCAATGCGAATGGTGTCGTCGGTCGAGCCATCGTCAACCAGGATGACCATATGCACATTGTCTTTCGGTAGTTCATCGTAGGTCATCCGAAGGGTGCGACTCGCATTGTAAGCGGGCATTACTACAACTACTTTAGGACTCAAGCTGCCCTCCTCATCCGTG
>Ga0306926_10008384_pt1 | contig 11297 bp, 9 predicted proteins | sample flu12Cox44000178_FD_203759 | JGI IMG/M metagenome (GOLD analysis project Ga0306926, IMG submission 203759) | Lab enrichment of tropical soil microbial communities from Luquillo Experimental Forest, Puerto Rico - flux8day.12C.oxic.44.000.178 (v2)... | ecosystem: Environmental > Terrestrial > Soil...
GGCCTTCGAGGTTGAAGCGGAGGCGATAGCCAAGAATGCGTCCGACGCGCTGCTCGACCGGCCTCATGCGGCGCCGCTCGCGAAAGGCACGGTCGTGCATGTTGGCGCCGTAAGCGAAGTACCAGACCTGGTCCCCCGGCCGACCGGCCAGCGTCAGTCCGTGCAACCTGTAGTAGAACCACGACAGGGCCCACGATCTGGCGACAAACCGGCGGGCTTTTCCGCGCAATCTGATCATCTCTGGCGTACGCTCGGATACGGCTTGCCCTATTTGATGTCAACCGTGACTGTTCAGCGCGGGACAGACGGATTACCTTGGTGGTTGGCGCAGCCCTGGGAAGGAAACAATCGTGGCGGACAACACTGCGGTCGAAACGGCCGCGATCGTCGGCGCCGGAATTGGTGGAATTTATCTTGCGGCCGAACTGGGGATCGCCGGGTACAAGTTGCGGCTGCACGACATCGACGATGCAAGGCTTGCCGACATCAGAGCCTTCGGCGGCATCGATGTTGAGGGCGAGAGGGACAGGTTCGCCGCTGTCGAGCGCGCGACGACCGATCTGCGATCGGCTGTCGACGGCGCCGATATCGTCATTATCGCGACCGGCGGCAATGCACAGGCGACAGTAGCGCGATCGCTGGTACCCGTTTTGCGCGACGGCCAAGTGATCCTGCTGATCCAGGGCAACACCGGAGGATCGCTGATCGTGCGGCGAGCTCTCGACGAGGCCGGCTGCCGTGCCGATGTCGCGGTTGCCGAGATGGACAACTATCCGTATTCGTGCCGCCGACTCTCGCCGACCCGAATCCGTCCGATCGTCGCCAAGCGCTGGTTGCAGATTGCCGCATTCCCGGGCAATCGGATTGCGACGGTCCACCAACGCCTGTCGCCGCTTTTTCCTCAGGCCGTGGCAGCGCCAAACGTATTCTACACCGGGTTCACCAATGCCAATGCAATGCTGCATGTGGCAAACTGCGTCGCCAATGCTGGGCGGATCGAGGGCGGCGAGAGCTACAAGTTCTATGCGGATGGTGTGACGCCGGCAGTCGCCCACCTGTACCAGGCCATCAATCGCGAGCGAGTGGCGGTCGCCGCGGCGTTGGGCGCAGTTGTGCCGACTTTGGAGGACTGGTTCGATCGCGTCTATGGTGTGCGAGAAGCGAGCCTCGTCGAAACCTGCCGGCGGCTCACCTTCAACACCGACGGGCCGTACCAGGCGACTGGAACGCCGAGCTCCCTCGATCACAAGTTCATCACCGAGGACGTGCCGACCGGTCTGATCCCGATGAGCGCACTGGGCGCCGAAGCCGGGGTGCCGACACCGGCGATTGACGCGCTGATCGCGATCGTTCGAACCATGACAGGGAAAGACTTCGCGGCTGAGGCACGCACCCTCGCGCGTCTGGGTCTGAGCGGGATGAGTATCACCGAGATCCGCCGCGTGATGGACGAAGGCTTCAGCTGAGCAAGTCACGCGGAAGAGCGTGACGCGCCCCGGCAGCGGGTTTATCAGGGCGGCATGTCGGGCTTGGTCTAGGCAGGCCCCGGCACTCCGGGGGGGGGAATTGTCGTCGCGTGACGTCGGGGGCGGAAGAGTTTCCGCCCGCGCCGCCAGTGTCTTGACCCCGCTCGTATTTGCCGCTGGGTTAATCATCCCGGTCGAGGGACGTCAGAAAATTATCGACGACAAAATCGGCGACGTCGTCACCCAGCCGTTGACCGGCCGTAAGGTCGAAGAGGAAATGCTGACCAGCGAAGATGCGACTCAGCGTTGCTTCCTCCGCCGCAGCCTGGAAGCTGGTGAACGAGCGTTCCACTCCCGGCATAACCTCAGAAGTCACACTGAACTCGAAATGGTGCTGGCGGAAAAAGGATACCAGCACCTCTGCCCCGGTCGCGCTGATGACCGCATGAGCACCGGGATAGGAGGGGTCTGGCGCGGTGTTGCCGACCTCGGGAAGCCAAATCGGGTCTGCCTCGGTCTCCGGGTTGCCATCCGTAGCGGCAGCCCGGATCGCGGTCACTGGCCGCCAAAAATTGTACGTGTATTTGGCATCGTAGAAGGCGATCACGCTGTCGGCGAAACTCAGATTGAGCAGGGCAAAGAGCCGAGCGTTCTCCGCGGTCGTCAGGTTGTGCCCTAATGACGCGGTCTGAGCGATCTCGTTCCAGTAGTTCTGAATGGCCCCGTTCCAAAAATGGCCGATTAGTTCTTCGTCCGCGGTAGCAGTCGTGCTGTCGGCGATCCCCAGTGATTTGACTTGGCCGAAAGCATCGCTGTACCTGTCGGCAGTCAGCGCTGGCGGGCCGCCGGGACGAAACTGGTTTGCGCTATCCAGAGCAAAAGGTCTGACGTGGGACCAATGCGTGAACTGCGGCTGCTTGGGGAAATTCGGCGGTGTCGATTGGTAATCTCCCGGGGCATTGCCGAACACATAGGGGATCGGCTGGGCATTCGAACCGTCGTTCTTCCGCTGCGCCAATATAAGGTCAGCGACCTTTTGTCCGATGCGGCTGCCCTCAGCCTTCCCGCTATTGGGGAGTTGCGCCAGCGCCTGTTGGAATTGGGTGTCGAGCGTTGCCTGGAAGGTCGGATACAGGTTTACCAGGACTTCGTGCGCCGCTGCCGCTGCCGCCGCCTCTTGGGAAGCAAAATGAGATGCTCCAAGGCGAACCGAGTAGGGCTTATGGGTCCCGTCAATGGCGTTTACGGCGTCATATATCGCGGCATGCATAATGGCAAAGCTGCGGGTGGGGTGGATGGTTGCCGGCTGCGCACCAGGGGTGCGAACAATGACCAGAAGTGTTCTGTTCCATTGCACCACATGGCTGACCGGTTTCGTCGCCTGCGCCGTTGCGGGCGCGAGGTTCGCCGCGGCCAGCAAGGCGACAGCCGAGCCGGCGATCAATAGGGTTTTCATTTCGCTGCTCCGTGACGTTGACTTGGGCGTAAGTTCGAGGCGGTCGGACCGAGCTGGGACATCCGGCAATCGGACGGATCGCCGTTCGATGGCCGCCGGCAGGTGTGCCGCCGCCACTGACAAGACCGTCACTGCGTCTTATTTATTCAACCAGTGCATTGATCGCGCTCAGACGGTCGCGTCTGGCTATGACGTTCACTACAGCGTCATTGCTCTCTCCCAGACCGGTGAGCCGGTCGGCCGATTTATTCGGATCCCATTATCCAGATCTGCACGGGTGCGGCCTGGTCAGGGTTACAGACCGCCAGAAGCAGTACGTTATTCCAACAAGCCACCCATCTGTTTTTGGCGTAAACCGCCAGTCGGATGAATGCATAGGTATCGTTCATCCGCGACGAAATCGGACGTCGCAATCGAAATGGAGCGTCCGATGACCCGCAAGTTGGCGATGGCGACCGCCATCGCTGTGATCGCCCTCACCTCCCCAGTTGGGATTGGCACCACGGAAGCGCACGGTTTTGGCGGCGGGGGTTTCCACGGCGGGGGTTTCCACCGCGGCTTCGGGGGCTTCCGCGGCGGCTTTGGCAGAGACGGCCGTTTCTTCGGTCGCGGTTTCTATGGGTTCGGCTTCGCCCCCTATTACGGGTACGGTGGTTACTATGGCCTCGGCTGTTATGGGTACGGCTATGCCCCATATGGCTGCTACGGCGGTTACGGCTATTGAGCCGTCCGGCGAGCAACCCAGCGAGATCGGTCGCCGGGATATGAAATCGGGAGGGGCCCGCACTGGCGGCGCGGCTCCCGAGTTCATCATCCCCGTTTTCATCTCGGTGCTGGCTCGGCCCGAATACCTCGGCAAGGCAAACTCGATCGCGTCCTCCCGGCCTGATTGATGGTCGCCCTTCGCGCGGGCACCGACTACCCCCGCACCGCCACGGTAGCGAGGCGGCCCGCCGAGCCGCCTCTAGCTTTCCAAGATGTATGCTAGCGGTTACCGATCGTCGGCGTCGCGCCCGGCCGATGCGGGCACCGAAGGATCCACCGGCACCCGTACCCCCGTCAGGACCCACGCACGCTGGCTCGGGGCAAAGCGCGGCGCCAAAAGCCCGTCATTGATTTCCCGCGTGACGGCGAAGCGATTGAACGCCGTTGGCGGAAGGAATAACCGTTCATTGTTCGGGAAGCCGTCGGACGCAGTGTCGATGTCACCTTCGGCCGCGGAGATGATGCCGTCACCGTTAGTATCGACGCGTGCGACCTCGGCGGCATAGGCATCAAATAGCCGCTGCTGAAGATTTCGCACTTGCGGTTCGAACGAGGCCAGCCGTTCATAAACATCGAGATAAATCTCGTTAGCAAGGCCACTCGGAATACCGCGCTGGCGGAATTCGCGCTGCGCCTCGACGTCGGCGTCAAACTTGTCGGGATCGCGCGGCAGGTTGGGGTTGTCACCAACCTTCTGCGGTTCGTTCTCTTCACCGCTCGGCCCCGAACCCGGGACGATAGACTGCAGCTTGCCGATCTCGCCGTCCGCGAAAGCGTCGGGAGCCTGCCCAAATTTGTCCGGGAAGCCACCCGTGAAGGGCAGTTCGTAAAGCGGGTGGATCCAGTTCGTTCCCAGATAGTTGAACTCCCAATAGGAGTGGGCGTCCGATTGCTGCAGGGCGTTGTAAGCCCCCATGCTCTCATGAATGGGGACGACGTTCGTTTGCTTGTCCGGGAAGTGGTCGGACGCGCTCGGGAAGCGCGGGGCCTTGCCGTCCAGAGTGAAGATGTGAGGCGGGTTCGCCGCCACGTTGTTGCCGGTGCCCATATTCTTTAGGATCGCGGCATCGCGTTCGGTAATTGTTCCGAATTGCGCATGGCCGTCCGCACGAGGCTTGGCGACTGGGGGGACCGTGATGTCGTGGATCATCCACCCTTCATACCAGCCACTCTCGTTGTTGATGACGAACAGCGGCGAAATGTCCGTGAAGATATCGTTGAAGGCGCGCGGGTTATTGGGATCCGTGGGAAGCCCAGGTTTGGGCTCGAGAACCACGCGCACAGCGCCGATTGTGGGCAGCCCGCAATTCCCCCCGGTGGCGGTCAACTGCACGTTGCCGTCATTCACCCCGGGGATTATGGCGGTAAACACGTTTGGCTCGAACCCGGTCGTGTCCAGCAAGTAATACTGGAATAGTTGACTGGGGCTGTCGGCTTCGGCGAATGCCTGCAAAGGGACATAGGTGTGTGGCCGGTTGGCCAGCTCGATCAGCCGAGCCTTCAGATCCGCGGGCAGATTGACGATATCGCCGCGGCTGGAAATATCTTCGGAATTTGCTGTGTGGCACGGCGGCGCTTGCGCCGCTTTGGCCAAGCCAGGCGCAAAAGCTGACGGAACCGTGAGTGCCAACACGGAGCAGAGCCCGACGGACCGTGCTCCATTCGTTACCCGTCGCTGCATGACCTTTTCCCCTATCCTGTGGTGAACATGGGCAAACTCTCTCTGCCGCAATCGCAGGGGGAGGGCACGCCCAGGTCCCAGCCAATCAGACTCTGCAATACAGTTTTTATTCCGTCAGAAAAACGGAGGAATGTGACATACCGGTAGGCGTGCGTCTTGAGTACGAACCGCTGACGAGGCGCCCGGTCAGTGCGGCTGTCGAGACGCGGTCAGCGACGGGCTCGATGGGCAGATCTTATCAAATTCTCGTGAGTGGTCAGTCGCGATCAAAAAATGCGACCGGGTGCCGGCCTAGATTTGGATTTGGCGCCATCATGAGAAGTATGCCAGTAGACGATCTGCGCCCACGCCATCGCGGGCTAACTGAGCCGGCGGGCTACGTGAGCCGGCGATGATCGGCGCGCCTCGCTCCAGTCCGCTAGTGCTTTTGGCTCACCTCGTGGACGATCGCAGGTTGGGCGAAGAGGTAGTCGGCGATTGCCCGGAGGTCGTCCTTGGTCAGATATTTGAGACCGTCCTCGATGACCTCCCGCATGGCGCCCTTGACCCTGCTTTGCTCCGGTGTCGCCCCGGTCCTCAGTAATTCGACGACATCATCCTTATCCCACCTGCCGATCCCGGTCGTCGGATCGGGCGTGATATTGGGAACGAGCTGGCCGTCAGGCCCATCCGGCGTGGCGGCCAGCTGCTGACCGAGCTGCGTAGCGCCGAGAAGATTGCGTGGAGTGTGGCACTCTCCGCAATGCGCGAGCGCAGTGACGAGATAAGCTCCCCGATTGTAGGCGACACTGCGGTCCGGGGCGGATTGGAATGGCCCAGGGGTGAAGAACAACAACTCCCAGCCGGTTTGGAGCCAGCGCAAGGAAATTGGGAACGGAACGTCGTGCGGCCGGTTCTTCTGGTGCACTGGAGGAAGCGAGAACAGGTACGCCTTCATTGCCAAGGCATTGCTGTCGGTGATCCCGGTGAAGCTCGGATACGGGAACACCGGGAAATAGTTCGCACCATCTGGGCGGACGCCATCGCGCAGCGCACGCAAGAATTGCGCGTCGGCCCAGCGGCCGATACCGGTGTCGGGATCGGGCGTGATGTTCGGGCTGTAGAAGGTCCCGAACGGGGTAGTGAGCGGTCGGCCGCCAGCCAGCTTCTCCGCCCTTAGCCGTATGGCACGAGAAGCATCCGCCGGCACGCACCAGATATTGACCGCGCTCGACCTGGTCCTCCTCGCCCGCCGCAAGGTCCGCTTGCGTCAACGTCAACAACACAAGCGCTGCCCCAAACGGCGCCAGTCGCAATCCCCGCATCACTCCTCCTTGCGGAATTCCAATTGACAAGCATTGCAAGCATTGGCGACGGCGGTGTAGGCGGTACTGATCGCCGCGTTGTCGCCGGTCTTGACTGCCGGGACGAGCTGTCCAGCAGCTGCCTGCACTGCGGCGATCAGCTGATCGACTTGGTCGCCGGCGGCGAAGATCGCCGGCTTGATCTTGCTGTCCGCGACGTTCGAGCCCGGCTCGAACAATGTCCGGTCGAGAGTGCTCGCCAGCGAAGCGACGGTTTCTGCCGCAGTGACCGTATCCGGGCCGTAGGGGGCAGTGCCTCTCACCACGCGGCCGATGCCGAGGTAAAGCGGCCGGCCCATCCGCTTTCATCGTATCTTCGCGTCGCGCGAACGCCGCCTTGCCGTCTTCGACCGGCGCTCCCAGCACTGCTGCCGTAGTGGACACCGAGCCGATCGCTGCAACTACAACGAGAACACGGCACCAACCCTGCATGCCTGCTCACTCCACATGGTGTCGTGAGCAGACTTCCGCCACGGATCAGTTATTCCGGGGTCCGTGAAGGGGGTCGGGAATAAACGGTCGAGGCCGCGGGTCTGGATCGGCGTTACACACCACGCTGATCAGGAGGACATGATGGCCGATCGTGATGAGAAGGAACTATCGGGCGCGGCAGGCATCGACCGCCGTAGCCTATTGAAGTGCATGACCTGGGCGGGGACCGGCGTGCTATGGACATTGAGCGGCGGTGTGCCGCGTTCGCTCGGTCTACTCGGCGAGGCGGCGGCGGCGGAACCGCAGGCGAACGGCCTAACATTTCTGCAGATCAGCGACAGTCATGTTGGCTTCGATAAGCCGGCTAACCCGAATGCGCTCGGCACGTTCCAGGAAGCGATTGCCAAGATCAACGCGATGCCGACACAACCCGCCTTCATCATCCACACTGGCGATATCACCCACCTGTCGAAAGACAAGGAATTCGACGACGCAGATCAAACGATGAAAGCGCTGAAGCCGCCGGTCCATGTAATACCGGGCGAGCATGACGTCGCCGACGCCGACAACGGCAAGCTCTACCTCGACCGTTACGGCAAAGGCACGAAGGGCAAAGGCTGGTACAGCTTCGACGTCGGCGGCGTTCACTTTGTCGCTCTGATCAATGTCTTCAACTTCGAACCCGGTTTCAAATCCGCCGGCCTCGCCAAACTCGGCGATGACCAGCTCGAATGGATGGAGGCGGATGTTAAAGGCCTGTCGGCGAGCACGCCGATCGTCGTCTTCGCCCACTTGCCGCTGTGGACGATCTATCAGGATTGGGGGTGGGGCACCGAGGACGCCCCACGCGCGCTCAGCTACCTGAAGCGCTTCGGCTCGGTGACCGTGCTCAACGGCCACATCCACCAGATCCAGCAAAAGGTCGAGGGCAACGTCTCGTTCTATACAGCACGGTCGACCGCGTTCCCACAGCCGGCGCCGGGAAGCGCCCCCGCGCCGGGACCAATGAAGGTGCCCGCCGAGGAGTTGCATTCGGTGCTGGGCGTGCGGACCGTCAATTATGTCCGTGGCAAGAGCCCGCTCGCGGTCATAGAGACTCCGCTCGGCGCCTGAGGAGATTGACCGATGCCTCACTGGAGAATTACGGGCGCGCTCGCTGCTGTGGGGTTAGCCGCCGCCCTCTTCGCCATCATGCCCAAAGGACCGTTGATGGGCGAGACTGCGGCCGCGGCTGCGGCGAATCCGGCCGCCGTCCAGATCGACAACTTCCACTACACGCCGCCAAGCCTGATCGTCGCGCCCGGGACGACTGTGACTTGGACCAACGCCGACGACAGCCCGCACAGTGTGCGAGAGAAGGACGGGAAGTTCAAATCGGCGGCACTCGATACCGACGACACCTTCTCGCAAACCTTCGTTGAACCGGGCGAATACGAATATTTCTGCTCGATCCACCCTTATATGACCGGAAAGATCATCGTCAAACCGGCGGGCTCGGCCTCCTAACCGTGTTTTCGCCCCTCACCCGCCAGTGGGTGAGGGGCTCCGTCCCGCAGCCATTGATCAACTTGGAGCGGACCGGTACCGTGGCGGCTGCAATCGCCGCCGACGGGAGGTCCAAATGCCAGACGACGCTCACCGACCCGCCATCGACAAGTCGCGCTTGCCGAGCCGGCATGTGACGGTCGGGCCCGAGCGGGCGCCGCATCGCGCCTTTCTTTATTCGATGGGCCTGACCGACGAGCAGATTGCCCAGCCGTTGGTCGGCGTCGCGACGACCTGGAACGAGTCGGCGCCGTGCAACATCTCACTGGCGCGCCAGGCGCAGGTGGCTAAGAAGGGGGTGGCGGCGGGCGGGGGCACCCCCCGTGAGTTCACGACGATCACCGTCACCGACGGCATCGCGATGGGACATGACGGCATGAAGTCGTCGCTGGTCAGCCGCGAGGTCATCGCCGACTCGGTCGAATTGTCGATGCGCGGCCACTGCTACGATGCGCTCGTCGGTCTCGCCGGCTGCGACAAGTCACTGCCCGGGCTGATGATGGCGATGGTGCGGCTCAATGTGCCGTCGGTCTTCATGTATGGCGGCTCGATCTTGCCCGGCCGGTTTCAAGGCCGCGACGTGACGATCGGCGACGTCTTCGAGGGGGTCGGCGCGCACAGCGTCGGTAGGCTCTCTGACGAGGAATTGCATGAGCTCGAATGCGTCGCCTGCCCGTCGGCCGGCTCGTGCGGCGGTCTCTTCACCGCCAACACGATGGCCTGCGTGTCGGAGGCGATCGGCCTCGCCTTGCCAGGCTCGGCCGGTGCTCCGGCGCCCTACGATTCGCGCGACGCTTATGCCGAGGCTTCAGGGCATGCGGTCATGGAATTGCTGCGGCAAAACATCCGCCCCCGCGACATCGTCACCCGCAAGGCGATTGAGAACGCCGCGACCGTCGTCGCCGCTGCCGGCGGCTCGACCAATGGCGGGCTGCACATCCCGGCGATCGCCAACGAGGCGGGCATCGATTTCGACCTGCACGCTTTCGGCGAGATTTGCAAGCGCACGCCTTATATCGGCGATCTGAAGCCCGGCGGCCGCTATGTAATGAAGGACCTGCACGACATTGGCGGCGTGCCGGTGCTGATGAAGGCATTGCTCGATGGCGGCTATTTGCATGGCGATTGCATGACCGTCACCGGCAAGACCGTCGGCGAGAATTTGCGCAATATCGTCGTGCGCCCAGGGCAGGACGTGGTACGGCCGACCTTGGCGCCGTTGTCGCCGACCGGCGGGCTGATGGTGCTCACGGGCAACCTCGCGCCGCAGGGGGCTATCGTCAAAGTCGCCGGCATGACCAATTTGCGCTTCAGCGGTCCGGCATTGTGCTTCGACCGCGAGGAGGACGCCTTCGAGGCGGTCGACAAGCGCCGCTACAAGGAGGGCGACGTCATCGTCATCCGCTATGAGGGGCCGCGCGGCGGTCCCGGGATGCGCGAGATGCTGTCGACGACCGCGGCACTCTACGGCCAGGGTGTCGGCGACAGGGTGGCGCTGTTGACAGATGGGCGGTTCTCGGGCGCCACGCACGGCTTCTGCATCGGCCATGTCGGGCCGGAGGCCGCGGTCGGCGGGCCGATCGGTCTGATCCGCAACGGCGAGACGATCACGATCGACGCACAGAAAGGCACGATCGACGTAGCGCTGAGCGATGCCGAGCTGGCCGAGCGGCACCGGGCGTGGCAAGCGCGTCGCAACGACCATCAATCGGGCTGTCTGTGGCGCTATTCACAGACCGTCGGTGACGCCGAGAAGGGTGCGGTGACCCACCCCGGCGCCCGCGCGGAGATCCGCGCCTACGCCGATATTTGAGGGTGGCGGCGGTCTGCGATAGCGCCGCCGCATCCGAGGCGACTCTTGGACCAGCAAGCCTATACCGGTTGACTAATTATCATATACATGCTATTCTAGCAATTGATCAATCCGGATATCAATGATCATGCTGTTTTCGAGCGCCCGTTCACTCGAGATTGCGGCATTAATGTCGCCAATCTGACGATGACGTCCGGAACAGGTTGTCATCTCGCTGTTCTGACGTTCGCCAAGGCGCCAGCACTCTAGGATTCCTGCGGAGAAGGAGTTAACGGTCGCTGATAATTTCCTGCAGAAACAGCAAAAACGGCGGGGCGCGTACGACGGGACCGGTTCTGCGAGCCGCATGCTCCCTCTCCCCCACAGGGCTCCTGTGGGGGAGAGGGGGCGCCTTAGCGGGCTTCTGTCCAGCTCTCGGAAAACGCCAATGCGCAGGTGCTGAAGGGCCTGCCTTCGCGCTCTCGCGGCCATGGCCGGCCCGCCCCTTCGACGCCGTTTCGCGTAAGGCGCGCGCCCAGCGCCGGGATCAGCAAGGTGCACACCCCGTAAGGACGGCCGGGCTCCGCATTGGGCTGCGTGTGGATCAACAGCGGATCGCCGATCTGATACCAGGTAAGGACGATTTGCTCATCCCGCGAGCGCACCCGCTCCGTCCAGAAATAGCGCGGGTCGCCCGACTTCAAAAACCGGGCGTCGACTACCGGGATGGCGGCGTCGGCCGTCTCGGCGTTGAGCATGCCCTGGACGGTGGACTGCAGCCATCGCGCCATCGCGATGTTGTCGGAGTAGATGCGCC
>Ga0306926_10008385_pt1 | contig 11297 bp, 9 predicted proteins | sample flu12Cox44000178_FD_203759 | JGI IMG/M metagenome (GOLD analysis project Ga0306926, IMG submission 203759) | Lab enrichment of tropical soil microbial communities from Luquillo Experimental Forest, Puerto Rico - flux8day.12C.oxic.44.000.178 (v2)... | ecosystem: Environmental > Terrestrial > Soil...
GCCTGTCCCACCACCGGCGCCAATGTCTCGGGCGGCAAGTGCACCTCCGGCGCCTGCAGCCTGACGTGCAACTCCGGCTTCGCCGACTGCAACCCCGGCGCCGCCGACGGCTGCGAGACCAACGTCAACACCAGCACCAACAACTGCGGCGCCTGCGGCACCGTCTGCCCCTCCACCGGCGCCAACGTGGCGGGCGGCAAGTGCACCTCCGGCGCCTGCAGCCTGACGTGCAACTCCGGCTTCGCCGACTGCAACCCGGGCGCCGCTGACGGCTGCGAGACCAACATCAACACCAGCACCAACAACTGCGGCGCCTGCGGCAACGCCTGTCCCACCACCGGCGCCAATGTCTCCGGCGGCAAGTGCACCTCCGGCGCCTGCAGCCTGACATGCAACCCGGGCTTCGCCGACTGCAACCCGGGCGCCGCCGACGGCTGCGAGACCAACATCGCCACCGACCCCCTTAACTGCGGCGGCTGCGGCGTCTCTTGCCCGAGCGGCCACCTCTGTGTCGCGGGCGGCTGCGTCTGAGTCGCGTGCGCCGGGTCAGGCCTTCGGGCGCGGGGAGGGGTTCGCGATCCCGATCCCCGAGATGAGACCGCCGAGGGCCAGCGAGGCGGCGATCGCCCACAGGCCGGCGTGCATCGCCTCGACGGACGACGCGCGGAGGACGGCCTCCACCTGCGGGCGTTGGTCCGGCGGAACGCCGTCGCGGGCCGCGGTCTCGAGGGGCCGGCGCTTCGCCTCCACCAGGGCCGCCCGTGGCGCATCGTCAGGCGATGCTCCCGCCAAGGCCCGATCGATCGAGGCCCCGAAGCGCCCCGCCACGAGCGCGCCGAAGGCGGCGACGGCCAGCAGGCCGGCGACGCGGGCGACGGCGTTGTTGATCGCCGACGCGATCCCCGCCTGGCGCTGATCGACGTCGCCGAGGATCGCCGTCGTGAGCGGCGCCACCGTCATCGCCAGACCCAGCCCGAAGACGATCATGCCGGGCAGGACCTGGGTCGCGTAGCGGGCACGGGCGTCGAGGCCGGTCATGAGCGCGAAGCCGATCGCGGCCGTGATCGGCCCCGCCGACATGAACAGCCGCGGCCCGTGTCGGCCAGCGAGGCGCCCGAACACCGGCGACAGCGCGAACATGATCAGGGTGACGGGCAGCAGCGCGAGCCCGGCTGCCATCGCCGAGTAGCGGCCCACCTGCTGCAGGAAGACCGTCAGCAGGAACGTCGACGCGGTCACCCCCGCGTAGATCGCCACCGTGGCCACGTTGCCGACGGCGAAGTTGCGCCGGCGGAACAGCGCGAAGTCGACCATCGGGTGCGGCGCGCGCCGTTCGTAGAGCAGGAACGCGGCAAGCGCGGCGACGCCGCTCGCGAGCGTCAGGTAGATGGCGGGCGCGCCCCAGCCGCGCGTCGGCTGCTCGATGAGCGCGAAGATGACGCCCCCGAGCCCGGCGGCGCAGAGCGCGGCTCCGACGACGTCGACGGGCGTGCGCTCGGCCGCGGGCGCGTCGGGCGCCGTCCGCGCCAGCACGAGCAGCGTGGCGGCGACGGGGACGACGTTGATCGCGAACACCAACCGCCACGAGCCCGCGTCGACGAGCGCGCCGCCCGCGAGCGGCCCGAGCACGAACGCGATGCCGGTCCAGGCGGTCCAGGTCCCGATCGCCTTCCCCTGCGCTGGCCCCTCGAAGCTCGAGATGATGAGGGCCAGCGAGCTCGGGACCAGCAGCGCGCCGGCCACCCCTTGCAGGCCGCGGGCGACGATGAGCATGTCGGCGCGCGGCGCCAGCGCGCAGGCGACGGACGTCGCGGCGAAGCCGACGAGGCCGCCCGCGAACACCCGCCGGCGGCCGAAGAGATCCGACAGCGACCCCGCGATCAGGATGAGGGAGCCGAGCGAGAGCAGGTAGGCGTCGACCACCCACTGCTGCGCGGAGATCCCGCCGCCGAGGTCGCGCTCGATGGCGGGGAGCGCCACGTTGACCACCGCCATGTCGAGGAAGGCCACGAACGAGCCGAGGATGCTCGCCAGGAGAACGAAGCGCTGGTTGCGGGTCATGGTCATCGCGAATCCTGGCACCGAACCCGCGCGGCACAAAGGCGCTAGAGTAAGGCCGTGGGCACGGCGTTTCCCGAGTGGGTCGAGCCGATGGCGGCCACGCTCACGCGCGAGCGGTTCGCCGGGCCTGACTGGGTCTTCGAGCGGAAGCTGGACGGCATCCGGCTGCTCGCGTTCAAGCACGGCGGCGACGTGCGCCTGCTGTCGCGCAACCGGCTGCCGCAGAACGCGTCCTACCCCGGCTTCGTCGAGGCGGTGGCCGCGCTGCCGGCGCGCGAGGTGATCCTGGACGGCGAAGCGACGGGGATGTGGGGCCGCCGCGACGAGGTCGGCTACCACGTCTTCGACGTGCTGTGGCTCGACGGCCGTGACCTGATGGCGCTGCCGCTCGACGACCGCCGCGACGTCCTCACCGCGCTGCCGCTCGCGCCGCCGCTCCGGCGCGTCGAGCGACTCGCGGACGCGGAGCCGTGGCGCCGCGCCTGCGACGAGGGGTGGGAGGGGGTGATCGCCAAGCGCCGCAACGCCCCCTACGAGCACCGCCGGTCGCCCCACTGGCTGAAGATGAAGTGCGAGGCCACGCAGGAGCTGGTGATCGGCGGCTTCACCGACCCGCAGGGGGAGCGCGTCGGCCTGGGCGCGCTGCTGGTCGGCTTCTTCGAGGGGGGCGACCTCGTGTTCGCCGGCAAGGTCGGCACCGGCTTCGACCGCAAGCTGCTCCTCGAGCTGCGCGCGCGCTTGGACGGGCTCGAGATCGCGGCGTCGCCGTTCACGAAGGCGGTGGGCCTGCCGCGCGCCCGCGTGCACTGGGTCCGCCCCGAGGTGGTCGTGCAGGTCGGCTTCATGGAGTGGACGGCGTACGACAAGATGCGCCACCCGCGCCTCATCGGCGTGCGCGTCGACAAGGCGGCGCGCGACGTCGTGCGGGAGCGCCCGCGCGAGGCGGCGCCGGAGCGCCCGTGACCACCCGTCGGAAAGCGGCCGAGGCGGCCTCCGCGGAGCCGCCCCCTATCTCGCACCCCGAGAAGGTGCTGTTCCCCGACGACGGCATCACCAAGGGCGAGCTCTGCGCCCACTACGCCGCCGTGGCGCCGGTCATGCTCCCCCACGTCCGCGGCCGCCCGGTGACGATGGAGCGCCACCCCGCGGGGATCGACAAGCCCGGCTTCCTGCAGAAGGACGTCTCGCGCGGCTTCCCGGACTGGCTCGGGCGCGTGGGGATCGAGTCGAAGGGCGGCGCCAAACCGGGGCGCACGGTCCACTACCCGCTCGCCGACGACGAGCGCGCGCTCGTCTGGCTGGCCAACCAGAACTCGATCACGCCGCACGTCTGGACGTCGCGGATGCCGGCGCTCGACCGGCCCGACCTCTGCGTCTTCGACCTCGACCCCGCCGGGGACGACCCGCGGCCGCTGCGAACCGCAGCGCTCGCCGTGCGCGATCTGCTCGCCGAGCTCGGCCTGCCGAGCTTCGTCAAGACGTCGGGCTCCAAGGGCTTCCACATCGTCGTGCCGCTCGACGGCGAGGCCAGCTTCGAGGGGCCGTGGCGCTTCGCCCACGGCGCCGGCGCCGTGCTCGTCAAGCGCCACCCCGACATCCTGACTCAGGAGTTCATCAAGGCCGACCGCGCCGGCCGCATCTTCGTCGACACCGGCCGCAACGGCTACGGCGCCACCTTCGCCGCCGTCTACGCCGTCCGCGCGCGGCCCGGCGCCCCGGTCTCCGCCCCCTGCACCTGGCGCGAGATCGAAGACGGCAGCGTGGCGCCGCGGACTTTCACCCTCCGGACGATGCCGGGCCGGCTCGCCGAGGTCGGCGACCTCTGGCAGGACGTCGAGCGCGAGCGGCGCGGGCTCGGCGAGGCGACGGCCGCGCTCGAGCGGCTGCTCACGGACGAGGACTGGAAGGAGGCGCACGCGGCCTCGACGCGCCGGCCGGGACCCCGGAAGCGCCCGGCGAAAAACCCGGTGAAGCATTCGAACGGCGATCCCTCCTGACAGGACGCTGTCAGGAGGGGGGCGGTAGTTCTTCTCTCGTGAACGAAACGCGCCCCCGCGGCGCACAACGGGAACGGGAAAGGACGAGAGCCATGACGACATCACATCCGGTGGTTTGGTTCGAGGTGCTGGGCAAGGATGGAGCGAAGCTGCAGCGGTTCTACGGCGAGCTCTTCGGCTGGAAGATCGACGCCGCCAACCCGATGAAGTACGGGATGGTGGACACGGGGACCAAGACGGGGATTCCGGGCGGCGTGGCCACCGCCTTCTCGGAGCGGAGCTGGGCGACCTTCTACGTCCACGCCGACGACGTCGACGGCGCGCTGGCCCGCGCCCAGAAGCTGGGCGCCAAGGTGGTCACCGCCCCGATGGACATCCCCGACGGCCCGCGCATCGCGATCTTCGAGGATCCGGAGGGCCACGTGGTCGGCCTGGTCAAGGACAAGAACGCGTCGGCGTGAGACCCGCGCGACGCGCCGCCCGGGGCGCACGTGCCAGAATGGACGGACCACGATGCGGCGCGCGGATCGCCTGTTCCAGATCATCCAGCTTCTCCGCAGGCGCGGCCAGAAGACGGCCGCGTTCCTGGCCGAGAAGCTGGAGGTCTCGGAGCGGACGATCTACCGCGACATCGCGGACCTCGTGGCTTCCGGCACGCCCATCGACGGCGAGGCCGGCGTCGGCTACCGCCTCGGCGCCGGCTACGACCTGCCGCCGCTGATGTTCGACCGCGAGGAGATCGAGGCCCTCGTGCTCGGGGCGCGCATCGTCGAGCGGCTCGGCGACACACCGCTCGCCCGGGCCAGCGCCCGCGTCCTCGGCAAGGTGGCGGCGGTCCTCCCCAAGGACATGCGCTCGCTCCTGACCGCGACCCCGCTCTACGCCGTCAACCTCCAGCAGAAAGGTCCCGTGCCCGACGCGCTCACGCTGGCGCGCGAGGCGCTGGGCGCGCACCGGAAGCTCCGGCTCCGCTACCGGGACAAGGGCGACGCGGCGTCCGAACGGGTCGTGCGGCCGCTCGGCGCGTTTTACTGGGGCCGCACCTGGACGCTGGCCGCCTACTGCGAGCTCCGCCAGGACTTCCGGAACTTCCGCGTCGATCGCATCGCCGACTGCGCGCTGCTCGAGGAGACCTTCACCGACGAGCCCGGCCGGACGCTGGCCGACATGATGGCGCGCTATGGCCCGGAGGCGGTCAAGCTGCTCTCGAGCTGAGTGGCAGATTGGCCCCGGCGTGCCACAGTAAAGGGATGCGGCGCCGGCGGATCTCGAACGCGGATGCCGAGCTCTTGTCGGTGCGCGCCGCGCGGTTCGAGGACGTCGCCGACATCCTGCGCCTCGTCGAGGAGGCCATCGAGGCGCGCTGCCACGACCACTACGACGCCGTCCAGCGCCGCGCCGTCTTCCTCGGCTACGCGGCGAACATGTTCGTCGACGTGCTGGGGCCGTTCGAGACCTTCACCGGCGAGCTCGGCGGCGCGCTCGCCGCGGTCGCGCAGCTCGACCCCGCGCACGGCGGCCTGCGGGCGCTGTTCGTCGGCGGCGCCTTCCAGGGGCAAGGCATCGGCCGCGCGATCCTCGATCACGTCGAGGCCCGGGCCCGGACCCTCGGCTGCGGGCAGCTCGGCGGCGCCATGTCGCTCAACGCCGTCCCCTTCTACACGCGCGCCGGCTACCGCCCGGTCGACGGCCCGGAGCGCCTGCTCACCGCCGGCGTCCGCGTCCCGGTCGTCCGGATGGTGAAGCCACTCCGCTAGCCACGCAGATTGCCCGCCCCGCTGCGCCTCACAGCGCGCAGCAGACAGGGGTGTTGCAACAGCTCCCCGCGTTGCAGGTGCAGCAGACCGTCCCGCACTTACCGCAGTTGGTGTCGTCGACCTTCTCGTCGACGCAGACGCCCCCACAGCACTTGCCGCCGTTGCTGCAGCTGGTCTCGTCCGTCTTGGCGTTGTTGACGCAGCCGCCATTGCCGTCGCAGGCCGCGGTCTGGCACTCGTTGGGCGGGAGGCACGCATAGGCGGTCCCGGCGCAGGTGCCGTTCACGCACACGTCGCTGAAGGTGCAGTGGTTGCCGTCGTCGCAGGTGGTGTTGTTGGGCTTGAGGCTCACGATGCAGCCACCGTTGCCGTCGCAGACGACCGACGACTGGCACTGCGTGGGAGCCTGGCAGGTGTAAGGGGTGCCGGCGCAGACGCCGTTCGTGCAGACGTCGTTGGCCGTGCAAGGGTTGCCGTCGTTGCAGCTGCTCCCGCTCGTGGTGGCGCCGCAGGCCGGGCTGCCGCCCGTGCCGGTGCTCCCGCCCCCACCGCCGCGCCCGCCCGTACCGGTGGTCCCGCTCGCGCCGGTGCTCCCGCCCCCGCCGCCTCGCCCGCCCGTGCCGCTCGCGCCGGTGCTCCCGCCCCCGCCGCCTCGCCCGCCCGTGCCGCTCGCGCCGCCGCGTCCACCGCTGCCCGTCGCGCCCGCCGCGCCAGAAGTGCCCGAGGCGCCGGCGGTCCCGGAGGTCCCGCCGCGTCCCCCGATGCCCGCGGTGCCGAGCACGCCGGCGACCCCGCTGCCGCCGGTACCGACGGGGCTGACGCTGCCGCCGGCGCCGGAGGCGCCCGCGGTCCCGACGACGCCCGAGCCGCTGGCGCCGCCGCGCCCCGCCGCGCCGCTGACGCCGGCCGACCCCGTCGTGCCGGCGGAGCCCGAGCCGGACGTGCCCGCCGATCCCGTGGTGCCGCGGCCGGCGCCCCCGGTGGTTCCAGCGCCTCCGCCGTCGCTGACGGCGGTGATGCTCCCGCAGCCCATGACCGCGACGGCCGCGACCAAACTTGCTGCAACACCTTGCAACCAGCGCGCCTGACTCACCGAATGGCCTCCCGCGAGCGCGATCATCTCACGCCGCCCGACCGAGGGGAAATCGCCGTGATTACGGCTTGGATTCCGCTCGTTTGACGAGCGTGATCTCGTTGCCGACGTCGTTGTGGCGGACGTCGTCCATGAACGTCCGGATCAGGAACAGGCCGCGCCCCGTCGCACGATCGAGGTTCTGCGGCAGGGTGGGGTCGGGGAGCGACGACGGATCGCAGCCCGGCCCCTCGTCCCGGATGACGTAGGTCGCCTCGGCACGCGTCTCGCGCGCCGTCACGTAGACGCGGCGCTCGGCGAAACCCGGGTCGCGCCGCCGTCGTTCGACGAGGCTCGCGAAGCCGGTCTCGTCCTGCTCGAGCAGCTCGGAGGTGAGCTCGAGGTTGCCGTGGTAGATGGCGTTGACCAGCGCCTCGCGCAACGCGACGGCGATCCGCATCCAGCCGGCGTGGTCGCAGAGCTGCATGCGCGTCACGCCGACCTCCAGCTGCGCGAGCAGCGACGGAATGTGGCCGACGTCGTTGTCGATCACGTAACGGGATTCGGTCTCCATGAGGCAGCTCAGGATCTGCTGGTGGCCGCGGTCGGCGCCGGCGATCTCGAGCACGCTCATCACCGTCCCGACCAGCTCGCGGGCCAGGTTCCGCTTGGCGACGTAGTTGGTCGCCCCCTTTCGCAGGGCCTGGATGGCGGTCTCCTCGTTGCCGTGCGCGGTCATCAGGATCACAGGCAGAGCGGCGAACTGCCGCCGGATGGTCTCGACCAGCTCGAGGCCGTTCATCTCCGGCATGTGCACGTCGGACAGGACGATGTCGGGCTTGTCCCGCTCGATCATGGCCAGCGCCTCGCGGCCGTTGTTGGCGTAGACGGGGACCAGCCCCTTCCCTTTCTTGAGCAGGCCCCCCGTCCGCGTCCGATCGAGCGGCGAATCGTCGACGACGAGGACGACGGCCATCAGCCGGCGGGCTCCTGGGGCCGCGCGGCCGCCGGCACGGCCGGCGGGGCGTCGGCGGGCGCGGCGGCGTCGCCCGGCTTGGCGTCGCCGGGCTTGGCGCCCGCGGCGAACGCGGTCAGATCCGGCAGCGCGCGCGCGATCTCGCGCTCCAGCGTCGCGAACACCGCCTCGGCGTCGTCGAGCTCGCCGGCGCGGCCCATGCGCTCGAGGACCATGGCCGCGTCGTAGGCGCGCGAGGCACCGCAGCTGTCGACGGCCCCCTTGATGGTGTGGGCGATCCGGTGGACCTCGACCGCGTCGCGGCGGCGGATGGCGCCGGCGAGCTCGCGCGTCCAGTTGGGGATCTCGGTGAGGAGCACGGCGATGATCTCCTCGAGCAGCTTGCGATCACCGCCGGTCCGTTCGAGCGCGATCTCCATGGAGAACGGCGGCGACGGATCGGGGACGCCCGCGACGCCGGCGAGCGCGGGCGCCGCGGGCGCCGGTTCGACCGGGGGCGTGACCGCTGAGATCGCCGCGGCGCGGGCCCGCGCGCCCGGGTCCGTGCGCGCCACCTGCGCGGCCGGGCTCGGGGCCAGCTCGTCGATGGTGTCGAACAGATCCTCGAAGTGGATCGGCTTCGAGACGTAGCCGTCGAAGCCCGCCTGCAGGCACCGCTCGCGGTCGCCGCGCATCGCGTGCGCGGTGATGGCGATGAGCGGGATGTGCGCGCCGGTGGTCCGCTCGTTGGCCCGGATGGCGGCGGTGGCCTCGAAGCCGTCCATCTCCGGCATCTGCACGTCCATCAGCACGATGTCGTAGTGATCCCGGGCCAGCGCCTCGAGCGCCGCGCGGCCGGTGCGCACCACGGTGGCCGAGTGCCCGACCTTCTCGAGCAGCCGGAGCATGAGCTTCTGGTTGATGACGTTGTCCTCGGCGAGCAGCAGCCGCAGCGGGCGACGGGCGATGGCGGGCGTGCGCCGATCGGGCATCCGGCTCCCCTCCTCGCCCACGAACCCCGCGCCGAGCGCCCGGACGATCGCCGCCAGGAGATCGCCGCTCCGGATCGGCTTGGTGAGGTAGGCCGCGATCCGCAGCTCACGATCGTTGGCGCGCGCCGTGCGCCGCCCCGCCGTCGTCAGCATCATGACCAGCGCGGCGCGCGAGCCGCGCTGCTGGAGCGCGTGCGCGAGCGCGAATCCGTCCATCTCCGGCGTGCCCGCGTCGATGAGCACGAGGTCGAAGGCCGTGCCGGTCCCGCTGGCAGGCGCCACCGCCTCGAGCGCGTCGGCGCCGCTCTGCACCACCACCGGGGCGAAGCCCCACCCGAGCAACAGCTCGCGCAGGATGGCCCCGTAGCTGGCGTTGTCGTCGACGACCAGGATGCGGCGCCGCCCCTTCACCAGGCTCGGCACCGTGGGCTCGGGCTTCTGCCCGGCGCGCGAGGTGAGCCGGGCCGTGAAGTGGAAGGTGCTCCCCTCGCCGACCTCGCTCTCGACCCACAGCCGGCCGTTCATGAGCTCGACCAGGCGGGAGGAGATGGTCAGCCCGAGGCCGGTCCCCTCGTACTTGCGGGTGCTCGAGCCGTCGGCCTGCGCGAAGGCCTCGAAGATGATCCGCTGCTTGTCCTTGGGGATCCCCATGCCGGTGTCGCGCACCGCCACGTGCAGCTCCAGCTCCGCGCCCTCCTGCTTGCTCACCTCGACGGACAGGAACACCTCGCCCTTGTCGGTGAACTTGATGGCGTTCCCCACCAGGTTGAGCACGATCTGCCGCAGGCGGAGCGCGTCGCCGAGCAGGCTCTGCGGCACGCCGGGCGCGATGCGGTAGCCGAGCTCGAGCCCCTTCTCGTGCGCGCGCAGCGCCAGCGCCTTGACGGCGTCGCCCACCACGTCGCCGAGCTCGAACTCCAGGTTCTCGAGCTCCAGGCGCCCGGCCTCGATCTTGGAGAAGTCGAGGATGTCGTTGATGACCATGAGCAGCGAGTCCGCCGAGGCCTTGACCATCTCCAGGTTGTCGCGCTGCTCGCGCGTCAAATCCGTCCCCAGCGTCAGCATGGTGAGCCCGATGATCCCGTTCATCGGCGTCCGGATCTCGTGGCTGACGTTGGCGAGGAACTCGCTCTTGGCGCGGTTCGCGGTCTCCGCGGCCTCCATCGCCAGGTGCAGCTGCTGCTCGGTCTCGTGCCGCTCGCCGAGCAGCGCCCGCAGCGAGGCCGAGTGCTCGCGCTCGCTCTGCAGGGACCGCTCGGCCAGCCGATCGGCGCGCATCTTGGCGATGCTGGCCATCATCACCATGACCGGCGTCGTCACCGCGTAGGCGATGACGCGCAGGAAGTTGTCCTCCTCGTAGTGGAAGGGCTTGGCCGGCGTCGAATAGTAGAGAGCGAAGTAGACGCAGGCGATGGCGTGCGTCAGAAGCCCGCTCTTGAGGCCGCCCCGGAACGCCGCGAACACGATGATCATGACCAGCAGCGTCGGAGGGTTCGGGATCTTGATCGCGAACGAATCGGCCAGCTCGATGGCGAAGATGATCCCCACCGCCAGCAGCGGGCCGACCAGCAGCGCGCGGGCGCGCTGCCACGTCTCGGCGCGCGACTCCGGGGTCGGCGGCTCCTTCGCCGCGGGGAGGCGCCACGGCGTCGGCCGGTCTGGCCAGACGATACGCAAGTCCACGCACGCTAGCAGCGTGACCCGCCCCCTACAAGGGACGCCCTGGAAAATCGCCCCCCATGCGCCGCGCGGCGCCGTCGGCCGGCTACCAATTCCAGGTCCGGGGAGCGACCGGCGCCGGCCGCGGCGCGGGTTGCGCCAGTCGGGGCGCCGGCTACCTTGACGAACCAGATCGATGTCAGACATCCTGGTCCCTGCTCGATGACGGCTCACGCAGGCGCCCACGACGGTTGGACACCATGACCTACGAAATTTCGACGGCCAAGGATGGGAGCGCGAAGCTCGCGATCAGAGGAGAGCTCGACGCGGTCACCGTGCACGACCTGCGGCTGTCGATCGACGGCCTGGTGAGCGGGCAGCCCTCCCGCCTCGAAGTGGACCTGTCCGCCCTGCGTGTGATCGACAGCTCCGGCGTCGGGGCGCTGGTGTCGCTCTACAAGCGCGTGCGCGCCCAGGGCGGCCACGTCAAGGTCACCGGACTGCAGGACCAGCCGCTCGCCATCTTCAAGCTGCTGCGCCTCGACCGGGTGATGACGAGCAGCGAAACGACCTAGCCGGTCGTCACGGCACGGTCGTAAACCGGATCACCGCCCGCCCGTTGGCGAAGGCGAGCCGGAAGCGAACGTCGCTGGCGCCGTCCTCCTTGATGAGCTGGTCGCGGGTGCGGCGCAGCGTGTTCACGAAGTCGTCCCGGTCGAGATCCGCCGTCGGCTCGCCGCAGGTCCGGCGAAGGCTGAGGTACTCGTTGAACAGCGCCCGGTACTCCAGCGTCGCCGGGTCGAT
>Ga0306926_10008390_pt1 | contig 11293 bp, 8 predicted proteins | sample flu12Cox44000178_FD_203759 | JGI IMG/M metagenome (GOLD analysis project Ga0306926, IMG submission 203759) | Lab enrichment of tropical soil microbial communities from Luquillo Experimental Forest, Puerto Rico - flux8day.12C.oxic.44.000.178 (v2)... | ecosystem: Environmental > Terrestrial > Soil...
CTGCAACACACTGCCCTGCATGTCCATCATGTAAATCTTGTCGCGCAGTGTATCGGTCACATAGATATGCTGGGCGGCCGAATCCACTGCGATGCCAGTAGGCCGCTTGAAGAATCCCTCGCCGCCCTTGAGGCTGCCAATGGTCCGCTGAAACTTCCCATTGGCTTCGAAGACGAAGACTTTTCCTGCCTGTGAATCGGTGACGTAGATGTTGTCGTTCGCATCCACCGCCACGCACTGCGGCATCAGCATCGGATCCTTGTCTTTATCGCGACGAGTTAAGAACTTGTACTTCTGCTGGGCGAAGTCGAATACGTGGACGCCATCTGCGCCCGGATCGCTCACGATGATTCGCCCACGCGAATCCAACGTGACGCTGTACGGATTAACCATGTAATGAAAATCGGGCTCGCCTGCCACCACATCAACGAGGCGCGTCCAGAAGCTGCGCTTGGGCTTTACCTCCCTTTCCATGCTGAAAGTGCGCTCAAAAACAAGCTTGCGTCCTCCATCCATCAGAATGTCCGGCGGCGCGTCTTCAACAATGGTTTGCTTCGGTTTCTTGGTCGCCCACAAGCTGGACGCCATCAACAGGACGAGGCCACCTGCCGCGACGGTCCTACCGAAAGCTGATAGGCTGGATCGGTTTAGAAGAAGTCGAACCATCTAGAAATCCCGGCATAGTACGAATTTACACTCCCCGGCCGAGTGCCCGCCGCACTGATTCCCTGGCTGAACCGGGTAGCCCCCGCATTGAAACCGATTCTTCTGAAGTGATAGCGCAGTTGCAAATCGAACAGCTCCTGGCTGTTGCGAGATGCGATGGCATTCGCTAGGGTATGGCTGAAAGAGCGGTTATACGTTCCAGCGATGGACAGCCTCTTGATGGGCGAGATCGCAACTCCGCCGCCATAGGTTTCGCTGGAGTATGCGACCGCGTTGAAGTCGGGCTGGCCGGGCAGCGGGGGCAGGGGCACCAGCCCGCCGTTGGTCAGCAGCGCGTTACCCGAGCCGGTGGCATAGAGTGCGTTAACTTGCACCCACTTGTACCCCAGCGAGGTGGTGTAGCCCTCAGAATGGCTGGATGTGCCCGCCTGGGCGCTGAGTCCGCTGTGACTACCGTTAAAGGCGGCTGTCCACTGAACGCGGTTGCTGAAGCGGCGATGCAGGTTGGCGCTGTAGCCGTAGTTGGAATTGCTGTAGGTAATTAACTGCGACTGCGTGTTTATCGCGTAGCTAAGATTGCCGGAGAGTTCCCAACGCCCGAGCTGCCGGGAAGCGTTAACATTCCCAAAAAATCCAAGGGCATTTGACCCGATGCCGTTATAGCTATCTACGATTCCCGCCGAGAAGCTGAAGGTATTCCACAGGCGTTTGGCATAGTTCACGGTTCCACTCAGATATGTACCCGTATAGGTCTGCCCATAGTAGTGCTGCTGGTAGTGCGTCGCTTGCATCGAGCCTGCAAGGTTGTTCGTGAACTGATAACCGACCCCTCCACCAACCGTAAACGAGTACGAACTCGCTCCCAGGTTGACGGGCGGTGGCAAGATGCCATTACTAGCGAGGTTTTGTAGCAGGAAACCCGACAGGTTGTTGGTGTAGGACTCACTGGCCGATAGGCTGAGCTTCAAGATCGGATGAAAAGTGGCACCCACCGACTCGGTGCTGGTGGTGTAGCTGGTGTTGCTCAAGGGCGCATCGGTCCCATTCTGATAGTCGTTCGTAAAAGCGGAGCGGTTGTAATACGCGTACATCTGCCCATTCCACGGCAACTGGCGGCCCGCGCTGAACCCGACATCGTTGCCATGGCCGTTATAGTTCGCTTCCTCTCCGGCAAGAAAAAGGGGGAAATCGGAGTGTTGCGTGTAGTGATCATAGAAGCCGTTCAAGTTCCAGTCGGCCCAGGTGTAAGAGGAACGCAGATTGAAAGTCTGATTCCTGGAGTTGGTGGTCTGGTCAGTACCGTACACATTTCCGGTGCCGCTGCCATGAGTGTAGCCCACGGAAAGTGTGGGCCAGCCTGGTACTAGCACGCTCCAGTTGATGCCGAGTCCCTGGCCGCTTCCCTGGGCGGTGAAGTTGGGGGTGTTTGCCAGGCCGAAAATTCCGGTGCTGTTGTAGTCGTAACGGTAGCTGACCGAACCTGGGAAGTGGCTGCCGGTAAAAATGTTGGCGACCGCGTTCACCCCACTGGCGCTGCTCAGAGACTGGGAGTCCGAGTTGAAGTGTGACTGATTGTAATAAGGAATGATGGTGAAATTCAGGAAGTTGGGATTGTAGTAGTAGCCGGAAACATCCCCGCCGATCCCGGCCTGTATGCCGTGGCTTGACTGCACAAAATCGCCGGACGTGGCATTGTACCCCACCGTCAGCAGACCGCCACTCGTCATCTCCAAGTTGTCGCCGAGCTTAAGCTGGGCGTGTGCCGTCAGCGGCAAGCCAAGAAGCAAAAACCAAACCCACACCCTCGCAAATCGCTGCATCACAGATGCCTTGCCGGGGTCGTTGACGATCAGACCTCAACGGCACTTGCCGGTTATTTGAGAGCACACACCCTGCCAAAGGTAGGCGCTAGCGATAACCCCTAAGTCATTGCTTTTAAATAGATTGGAAAGTGGCTGAAAAGGAGTACGACACTTCTGAAACAACTCTGTGGCATATCGCCCATGGGTGGGGGCGAATTCCACAACAGCAACTCTGGTGCATGTTATCCATCATTCCGAGCCAACCTCAGCCGGTAAAGGATCTGCTCTTTCCTCCACTTGGAGAAAAGGCAGATCCTTTTAGGCTCCGTTGGTGAAGGATGAACGCGGACGCTGGCTACACTATTTCGATCTTCGCTTTACTACGCAACTGTTTGGCCAGGTTCGAGCGCAGCTTCTCATACTTCGATTTCTGCAACTCATCCTGCAGAGGTTTCTTCACCTGCTCGAAACTCATTGTGTGGGCAAGGTCGTGGCTGTTCAGCCGGATGATCGTGTACGCGCCCTGCACCGGGATGAGGCCGCTGACCGCGCCCACCTGCATGGTCCGGAGCATCTTCAGAATGTCGGGCGGCAGGTCTTCCGGCTTCACCGCCTTGTGAAGTCCCATGTTCACCCGGTAATCGTCGTTGGAGAGCTTTTCCGCCAGCAGTCCGAAGTCCTGATAGCTTTTGGCCGTTTTCGCCTGGCTGTAGGCCTCATCCGCCCGCTTTCGAATATCGTTCTTCTGCTCCGCAGTCAGCTTGCCGGGGTCGGTGGCTTTGGGCGGCAGGATGGAAATCGTCTGGATGCTGAACGATTCCGGTTGCTGAAAGCGCTGCGGGTGCGTGTTGTAGTACTCCCGGGCTTCGGCCACCGACGCTGCGGATTTGTTCTGTACGTCGGTTGTGAGCACCTTCTCAATCATCATCGAGCGCCGTATCTTCTGCCGTACCAACTCGGGATTGCCCTGCATCTCCAGTTTCAGGTATTCCTGGTACTTGTCGGGGCTTCCGAACTGGCGCTGGAATTCAACTTCAGCTTCTTTTACCTGCTGTGGCGGTACGTTGACCTTGCGCCGAACGGCCTCCTGGTACACCAGTTCCTCGAAGATGATCATCTCCAGCGCGCCCTGCCGTATAGAAGCCTCCTGGCCCGCGGGGAAGCCGTTGTGTTGCCTGGCGTAGGGAAAGATGGTGTACATCTCGCGTACCAGGTCGCGGTCGGTCAGCACCGCGCCATTCACTCTGGCCACGGGTTTGTCGCTGACCTGAGGCACTGTGCTCTGGCTGACGGTGGCAGTGTTCGCGGGCGACGACTTAGTTACCGCCGTAGGTGCATGGGATGAAACCTGGGCTACTGCACTGCCGGCCACTACCGTACTCAACAACGCGCAGATGAGAGCTCTGTACTTCATACTTCCTCGCTATATCGTTCGCAAAAAAGGGGGAAGTTGCCCTCCCCCTTGTCTCACTTAACCAAACCCTACTGGAAGGTAGTCGGGATGGTGAAGGTGTTGTTCGCTTCGTTGGCCTCGCCGAAGTGGCACTGACGGCAGAACTGCGTCGTGGAAGGCGCGCTCTTTCCGTCGGTAATCACAACATTCGGGTTGTAGGGACCGTTAATGAAGAACAGCTTGGCATAGTATTTGCCGCCCTTGTCATTCGCGATTCCATATGTGCCGTAGGAGGTGTAAACCGTCATGACATGCTGGTCATGGCAGGTGGTGCAGGTCGGAAACGCGCTGCCTGCCGCGTTCACACCGTATTGCATGCCCCACTTGCCGGGCTGTAACGAGGGCCAGCCGTAGTTCATCACGAACTTCTCATAGTTCGAGCCCGGGGTGACCGAGAACACGCCATTGGCATACGTCAGGCCGTTAGCGGTGCTGGCACGGATAACTGCATTTGTGCCGACCGGGTGGTCGTTCTCGTAGTTCCCTGCGGTGGAGCCGTCCTTGCCGAGCAGGGTTGGAATCGGATTGCTACCGTATGCCGTATTGGTGAGCAACCCAACCTTCTGCTCGTACAGCTGGTTGGTCATCATGTTGGTGTTGGTGACTTGGCCGTCGTGGCAGCTCAGGCATAGCAGGATGCCGCCGATTTCAGCGTCATTGGTTCCGTTGCTGACGATGCTGCTGGGCAGAACTTCAACGAAGTTGCCCCCGTCGCCGAAGGCGATGCTTTTGCCGTAAAGCGGGCTGGCATCCTGGCCCCACAGAGCGAAGTTACCGGTATCCGTAGCACCCTTGTAGCCGGCACCGAAAGCGCCGCTGTGTGGCTGGTGGCAGCCGGCGCAACCGCGGCCGTTATTATTGTGCGCGCCGAGGACGTCAACCGTCGACGTCGCGCTCTGCGCCATCACCCATCCGGAGATGGCCAGAACGATCATTAAAACTAGCATTACTTTCTTCATAGGAATTAAGACCTCCAGAGGTACCTTTCAAGTCTTTCCTTTGTTCTAGAGGCTTAGGCCGTAGTGGTTGCGTTCTTCCACCGCCTCCGGCCTTGAGAAATGCACGTAGGTTGCCGAATAAGCGACGATGCTCAAAGCGCGGTATTCACCTGAAAATGCGGCAGTTGCCGGATTGCCACTAAATTGAGGGCATGGGTGAAAAGCACCAATGGGGGATGTGGCTAGGCTAAATGGCGCAAATGTGATGGGTGTCACATCAGGTAACCTGTTGCATTTTGCAACAGTTAGGAAGGCTGGCAAAGAATTTGTTGCGATTGCTGTCGGTAACATCCAACGCTGCGCTTCCCCTCTGGCAGTCATCAATAGGAGTACGAGGGAAGTCCGCCGCAGCGGACGACCGGGAGCGACGAGGGATCTGCTTTGGGGAGGGCGCAAGAGGAGGCTACGGGCGCACCATGCACTTCGGACGGGTGCTCGTCCGTGGCTGGCACCACGGTCCTATGGCCCTAGAGATGAACGCCTACTTGGTTTGTGGCGGCTTCGATTCAGCCACCGGCGCCGTCGACTCGGACGGCTTGGTTCTCGAGTCGGCGCGCTTCTGCTCGCGCTCCTTGCGAAGCTGTTCGGCCTCGGCATCGGTTATATAGCGGAACACCTGCATCCGCCCTGGGTAGATCTCGGAGGTGATGATGCGGTTGCGTTTGGTATCGCTGGCGATGTTCATCAGGCCCTGGAACTGACCCGGAAGCAGGCCATGTCCGCCAAAGGAAATCAATAGTTGCCAGTCCTGATTAAAGACCTGTACCCGGTCTTGCACTCCGTCAGCGACCCAGATGTGCCCATCACTGTCTATGGCAACACCTTTCGGCCGGGCAAAGTTGGGCGGCGCGTCGCCGTTCTTACCGTAGGCGCGGATAAAGACCCCGTCCGCATCGAAGATCTCGATGCGGTTGTTCATCGTGTCGCAAACGTACAGGTTGCCGTTCTGGTCTACGGCTACACCCGTTGGCTTGGAGAAGTCGCCCGGAGTAGTGAGTTCATGATGATGCCCCGCGGTGCCGATCTTGCGCACCAGTTTGTAACTGTCGGCGTCATACACCAAGACCTGATCAAGCTCGACATCGGAGACGTACAGCAGACGGTTCTTAGTGTCGATGGCCATGTCACCGGGCCTGAGCATTCCGTCGCTGATCACATCCTCCGCCTTGTGTTGGGGGCTGAAGACCAGGACATGCCGCAGCTCGGTATCGGAGACAAAAAGCCGGTCGTTGTCGTCCATGGCTAAACCGATGATGTGGTTGAAATTGCCGTGAACTTTGTGCTTTAAGAGCTCGACGTCTTTGGTCTCGGGATCGAAGATGAAGATGGCCCCGACCTTCCAGTCGGCGACATAAATGTTCCCTTTGGAGTCGACCGCCAGACCGTTGGGCTGCAACAGTGAGAAGGGCAGCTTCAGAGCTTCTTCCTGGGTCTGAGTGCCGGCCAACCGGTCCATCCATTTTGACTTCTTCTGGACTTTGCCCTCCTCGTTTCGTTTTTGCTTGTCGGAGGCATACCAGTTGATGTAACGGATACGCGGAATGGCAGGCGGATTGGGCCAGACGATGTACGAATAATCAATCACCTTGGGCTTCGCCGTTTCGTTGGCCGATGTATTGTCTTTCTTCTTCTTGCCGCCATATGCGCAGACCGGCCAGATCGCGATTGCGGCGAAGAGCAGCAGCAGCACCACTGCCGTCGTCAGCCGGCCAACCAGGGCCTTGTTGGTTTGCACTTGAATCATCACAACTCTCCTCATCGAACTCTCGTTCCCTCAATTCCTGTTCAGATTCTTATGGCATGACGAGCAGAACGCCATGTTGTTGGACTGGTCCTTCACGAGCAAGCCAGGCTGTGCCGACGAGTGTGGCTGGTGACAGGTAAGGCAATTGATCTGCTGGAGCACCTTGCTGGTGTTGGAAGGGTCAGCGACGTCCTGCACCGGATGACCCTGGATGGGATGTCCGCGGCCAAACTTGACCGGCAGCACAACAACTTTATTCTTCGTGAAGTAATCTTCCGGCAGCTTCACTTTCCCATCGAAGATGGTGTAGATGTGCTCGGCTTCCACCTTCCTGGGCTGCGAGTCCGGACCGTGGCACTCTAGGCAAAGGGCGTCCTCGGTTTTGGCCCTGAGCAAGTGAGCATTGTCGCTGCCATGGGGTTCATGGCAAGTGGAACATCCCTGGGTGTAGGCGGGCTGATGCAGGTGTGCCTTCTTCATCCCGTCAGACTGTTCGCTGTGGCACCCCAGGCAGGCATTCACTGGATCAGGTTGCACAAAGCCCGGAGTAGGGCCGGCATGCGGATTGTGGCACTGGGTGCAGTCGCTGGACGCGGCGCCCGGATGCTGCACCTTCGCCTTTTCAATCTTTTGTGCCTGCTCACTGTGACAGGTTACGCAAATTGCTTTGGGCTCGCTTTGCGTCAGCACCACCTTCCCATCCTTAGCGGGCTGATGGCAGGTGTCGCAAGAACCGCTTTGAAACGGCACGTGGGTGAACTTCTGCATGAGTTTGGGCTGCGCCGACTGATGCGAATTGTGGCACTGGACGCAATTGGCGGTCGCGAAGGGCTGACCCTTGTGCGCCTTCTGCAAGTCTTCTGACTTCACATCGTGACAATCGAGACACAGCGCGGGCGTCGCCTTGGTGAGGTGGTAATCGAATTCCTGCTTGCCCTTTTCCCCCGTCTTGTGCGGAGCATGGCAGGTCTCGCAACCCATGTCGAGGGCAGCGTGGCGGCTGCCCTTGTCGGGAACGTTCAATCCTTCGGTGTGGCACTCCAGGCAGAGGTTCTGCCCTTTGTCGCCCGTTTCCGGTTTGAGCAGTTGATACTTGTTGTCAGATTGATGCGGGCTGTGGCACTTCAGACAATCACGCGCTGCCGGAGGATGTACGGTGCCTTTCAGGTCGGAGGCATTCTTGTCGGCATGGCAGGTAATGCAGAGAGCTTGAGGCGTCGCTGTGATCAGCTTGACGCGGGTGACGTCTTTGTTGACCCGGATCTCATGGCAACTGGTGCAGCCGGTCGCGATAGCCGAATGCACGAACTTCCCCTTCGCCTTATCTTCGTGGCACTCGATGCACTTGGCAGAGTCGGTATTCTTGTCCAGCGGAACCGGGTGGACAGCGGCACAGAGTGACTCCGCGCCCAGAAAAAGTCCCAGTCCCATGATGATCCGTAATGCAATCCTCAAGGAAAACCTCCACCTTTACCCAACCAGGTCGTGCACGTTTCTTGCCGAGAAAGACCATAGTCTGCCAGTCGGCCTGGCTCTTGCCTAACTGTTGATCAATAAAACAGTTACCAGCCATAGGGAAATAGGGCCGGCGGAGGCCCTGGCAGATAGCGCCTCCCGCGGCAATGCGCCTTCCCGCGCACTACGAAGGAAAATCACCCAGGCAGACGCTTGTGCGGGTGGAGCAGCTCATGGCCCGCTTCCCGTAACGCATCCTGGGAAAACCCCAGGTCTTTGCGATAGGGGACTTGGCGACGATGGCTTGGCTAGAACGGCTGTTTGACCGCCGTCTCCAGCGGGGCGTAATAGCCGCGGCGATGGTGCACCTGCAGGGTCGATTTCTGCGGAAGAATCTCGACCAGCCGAAAGGCGCCGTTGAGTTTGAGATCGGCCGGCTGATAGCCAACCACGTACTCGCTGCGCAAGGCCTGCTCGATCTGGGTAAAGGCGTGTCCGAGCTGGGAGTTTTCATGGGCCGACAGAATGCGCCCTCCGGTAGAGCGTGAGAGCAAGTCAAGCACGGCCTCACCTTTGGGATAGTACTGGGGATCGACAAGATTGGTGCTCAGCGCGAACAGGATCGCCTCAGCCCGCGCCGCGGCCTGCTGCGCATCGTACAAGATCGACTTGCTGGAATTATCGTCGCCGTCGGTGATCAGGATAATCACCGGCCGGGTGATCTCGTCAGCCACGCGTTTACGCAGCTTGTCGCAGGCAAAGATGACCGCGTCGTAAAGGGCAGTGTCCCCACCGGCGCGCAACGAGTGCACCTTCTTGAAGGCTTTGTTGGGATCGCTGGTCCAGTCCTCCACCAGGTGCACTTTGTCGTCGAAGCTGGCGATGAAGGCCGCGTCGTAGTTGGGTCGTAGAACCTTCTCCAGGAAAACGCCGGCCGCTTTCTGCTCAAATTTGAAGCGTGAGGCAACCGACGAGCTTACGTCGATCAGGATGGCAACCCGCATGGGCAGCGTGCTCTGCTGCTGGAAGAACCGAATGGCTGCCGGCGGTTGGTGGTTGTCGAGGACCTGGAAGTCTGCAGGCGTAAGCTGGTTCTGGAAGTGTCCGTGCGAATCGGTGACGGTGAAGCGAAGGTTGACCTCGTCGACGCGTTTCACGATCTTGAAATCTGCATTGTCTGAGGCAAGCACAGGGCTCGTCGTGAGCAAGCTCGATTGATTCTGCTGGCCGCGTGCAATGCTTGCGTCCGATAACAGCAACCCCAGAAAGAGAAGCCCGCACCCTGGGACGAGTCTGAACTCCACCACCATGACGCCCCATTTCGAATCCGATAAGAACAACTCCGGCAGGTGGCCCTGAGTGGGCTTATTGTGTTCTCCTCCGTTAGCTCCCGTCAATCGCAAACCAGCTCTAGCGCAGAATTTTTACAATGGGAACGGCAAGAGACGGCGGGTGCGAAATGATCATTCGCGCCCGTCGAGCACGGGGCTTCGGATGCCCTTAGCGTAGGCGATCCCGATGAACAACCCAATGAGTGCGCCAACGACGGTGTCGCTGGCGTAGTGGTATCCGTCGTAGATTGCACCCACGCACATCAGCAGGTTTAGGACAAGCAGCCAGGGCACGGCCCGTGGCAGGTAGCGCCAAACGAATACCAGCACAACGAACGCAAGCATGATATGCGCGCTGGGAAACGCGTTTCCGTGCACGCCGGCATTGTGCTGAATGAGTCCGACAAGAAAGTGGAATGGTCCGCCACGGTCAGCTTCGGTCAACTGGCGGAAAGCTCCTGTCCCCCTCGGGCTCTGCGTGGGAAAAAGCAGATAGGTTGCGTAACACGGCAAGTATCCGATGCTGAGCGCGTCGGTCATTCGGCGGAAGCCTTGGCGATACCGCGTCCGGTCACGCCATGCCCACAGCATACCGGCAACCACCGGATACAGCGGATAAAACCCAAAGTATCCGAGCTCCAGCAGCTCCGAGATGTTCCGGAGCGGGCTGGCTTGCAGCAGCACGATGGGCGGCGCCGCGAACACAAGTGACTCAAAGCGGATGATATATCCTTCCCGCCATGCCCCGACCAGCGAGAGAGAAAGGAAGGAGACTTCTTCGAAAACCGATGTGAAGAAAATTACCGGTAACCAGTCGTGAGTGAACTCCCAAGCCAGGCCGTTGTTTTTCTTGCGGGCGAGCAGCACGATCGCAGCGATGGCGACCAGGTTCCAGACGACGTATTGCAGCCAGTGCTCGACCTGCTGGTAGCGCGTACAAACCAGCGCCGTGAGCACGATGTGCACTGCAAGGTAGATGCGGTCGGTCAGATTCATCGCGAGCCGTTCAAGCAGTCTTCCAGTCTACGTGAGCAGAAGGAGGTTGATCGGCTTGGAAAGGACCGGGCCAATGACTTTGAATCGGACCGAACGCCAGTAGAGAGCGTGTCTATGCCAGCGCGATGACGTCGATTTCGACCAGTACGTCTCTGGGCAGGCGCGCTACTTCGACGGTTGAGCGCGCCGGGGGCTCGGCGTTGAAGTAGCGGCCGTAAACTTCGTTCATGGCGGCAAAGTCGCCCATGTTCTTCAGGAAGACCGTGGTCTTGACGGCGCGCTCCAGCGACGTGCCTGCTGCCTTGAGAATTCCGGCGAGGTTCTTCAAGGCACGATCGGTTTGCGCGGCCACACCGCCCTCGATTACCAGCTGAGTGGCGGGATCGATGGCCACCTGCCCTGATACGAACACCAGTCCGTTAGCCTTGATGGCCTGTGAGTAGGGCCCGATGGCCTTGGGCCCCTCGCTGGTTGCGACGACTTCGCGCATGTGTCCTCCTGAAAAATCGAGCAGGGATGAGACTCGATTTTCGCATAGGCCAGCGCGCGAAGATAAGAAGCAGCCATCAGGCGGCAAACAGCAGTTAGCGAGCTAACAATTAGCGCTGGCGCCACGATGCTTTCGTGGCCACCTAGTCGTTCTAATGTCACTTGCCGGAAGTGTTCCAAATATCGCCTCTTTGCCACACGGAGTTCGTTTCCTGCCAGGTGTGTCCTTCTTAACTGTTTTTATTTTTGAAGCTCACTCCAGCCGCCCGCGAGAGCGGCTTGTAGAATGGGTATAGCAACTGCAGATTTTTGGGCAGATCAGGGTTTAGCGGCGCAGCAAGGTTGCGAAGAGATTGGCT
>Ga0306926_10008391_pt1 | contig 11292 bp, 16 predicted proteins | sample flu12Cox44000178_FD_203759 | JGI IMG/M metagenome (GOLD analysis project Ga0306926, IMG submission 203759) | Lab enrichment of tropical soil microbial communities from Luquillo Experimental Forest, Puerto Rico - flux8day.12C.oxic.44.000.178 (v2)... | ecosystem: Environmental > Terrestrial >...
AGGATGGCCCAGAGGCCCCAGATGACCAGGAGGACGGCGCCGTTGCCTTTTGCGACGGCGCTGCTCAGCAAGCCGGCGACGGCCAGCCCCAGGAGGACCCAGAAAATGGGCTTGATCAGGATGGCGGGGTGCTGGTGGACGGTGATGACCTGGCGCTCGTGGGGCAGGAGGTACTTGTTTACGGCGGCAGGCACAGTGTCCGTGTTCGGAGCCAGCCTCATCGCAAACGCCTACCCAGATCGAGTCAGATCGACGTGATAAAGGTAGAAATCCCGTGTGCGGCTGAAGACAGGAAGGCGCCGATGTTATGGACCACGTGGGCCGCGGCGGCGGGCTCTACCAGTATCCACCACACAATGAATGCGACAGCGGCCCATCCGAGGACTGTCTTCAGATCCACGTCGCCTCCCACAGGCGCCGAGCGTGCCCTAGTTTCCTGAGAACCTATGCTAGCCTCAGCCGATTTCGCGGCCAATCCTAACGGGGTGAAGCTGCCGTGTCGGCATGAGTATGCCCGCGTGCCGCCCTCAGTATGCCCGATCGGCAGAAGCAGTGCGTAACCGGACATGTCAGCCGTGCCGGCATCGCCCCCCGTCCCGAGCGGCCCGTGGCCCTGATCGGCGATTTTGCCGCCGGGACGGGCAGCCATCTGACAGCATTCCACCGTGCGGAGCATGCTGGTGATATGACGATGGCAGACGTGGGTGAGGCGGACTTCGCGGTCATCGTCTTCCGCGAAGAAGACCGATGGGAGGCCGACGCCCTGCCGGCCGTGGTGACCGCCGACCTGGATGACTTCGTCCAGGCGCTGCGCAGGCAGCCGAGCATGGGCGGCACCATCGGCTTCGCCGGCGTCGACGACTTTTTCTTCGTGGCGGTCCGGGTCCTCGGCGACGACGTGTCGCTATTCCTCTCCGACCTCACCGCGGCGGCGGACTATCCGCTGGCCCGCCAGGTGCTCGAGGCCCTGGACATCCCGGTGCCCGCGGACGGCGAGGAACTCGACCAGGTGCTTCCGGCCGGAAACATGTCCATCTTCGCGGACCTCGGGCTCGACGAGATGGAACTCGGTGCGATCTCGGCCGACCTCGACCTCTATCCGGAGGACGCGGTGGCTCACATCGCCGAGCGGCTCAGGTTCGGCGATGTGGTCGAGCGCGCGCTCGATATCGCGCTCGGCCCGTGATCGGATCGACGTGACCGGATACACCAGTTCCTTCGAATCGGCGATGCGGCTCGCGCTGGCGGAGGCCGCCGCCGCGGGGCAGGAGACCCGGCGGGCGGAGGACGTCCCGGTCGGTGCCATCATCCTCGACGAGGCGGGCACGGTCCTCGCGCGGGCCCGCAACCGCCGGGAGATCGACCGTGATCCCACCGCGCACGCCGAGATCGTGGCGATCAGGCAGGCCGCTGCGGCCCTGGGCGGCTGGCGGCTGACCGGGCTGACGCTGGTCGTCACGCTCGAGCCGTGCACGATGTGCGCCGGCGCGGTGACAGCGGCCAGGCTGGCCCGCGTGGTCTACGGCGCCGAGGACCCCAAGGCGGGAGCGGTTGGCTCGCTCTGGGACGTGCTGCGCGACACCCGATTGAACCACCGCCCGGAAGTCATCGGCGGAGTCCTCGCCGCCGAGTGCGGTGAGCTGCTGCGTAACTTCTTCGCGGCGCGACGGGCGCATGCCGGGTAGGTCCTGCCGTCGCGCACACGCGGATTCGGGTAAGCTCGCCTGCGGTGGAGTCGCCTAGTGGCCGAGGGCGCACGCCTCGAAAGCGTGTGAGGGGGCAACCCCTCCGTGGGTTCAAATCCCACCTCCACCGCGGTTGACCTGGGATCACGCTGGGCGAGTAGTTGGCTCTCATCCTTCTGTTGGCCTCCTGGTCTCAGTTTTGGTCTCATTTGCTATTCCGGAGCGACCGTCGCGGGCGGCAGCGCGCTGCGGAGTTCCGTGATTGCGGCCAGAAGACCGGGGCGCTGGCCGGTGCCGCCGCGGTGGGTCGCAAGGCACTCTTCAACGGCCGCGAGCACGGTGGCGAGTGAGCCGCGGTGGACGACGAGCGTCGCCTGGTCATCGTTGCCCGCTGCCGAGTCCCAGATCAGCTCGCCGACCTGGCTGGCCACCTGGCTGCGCATGGTGTCGGTCACGTGCTGGTAGCGGGCCGCCATGGACCCACTGGACCATCCCATGAGCGACATCACGGTCGGCGTCGGCTGGCGCAGGACGAGTAGCACGGTCGCGGCGGTGTGCCTGGCATCGTGCAGCCGCCCCTCGCGCAGGCCAGCCTCCATGAGCAGCCGCTTCCACTCGGTGTAGTCGGTGCGTGGGTTGATCGGCTGCCCGGTCGGGGTGGCGAACACCCAACCTTCGTCATGCCAGAGCTGGCGGGCCGTCGCCCGTTCCTGCTGCTGCTCGGCCCGGTGGATGCGGAGCAGTGCGATGAGATGGGGCGGCAGGCCGATCGCGCGCCGACCTGCTTTGGACTTGACCCCGCCCGCGGCGGGCCGGGTGGCCTGGCGCTGCGGGCAGCGTCCGGGCGTCTTGCCGCAGGCCTCGCCGCAGCCGTGTGCGTACCTCGGACGCAGCCGGGAGCGACGGATGCGTATCGTGCCCTTGTCCAGGTTCACGTCGTCCCAGGTCAGCCCCAGTGCCTCGCCCTGGCGGAGGCCGAGAGCCAGCGCCAGCGCCCACCGGGCGCCGTTGCTCCGCCGGGCGGCGGTTTCGAGCAGCCGCTGGATCTGGGGCACGTCGTACGGCTCGACCTCTTCCTCGTTAAGCTTCGGCGCCTTGGCCACCAGCACCGGGTTGCGGGTCAGGTGGGATCGCCGGACTGCCTCGTTCAGCGCGGCCCGGAGCGTCCGGTGGACGTGGTGAACGCCACCCGGTGACAGCCCGCCCTGCTGGAGCTTGGCATACAGCCGATCCACGTGGTCGGGCGTGAGCCTCTCCAAGCGGTGCGCGCCAAGGCCCGGGATCAGGTGCCTGTTCACGTCGACCCGGTATCCGAGGTGGGTGTTCTCTGCGACGTGGGGCGGCGTGGCGATGTTCTCGACCCAGTAGGTGAGCCACTGGCCGACCGTCCACCTCTCGGCGACCTTACGCACGCTGCCCTGGTCGCGGTCTCGCTCCAGGGTCCGGACCTTCGCCGCGACCTCGCTTCTGCTCCTGCCGCGGACATGGCGGCGGTCGGGTCGGCCGTCGTCCCGTATGCCGACTGTGACCCGGCCGTGCCAGCCCCCGTCGTTGCCCTGGTAGATGGTGGACCGCATGTTGGGGTTCCGTCGCCGCCGCGGGCGCGGCTGGCCTTGCTCAGGCGGCACTGCTGCCATCGGCGGCTCCCGAGCCACGCGCCGCGCGCAACGCGGCTACGTATTCGGCGAGGCACTCGGCGGGGATTCGGCGCAGCCGTCCTACGGTGACCGACTCCAGCTCACCTGACGAGATCAGCCGGTAGACGAGTGTGCGGCCGAGCCGAAGGCGCTTGGCGGCCTCCTCGACGGTCAGCAGCAGCCCGTCAGGCTGGCTGTCGGGTGGCACCGTGTCGGTTGCCATGGTGGTCACCTCCAGCCTTGCGTTCCTGGTGGCCGGTCTTGCCGCCATGCCTCAGGAACGATCGCCGCGTACTCGTCGTTCGGCCACAGCTCTGCGCACCACGTGGCGAGCAGCTTCCACTCCGCGCGGCCGGGCTTGCGAGTGATCAGCTCGGGATGTCCGGCGGGCATGCCGAGCGCGGCGCGTGCGATGCGTTCCTTGTAGCTGATCCGGCCGTGGCCGCCTGCGGCCGTCATCGTTCGGCCTCCTGGTCTGTGATCAGGCACAGCCGCCCGCGGAGTGCGGCGGCGATATGCGCTGGTGCCCCAGCCGCCCGCTGTGCCGCCCCTCGTCGTGAGCACGCTGTTGCGGGGCTGTCCGCGGTATACGCCTGCGCTGCTCTGCGGGACGTCGGCTCCGTCCCAGGGGAGTATGAGCAACTCGGCCTCACACAGGCTGAGCGCTTGCCGTGCTGCCATCGCGCAACGCCTTCCTTTCCTGGGCCTGGCCGCGCTCGTCAGGCCGCCACCACTTCGCCAGCTTGCTTGGTCCTGACGTCACGTCCTGGCATCGGGCCGTGAGCATGAGGGCGGTGGTTCCGTTGGCGTGCAGCCGCTTTGAGATGAGCCAGGGCGTGCCGCCCCCGGGCCAGGATCCGGGCGACGGCGAGCCGCCGTTCCACAGGAGTGAGTGCGACCGTGCGCGTTCCGCGGACGGCGATTTCAACCGCAATCGGGTCGGCGATGCCGTCGTCGGCGAGTACGAGGCTGTGCTGCGCGTTCCGGGCGGTCACGGCTCGGCCTCCCAGTCGGCGTCCCACCCGGCGATCGCGGCGGCCAGCCGGAGGCAGTCTTCGGCGTAGCCCAGCTCATCGTCGGCTGGCCCGGCGATCAGGCCGCGATCGCTGATCGCCTGGTCGCAGGACCGGCACCGCCAGAGGAAAGATCGGCCGTACCGCACCGCGGTGTCGGTGTGGGGGCTTCCGGCCGCGTAGGTGTAGGCGGCCTGGGCGACTGTCAGCCCGACCTGGTCGGCGTCGGCGTTCGGGATTACCTCGAGGGCGTGGCCGATCTGGTCCCAGCTGTGCCCGGCCTCGCGCGCCGTGCGGATGTACTCGCGGGCGGCGTGCCGGGCGCCGAGCTCGATGTCCCGCGCGGCGCGGGCGCCTGCTAGTGGCTCCAGGTCACGGATGGTCATGTCAGACCCGCGGTACGCCTGCCGGGTGATGAGCTCGGCGCCGCGGTCGCGGGCCAGGCCGATGAGCGCCCGGCGCACGGCGTCGGATGCCCTGGCACGCTCGTCGGGGCCGCTGGCTGAATCAGGCATCGTGGTGTGCTCCTTGAAAGCTTCAGGCGGTTGCCTTGGCGGCAGCTCACTCATGGCGCTTATCCCGTCCGGTCGGCGCGTCCAGCCCAGGAGTCCCGGATGCGGTCATCGGCTGAGGCGTGTACGCGGCTGCTGAGCTTGCGCGCCGTGGCGCGAACGAGGTCGGCGACCCGGCCCGCCGGGCCGCCTATGACCGCGGCCTAGTCCGCGAGTGGCAGCCCGCGCCCCGGGTGCGTGTCACGGTGCGTCACCGCCCGGCCCGGGCCGGGTGAGCCCGTCGGCCGGGTCGCCGCTGCGGGCGGGCCCCGTCCGGGTGGAAGGCCCTCGCCAGGCATCGCCGGCGAGCGGCCGGAATGAGGAGGCCATGCTGGCCAGCCCCGGCGCAAGTCACGAAGAGCTAGAGGAAGTGCACGGCTGGACCCTTCACCAGCTCCGGCACTCCCTGCTCACCCACGAGGCCGAGGACGGCACCAGCACCCCGATGCTGCTCGCCCCGTCCAGGCACGCCTCCGCCCGGTCCCTCGAGCGCTACGCCCGCCCCGGACCCGAGGCCGTCGCACGCCACGTCGCCGCCGCCGACCCAGCCGCCCGGCGCCGGCGTCCATGACCGGCTGCAGGACGCTACGGGCTACGAGGTAGCCGTAGCGGACAGGCCCGTTACCTGACCGTGATCCTAATCGTGTTTTTGCGCTGGATGGTGCTGCGAGCCCATCCCGCAGTGCCCGGGCATGCGCGGCAGGTCGATCTCGTACCCGGTCCCGTCCAGCCCGAAGCGGCCCCGGCGGGGCCGAGCTCACCACGGCGCGCCGGCCGCGCAACACTGAGGACATGCGGGACTTCACCGAGCTCGGGGCCGGCAAGGTCGAGGAGGCGATGTGCTCCCTGCATGCGCGCCACCGGATCTACGTGCTCGACCAGTACCGCCACCGTGCCGCCGCCATCGTCGAGCTCTACCTCGAGGAGCGGAAGCGGGGCCGCGGCGCCGGCGACATCGGCATCGTCGTCGACGGCCCGAACCACGTCCTGGACGACCTCAACCGGCGCATCCAGCGGGAACGGATCGTCATGAAGGAGATCGCCCCGCGGGGCATCGAGGTGCGGGCGACCGACGAGGAGCGCGGCTGGTCGCTGCACCGCGGTGATCTTGTGGTGTTCCGCGAGCGCGTGGTGACCGCCGCCGGCGAGGTCGTCCGCCACGGGGAGCAGGGCAGGATCGTCGCGGTCGACCACGGCCGCCGGCGGATCACCGTCGCGCTCGACAGGGGCCGGCGCGTGACCGCCGATCTCGAAGCAGAGGCCCCCACCCAGCCGGTCGTCCCGGCCTACGCGGCGCACGTGACTACCTTCATCGGCGGTGAGAAGCCCGTCGTCATCGTCTCCCCCGGCCGTCATGCCACGCGGCACAGCGCCGATACGGCGATCACCCGCGCGATTGAGGATCTGCACGAGCCCGGCTCCCTGGCTGGTGCTGGCATCGGCGGGCCAAAGCGCTACCGTTGATGTCGCAGGCTGCCGGCCGAGTTCGTCGGGCTGCCAGCCGGATTCCCGGTCAGTGGCGTTGCCACGGTCGTCGGGACGCTCTGGCCGGCCGGCGACGTGCCGGCCGCGCTCATGACGATGAGGATTATCGAGCTGATGTTCCCGCGCGGCCCGTCCGCGAAGGCCCTGCCCCCGGCCCGGGCGCTCCGGCAGGCGCGGGCCTGGCTGCGTAACCTCACCGGCGCTGAATTCACGGCGTTCGCGGCGGGGCAACCCGGCCCCGCAGGAAGTGGGCGGACCCAGCCGGCCTTCGCGGCACGCTACCCTTCCAGCCAGCGCTACGCGGCTCCGTTGGCCTCGGCCTCCCACGTGCCGATCGACACGGGCGGTTCACTCGAGCGGTCCGCTGGCGGGCCGCGGCAAGGAGAGGCGATCTGAATGGCGACACTACGTGACCAGTGGCTCTCGGACTTCGTGGTGGCCGACGCGGGCAACCTCCCGGTCGTGCCCCCCGATCGCTGGATCGTCCTGGTGGACGGCAATCGCCCGGTCAGCGCGATCGCTCCCGCTACCAGGCTGGACCCCGCGGGCCCCGTTCCCGCCATCATCGTCGCACCCGCCGATCTCGACGTGGACGCCGTGCTGGCCTCGGAAGCCTTCGCCGAGGCCGCCGGCGTCAGCGCGGTCGTCCTGGTCGATGGAGGGACCGTCGTCGGAGTGTGGGGCGGGCCGAGCCTGGCGAACGCGGTGGTACGGGGGCCGGCCAGGGGTGTCCCCCGGTCAGTGCTCCCGGAGACGCCGACGATCCCGGTGATCGTCCGGTCGTGCACGTTTACCGAGGGCGGGGCCATCTGCGCGTCGTCGTCGTCGTTCCCCGGCAAGCCGTTTCCGATGCCCGCCTGCCCCAACGCGCGGCATCTTTCCGCCCACGACTTCAACTGGTAAGCGGGCGGTTGATGTTCAGCGCCGCCTTCGGCGCGGCCGCGGCACACTAGGACAGCGAAATGGTCGGCGCTTGGGCTCGGCTGCGAAGGACGAAGAATGAGTACGCGGCCACGACGCTCCCGCACGCGGCGGCTGTTGCGCCGATGTCCTCATAGAAGTTCTTGTCCAAGTCCAGAAGCCAGCCCGCGAGCAGGGCGATGTTCGACGCCGGGATCAGAGCCGTGCCTATGGCGATCAGCGCCGCGCCGGCGACCAGCTGGCGGGCCCTCGCCTCCTTCGATATGAAGATCGCCCCGGCCAGCGCCGCTGCCCCGGCCAGCACGATGAAGACGCCGGAGACCAGGTAACCGGGGATCGAAGACGCGACGTAGCTCACCACAAACCCGATGAGAAGGCCGACCAAGCTGAGACTCTGCAGCACAAGGCCCTTCCTCGTGGCCCCTTGCGGTGGGTCCTTGTGTCTTGCCAGTTCCAGCATTCCCGCCGCCGGGAGGAGGAGCCCGGGGGCAAGCAAAACGGCGGTGCTGATCGTCCCGGCGGTGGTTGACGATAGGCCGTTGATGGTGAGGAAGGCGAGCATTGCCACCGCCAAGATGCAATAGCCGGTAACCACCAGGGCCCATGACTTTGAGGTGGTCATCTCAAGACCCTGCCCCATGTTGCTTGAACCAGTTCACCATGTCGGCTGCGATCTGCGTCAGACCTGGGTCGATGGGCTGGGAGCCCACCTGCGCGAACATATGGCCCATGTGCTGGACCAGGACGAGCTGAGTCTGGTCTCCGGACGCGCTGAGCTTCCGGTAGAGCTCAGCGGACTGTGTTTGGGGGACTGTCGTGTCTGCAGTGCCCTGGACGATCAAGATGGGCGGGGCGTCCGCCTTGACATAGTGCACCGGGCTGGCCAGCACCAGGTTCGCGCGGTTACCGCCGAACGCTATGTGGAAGCTCTGTGGCGAGATCCAGCCGGGCAGGTCGGCCGGGCCGAACATGTCGACCGCCGCCGTGATCGCGCTGGACGTGGTGGCATACGGCCCGACGTCGAACTTCGAGTGGCCGCCGGTGAGGGCTGCGAGCGCGGCCAGCGTTCCGCCGTAGCTGGTCCCGAAAGCGAAGATCTTGCTGGGGTTGATGTCATATGTCTGTGCGTGGGCGCGAAGGTACCGGATCCCGCACTTCACGTCCTCGATCTGCGCCGGGAACGGGTGGCTTGGAGCGAGCCGGTAGCTCAGAATGCCGGTGGCGAGCCGGTAGTTCAAGCTGGCGGCGGCAAAGCCCGCCCTCGCGAGTGCGTTGAGGAACGTGGGATTGAGGTATCCCTTGTCGCCCGCAGTCAATCCTGCTCCGTGGACGAAGATCGCAAGAGGGAGCGGATGGGTGGCTGCCTTGCTCGGTACGAATACGTCCAGGGTTTGCGAGTTGCAGTAGGTCAAGTTGCGGTAGGCGGTCCCGAGCGTGAACGTGACGGTAGGTGACCCGTTCGACGCGACCATCCTGTGGATGGCGAAGGCCGAATAGAGACAGACCATCAGGAGGGCCGCGATGCAGAGGAAGGCAGGAAGCCGCGGCGTGCGGGCCGGGGACCGCTTCCTGCGAGCCTTCTCCAGCGCGTCCTGCATGGCCATGATGGGTCATCTCCCTGGCGCCATACCGCCATGTTCACCGTGGGCTCGTTGCCAGGCCGGGTCAAAGGGGAGAAAGTCCCGGACCCGGGGGCCGATGGTCGCTGACGCACAGCCAGCACATCACACTGACCGCCTGCGCCGTGAGGGTCCGGCATCTGCCACCAGGCCGTCCCGCTCATCGGATAGTCAGATCCGCAAGGCCGCAGCCAACTCACATGCCGAAAACCGATGGTGTCCTTATCGCCCCGAGAGCCCGGCCCGCCAACCTTCGCCCCGTCCGCCAGGGGACCTAGGCCTCTACCGGGCGATGCCTGAAGAGATCAGGCTAGTTGGAAGAACAGAGGCAGATCCCAGCAGGACGAGCCTCCTGCTGCTCCCTGGCTTCCCTGGGGGACGGCCATGGCCATCGTTCGCACGGTCATCAGACGAGACCTCACCGAATACCGCAGGCGTTTGCCTGCCGCGCTCATTGCCGTTGCCCTCACCGTGGGGGCACTTGCGGGCTGCTCCTCGCCAGCGCTGGTGAACATGCCGGTGCACACGGAGGGGGCGCGGATCTGGCATCTGACGATCGACAGTCGGCTCGTGCAGGGCACTATGCCGCTGACCCTCGTGACGCCCGCGGGTGGCGGTGCTCACCGCCCGCTGCTGGTCTTCCTGCACGGCCTGCACAGCCTGGGCTATGACAACAATTCCCAGCTCACCGGCCAGATGTTCGCGGCGCTGCACGCGCTTGGCCCGCGCGCCCCTGACATCGCCTTCCCCTACGGCGACGACTCCTGGTGGGCCAACACCCCCGGCGCCGCCTGGTCCTCCTACGTGCTCGACGAGGTGATCCCGAGAGCTCTGAAGGTTCTGCATGCTGATCCGCGCCGGGTGGCGATCGGTGGTATCTCGATGGGCGGCATCGGCGCCTACGCGATAGCCAGCTTCGACCCGGGCCGGTTCTGCGCCGTCGGCGGCCACTCCGCCGCCATCGACCCGGGGACGGCGGGCGCCTTCGGCAATCCGAAGCTGTACGGCCACGCGCAGCTGTGGCTGGACGTCGGCGCGCAGGATTCCTTCCTTACCGGCGATGCGCAGCTCGCTACCGGCCTGCACATCCCCCTGCACATGTGGCCGGGCGGCCACGACCTCAGATACTGGAACGCACACTGGAACGACTACCTGCGCTTTTACGCACAGGCCCTCGCCACCTGCCGATAGCGAGACCCACGCTGGAACGATGTCGGCAAGATCTTCCGGCCGCCCGGCCCGGCCTGGCAGCTTCCGCCCAGCGATTCGGCCCGCTCGCGCATGCTGAGCACGCCTACCCCGGTGCCGCCGTCGCCCTTGGCATGGACTCCGGGAGCCTGGGAGGTGGAAGGCGAGCCCAACGACCTGGCTTGCAGGGGACGTTCGGCCACAGCGGATGCGGCCGTGGCGGTCCACCGTAAGGATGACAACGCTGTCGGCTCAGCCCCGAGGAAGCCCGGGCTGAGCGGTCGCTCTTGGTAAGGGGGTGCGCGATGCCGGGATATTCCACTGGTCACGCGGGGCTGGAGATACTGCCGTTTGACGAGTGCCTGCAGCTGCTGGCCTCGGTGCCGGTAGGCCGGGTCGGCTTCATCGCAGACGGCGAGCTGGTGATGCTGCCGGTGAACCACGTTGTCGATGGCCACGACGTGGCATTCCGTACCGCCCGCGGATCGAAGCTGTCCGCGGCCGAAGATCAGAATCTGGCTACGTTCGAGGCCGACCACTACAACGAGCAGACCCGCTCTGGGTGGAGCGTGGTGGTGACCGGACGCGCCGAGGTGGTAGATGCCGAGGCCGACGTCCAGCGGTTGGCCCGCCGTGGCCTGCACCCCTGGGTCACCGCCGTGCAGCACCAGTTCTGGATCCGGATCCGGCCCACCTCAGTCAGCGGACGGCAGACACCGGGAACCATGTAGTCACGCGCGCCTGTCGGCTATGGCGAACTTGGGGAACCCCGGCTGAGCATGCCGCCCCGAACTGGCCGTTTCTGGAGCCGGCCTGCGGATCCGGGCTCATCCACCACGGCTGCGCGGGATCGGCTACGCTTCCGGGTCGTATCCGTCACGGCGGGTGATCGCGCTTCCTTGGGCCTGAGCGCGCGTAGCGTGGCTGTGAGCGCTGCATCCGGTCGGCTGGCCGGGAGACCGGGGCGTGCACAAATGGTCCATCTGTGTTGCCGACCCGCGGTGGTGCGGCGCGTAAGCGCCGAGACACTTAGCAGCGCTTACGGGCCCTTGGGATTAGGCCAGTTCGATGGCTATGTCGGGGGGCTGGCGAAGTGTGTTGTGCACCGTGCAATGTGATGCGACCGCGAGGAGGGCGGCCTGGCGGGCGGGCGGGACGCCGCCGGGGACCCGGATCGCTAGCCTGACCCCGGC
>Ga0306926_10008392_pt1 | contig 11291 bp, 7 predicted proteins | sample flu12Cox44000178_FD_203759 | JGI IMG/M metagenome (GOLD analysis project Ga0306926, IMG submission 203759) | Lab enrichment of tropical soil microbial communities from Luquillo Experimental Forest, Puerto Rico - flux8day.12C.oxic.44.000.178 (v2)... | ecosystem: Environmental > Terrestrial > Soil...
TTGAGCACTTTTGCTGCCATGTTGCGCAGCATAGAGCGAGTTCGAGTGCCGATCAACGAGCGGTGGAGACGCGCCCGATGCGCCTCGTCCGTATGATCCTGCTCACCTGCGGCGAGTACGGCCTGCCCTGAACCCACGCCGTCGTGGCCAGGGTTGAGTTACGGGCGCGCGTCTCGACTATGCCAGCATGGATTGGCGCCGCGCCTCGATACGCCTCATCCATCACGCTCCAGTGCGAGACGATGAGCGACCTCGCGCCCGCAAAGAAGAGCCGCGACCCCAAGATCGACCGCCAGCCACACCAGCACAGTTCGGCGAGTTCCGAAACAACGACACCGTCAAAGGATCGAAAGCGGGCGCCGCGGCGTTCTGCCTAGAGACTAGCGGCGTCTGCAACAGCGGATGAGATGGAACTGCGCGGAACCTGCGCGAGGCCTTTTTCCCTTCGAGGGTTTCATCATGCTTCAGGCAAGCTTCCAAAAACTCGACCCGCGCGAGCAGCATTACTGGATCGCGAGCCCGCGTGCGGGCATGCAACTCTTTTTGCGGCACCTTCCGTCCCGGCAGCAACGTTCTGCCGACGTGCCGCCTGTGCTTTACGTGCATGGCGCGACCTTCCCGTCCGGCCTTTCGATCGCGCATCGGTTCGACGGGCATTCCTGGCGTGATGCGCTCTGCAATGCAGGGTTCGACGTTTGGGGCTTTGATTTTCTCGGATACGGATACTCCGATCGCTACCCGGAAATGAATGAGCCAGCGGAGGCCAATCCTCCCCTTTGCCGGGTACAAGACGGAACCGGGCAGCTCACCGACGTCGCCCGTTTCATTCTCCGCCATCAAGGCGCCAGACGGCTGTCGATTATCAGCCATTCATGGGGAGCAATGCCGACTTGCCGATTTGCAGGCGAGCACCCGGCGCTCGTCGATCGGATTGTGCTCTTTGCCCCAATCGCACGCCGGGTACCACGGCGCTACGACAAGCCTCCGTCCGCGCCGGCATGGCGCATTGTCACGCTTGCGGACCAGCTCGCCCGTTTTGTCGAGGACGTCCCGGCGCGTGAGCCGCCGGTCCTTGCGCAGGAGCATTTCGCGCAATGGGGAGAGCGTTATCTCGACAGCGATCCCGACAGCCGCACTCGCAATCCTGCCGCGGTGAAAATCCCGACCGGCCCGTTCAACGACATACTGCATGCCTGGCATGGGCAGCTCGGTTACGACCCGGCGGTGGTGCAGGCGCCGGTCGCAATCATCCGCGGCGAATCGGACAGTCTCCTCCCCGATCAAGATGCACGCTGGCTGTTCGATGCGTTTATTGCCTCACCGGACAAGCGCGACATCAAGATCAACCGCGCCACGCATCTCATGCATCTGGAGGCGATGCGTCATGCGCTCTACCGCGAGAGCATCGCCTTCCTCACGGCAAACGATCATGCGCTTGTATCGCCGATCGGCGACACTGCGATTTGTCGGGAATAACAAAAGGAGCAACGGTCATGGACGCTCCACGCGAGCCGCAGAAGATTCCGGGTTATGATTTCGGCACCGACAAGGTCGCGAAATCCCCGATCTCGATGCAGGAATGGGAAGAATTGAAAAAATCGGCACTCTTCTCGGAGGAGGACATGGTCTACCTGCGCCTCTCCGAGGAGGTGCTCAAGGATCAGGTCGACGATCTCCTGAAAATTTGGCGCGGCATCATCTTCGACCACCCGCACTTGCGGGCGTACGACGAAGATCCCCGCACGCACCAGGTCGATACCGATTATGCCGCCGCAGTCGGCAAGCGGTTCGGCCAATGGGTGCTCGACACCGCGCGTGCCAAATACGACCAGGCCTGGCTCGACTATCAATACGAGATCGGCCTGCGTCACCACCGCTCAAAGAAGAACAAGACCGATCGTGGCCACACGCTCGGCCACGTTCGCGCGCGCGACCTGTTGGCCTTCTGCGCCTCGATCGTTGTGCCGATGAAGCCAATTCTCGGCAGGAACGGCTACCCGCCCGCGGTGGTCGAGAGCATGTACGACGCCTGGTGGAAGGCGATGATCCTGCAGGTCACGCTCTGGAGCCAGCCCTACATCCGTGACGGCGATTTCTGAATGTCGCTGCTTACGCTTGCGCGATCGCGCACAACCGAGCTGACGGGGGCGGCGGCCGTTGCGACGGTTGCCGCCATGATCGGCGTATTGTTTGCAGGCAGCACGCTGATCACCCCGCTTTACGTCATCTATCAGAAGGAATGGGGTTTCTCGCGCATTACGCTCACCTTGATCTATGCCGCGTATGTGGTCGGCAATCTCGCCGCGCTGCTGGTGTTCGGGCGACTGTCCGACCGCATCGGACGCCGGCGGACTGCGGTTCCGGTCATGGCCGTTGCCATTGTCAGCGCCCTGGTGTTCCTGCTCGCGAACGGGGTTTCCTGGCTCTATGCCGGGCGCATCCTGAGCGGGCTCGCGGTCGGCGTCGGCACCGCGACCGCGACGGCCTGGCTCGCGGAGCTGATTGCCGAAGAGGGCAATGCGCGCGCGACCAGGATCGCAACCATCACCAACTTCCTCGGGCTCGGCATTGCCGCGCTCATTGCGGGTTTGCTCGCGCAATACGCGCCATGGCCGCTGCGGCTGTCCTTCGTGCTCTATCTGACGACCCTGCTTGTGGTCCTGCTGCCGATTCTCCGCACCCAGGAGACTGTCTCGCGCCCGGCGAAAAGGCTGGGCGACGTGCCGCTGCGGCCGCGCATTGCCGTGCCGCGCGCGATCCGCCTTCAATTCGTCGCTCCCGCAGTGACCGGCTTCGGCGCCATGGCGCTGGTCGGATTTTATGCGGCGCTCGCGCCCAGCATCCTTGCCGAAAACCTGCATGAGACCAGTCACGCCGTTGCCGGCGCACTTTTCTTCGAGCTCGCCTGCGTCGTGGCGGCGACCATTGCCCTGACCCAACGGCTTTCCAGCCGTGCCGCCATGCTGAGCGCGCTTGTGCTGATGACTCCGAGCGTCGTCCTGATCGCCGCGTCGCAGGTTCTCGGCGCAATGGCGCTCATGATTGCCGCCACCGCGATGTGCGCCGTCGCCGCCGGACTCGGCTATCGCGGCAGCCTGCAGGTCGTCAACGAGATCGCGCCCGCGGACCGCCGCGCGGAAGTGCTCGCGAGCTATCTGATCTGCGTCTTCTGCGGAAACGCGCTGCCGGTCATCGGCATCGGGGTGATCTCGACGCTTGCGAGCCCCATCACTGCAAGCCTCGCTTTTTCCGCGATGATCATCGTGTTCGCGCTCGCGGCGCTCGCCTTCGGCATCAAGGGTCGATCCGCGTCACGGGTGAGATAGAGCTCCGCTAGATCGAGGCATGCAGACATCTGAGGGCACACCATAGGCAAGCGCTGGTCGGACGGGCTACAAACTGCCGCACCGCCAATCCATATAGGTGCGCCGCGTGCAGTTTCGGTATCAATGCTGCGGTGAGGAGAGCCCGTGATGCCTCATCCATTCCCCGGCGGGCGCGCCGGCTTGGCCGCGCTCATGACCATTGTGGCTTGCGAGATTGCCGCCGCGCAGGGTGCAGCGCCTCCGCCCGCGGTGACAGTTGCCCCGGTGGTGACCCGCGAGGTGCAGGAGTCCGGCGACTTCGTCGGCCGCGTCACCGCCATCAACAAGGTCGACATTGTCGCCCGCGTGGCAGGCTTCATCGAGGAGCGGAATTTCACCGAGGGCCAGAACGTCAAGAAGGGGGACCTGCTGTTTCGCATCGAGCAGGCCACCTACAAGGCGGCGGTCGATCAGCAGCGCGCCAGCCTGGCCAGAGCGAAGGCAACCGAGACCAACGCGTCACTGCAGCTCGAGCGCGGCAAGGAGCTCGTTCGCAACAACAACATCCCCGTGTCCACGGTCGACCAGCGCGCCGCCGACGCGGCGGCGGCCAAGGCCGATGTGCTGCAGGCGCAGGCGCTGCTCGAGCAGGCCGAGATCAACCTCGGGTATACCGAGATCCGCTCGCCCATCGACGGACGCATCGGGCTTGCCACCTTCACGGAGGGCAACCTGGTCCAGCCATCATCGGGGACGCTTGCGACCATCGTCAGCCAGGACCCGATCTATGTCAGCTTTCCGGTGAGCGAGCGCGACGTGATCGCCTATCGGGCCAGGGTGGCCCAGTCACCCGACAAGACCCCGCAAGTCACCATTCACATCACGCTGCCGAACGGGAACAAGTATGAGCATCCCGGCCAAACCAATTTCCTCGACGTCCAGGTCGATGCCAACACCGACACCGTCCTGGTGCGCGCGCGTGTGCCCAATCCCGAAGGTCTGCTGATTCCGGGCGGGGTTGTCGGCGTCACCACCGAGCGCGGGAAGCCCAAGCCGGCGCTGGTGGTTCCGCAATCTGCGGTGCAGCTCGACCAGGCCGGGCGTTACGTGCTGCTGGTCGACCAGGCCAAGAAGGTCGAGCTGCGCCGCATATCGACCGGAGCCGAGCGCGGCCGCGACATCGTGGTCAGCGATGGGCTCAAGGAAGGAGATCTGGTCATCGTCGAGGGAATCCAGAAGGTGCGCCCGGGCCAGGTCGTCACCGCCAACCTCGCGCCGAGCAATTGATCGCGTGTGGGCGAGACCAAGGACGCGGACATTCTTCACCTGGGTAGGGACGAGGCATGCCTCGCCCCTACACGACGAGGTAAGCGACGCGTCTCTCGTGCTTGCGGCTGAACCTCACCCGAGCGCAATCTGATGTTCTCCGCCATCTTCATCGACCGGCCGCGCTTCGCCATTGTCATTGCGATTGTCATTACGCTTGCCGGCATCATCGCGATCACCGCAATCCCGATCGCGCAGTTCCCCGATATCGTGCCGCCGCAGGTGCAGCTGCAGGCGAATTATCCCGGTGCCGATGCCGAGGTGGTGGAAACCACGGTCGCGCAGCCCATCGAGCAGCAGGTCAACGGCATCGACAACGCGCTCTACTACCAGTCCGCGAGCGGCTCGGACGGCAGCTACAACCTGACGGTGACGTTCGCGCTCGGCACCGATCCCGACATCAACACGGTCAATGTGCAGAACCGCGCCAGCCTCGCCACCCCGCAGCTGCCACAGGAGGTGGCGCGCTCGGGCCTCACCATCCGCAAGAAATCGGCCGCGCTCCTGCAGGTGATCAGCCTCTACTCTCCGAAAAACACCTATGACGCCGTCTATCTGAGCAACTACGCGACCATCAACGTCATCGATGCGCTGGCACGGCTCAAGGGCGTCGGGCAGGTCGTGCTGTTCGGGCCGCTCGACTACTCGCTGCGCATCTGGCTCGACCCCGACCGGCTCACTGAGCTCAACCTGACGCCGAGCGATGTGATTGCGGCCGTGCAGAGCCAGAACGTCCAGGCGGCGCTCGGCCGCATCGGGGCGGCTCCGCTCAGCAGCGAGCAGCAGGTCCAGATCAACATCAAGACCAAGGGCCGGCTGACGCGTCCAGAGGAGTTCGCCGCCATCGTGCTGCGTGCCAATCCCGATGGCTCGGTGGTGCGCATCAAGGATGTGGCGCGCGTCGAGCTGAGCGCCAAGTCGCAGGACCGCTACAGCCGTCTCAACGGCGCCCCGGCCGCCGCGATGGGCATCTATCAGACGCCGGGCTCGAACGCCGTCGACGTGGCAAAGCGGGTTCGCGACACCCTGACGGAGCTGTCGACGCGCTTCCCCGAGGATCTCGCCCATACCGTCTTTCTGGATTTGACCGTGTTCGTCACCACCACCATGACCGAGGTCGTCCGCACGCTGGTGATCGCCATCATCCTGGTGGCGATCGTGGTGTTCCTGTTCCTGGGGCGGTTTCGCACGACGCTGATCCCGCTGGTGGCGGTGCCGGTGTCGATCGTCGGCACCTTCGCGGTGCTCCTTCTCATCGGCTACTCGGCCAATACCGTCTCGCTGCTCGCCCTCGTGCTTGCGATCGGGATCGTGGTCGACGACGCCATCGTCGTGGTCGAGAATGTCGAGCGGGTGATCGAGGAGGAGCCGGAGCTCTCGGTACCGGAGGCCTGCAAGAAGGCGATGGCCGAGATCACCGGCCCGATCCTCGCCATCACCTTTGTGCTCCTGTCCGTGTTCGTGCCCGTCGCCTTCATCCCGGGCATCAGCGGGCAGCTGTTCCGCCAGTTCGCGGTGGCGGTGTCGGTCGCGATGCTGATCTCGGCGCTCAATGCGCTCACCTTGTCGCCGGCGCTGTGCGCGGTGCTGCTCAAGCGCGGCGAGAGGAGCCGCGGGCCGATGCGCTATGTGCTTAGCGCAATCGACCGTGCGCGCGACGGCTATGTCGCGGTCGTGCAGCGGCTCGCGCGCGTGGCGCTCGTCTCCATCGTCGTGGTGCTCGGCGTTGCCGCCGCCTCGGCCTGGGTGTTCGGCAGGACGCCGCAGAGCTTCCTGCCTGACGAGGACCAGGGTGCCCTGTTCGCTTCTTTGCGGCTTCCGGAGGGCGCTTCCCTCAATCGCACTGAAGGTGTGGTGAAGCGCGTCGAGGACATCGTGCGGCCGGTTCCCGGCGTCGAAGGCATCCTTTCGGTGGTGGGCCTCAATTTCGTCGACTACATCCCGTCCTCAAACCAGGCGTTCTTCGTCATCAGATTGAAGCCGTACGAGACGCGCAACGACCCGGCGCAGAGCGCGGCCGCCATCCTCGCGCGGCTGCGCCCGCAGATGGCGGCAATCGGCGGCGGCGTTGCGTTTCCATTCAACCTGCCGCCGATCCTGGGGCTGGGCAGCACGGGCGGCTTCCAGTACGCGCTGGAGGCGCTGCAAGGCCAGCCCCCCTCCGACCTCGCCGCCGCAATGCGCGGGCTCCTGGTCGCAGCCAATGGCGCGCCCGAGCTGGCAGGCGTCTTTTCCACTTACGCCGCCGACACGCCGCAAATCTATCTCGACATCGATCGCGACAAGGCACAGATCGTCGGCGTCAAGATCAGCGACATTTTCAATGCGCTGCAATCGACGCTGGGCAGCTACTATGTGAACGACTTCAACGTCTTCGGCCGCACATGGCAGGTGAACATACAAGCCGAGACCAAGTTTCGCGACAACGTCGACGACATCTACGGCATCTATGTGCGCAATGCGAAGGGCGGGATGGTCCCGATCCGCGCGCTGGCCGAGGCCAGGCTCGTACAGGGGCCGCAAAGCGTGATCCGCTACAACGGCTACCCCGGAGCGATCGTCAACGGCGCGGCCAAGCCGGGCTACAGCTCCGGGCAGGCGCTCGCCGCCATGGAGCGCGTCTCCGCCGCAACCCTGCCGCCGGGTTACGGCTTCGAATGGACCGGCACTGCGCTGCAGGAGAAGGCCGCCAGCGGGCGCACGGGCATCGTGCTCGCGCTCGCCATCGTGTTTGCCTACCTGTTCCTGGTGGCGCTTTACGAGAGCTGGAATGTCCCGGTGCCCGCGCTGCTATCGGTCAGCGTCGCCGTGCTTGGCGCGCTCATCGCGGTGGCGATCGCGAAGCTGAGCTTCGATGTCTACGCCCAGATCGGGCTCATCGTGCTGATCGCGCTCGCTGCGAAGAATGGCATCCTGATTGTTGCGTTCGCGGTCGAGCAGCGTCGCGCCGGCAAGAGCATCGATGTGGCTGCCATTGAAGCCGCACGGCTGCGCTTCCGTCCCGTGATGATGACAAGCGTTGCCTTTATCTTCGGGTTGTTTCCGCTCGTGATAGCGGAGGGTGCGGGCGCGCTCACGCGTCATGCGGTGGGCACGCCGGTTTTCGGCGGCATGATCGCCGCGGCGCTGGTGGGTGTTTTCCTCATTCCGCCGCTCTACATCACTGCCGAGCGAGCGCGCGCATGGCCGCGCGAGACGGCTTCTCTGTTTGACGCCGCCAGGCGCTCCTGGCGCGCACGGTCGCAAAAGCTCTTGCTAGAGGAAAAAAATAAAGCCCCGCCGGAGCGGGGCTGAGTTGATATGGGAGTCCTTATCTTCCGTGCTCCCTTGTGCCCTCGCCGGTCCTCGGATTTGCGCCGGGGCTGGCGGGCGGATTGGCGGTGGCGCCGGGTTTGGCCGACGGATTGGCATTGGTCCCCGGTTTGGCGGATGGCTGCTGCATCGGACGTGACTGGCCTGAAGTGGCAGGCTCGTTCTTGCCCGGTGTGCGCGGCTCATTGCGCATGGGCTGCTCGTTGGCGGACGGCTGCTTGGGCATGTTGCCCGCCCGGCCCGGCTCGTTGCCCGTCCTGCCCGGCTCGGTGCCTGCGGCAGGCGCCTGGCCGGTGGTGCGGCCGCCCTGCTGCTCGCGGACGTTGATACCGAGAGCCGTCACCGTCTCATGGTCGATATGGCCGGTGGCCTGCAGGCCCTGACGCTGCTGGAACTCCATCAGCGCCCGCTCGGTACGCGGCCCCATTCGGCCGTCAGGCTCGCCGACATTGAAGCCCTTCTGATTGAGGGTCATCTGCAGCTGCCGGATCTCGTCCATGCCGAGATTGAGCGAGCCCGACGCGCGCCCTGGACGCATGGCCTGCGAGGGGCCGGAGCCTGTCGGCAGCACCGCGACAATCCTGTGACCGCGGTCGACAATCACGATCTCGTCGCGAACGACGAAATATTCATCGTCACGCCACTGCGGATTGATCGAAATCAGCTCCTCTGGGACCGCCACGACCCGCACGTCACGCGGCACCATCGTCCCCACGCTGAGCGCGAAGCGCACGTTGTCGACACGCGGCGCGTTGCCGCGGACAGGATCGTGTCGCGGATGTGCGACTGCTGCTCCGATGACAGCTTCACATTGCCGCCCGCTTCCGGTCGGCGCTCGGCCTGCTGCGGCTGGCCGGGTTGCGGCTGAGCCGGGCGTGCCTGCTGCGGGGATGGAGCCTGGCCCTCGCGCGAAGGAGCCTTGCCCTCGGTCTGCTGCGGCTCGTGTTGCGGAGCGGCCTTTTCGTTCGGCGAAGGCCGGTTCTGCGTCTGCGCCGGGTTACGGCCTGGCTCGTTGCTTGGCGCCTGGCCGGTGGTGCGCTCATGCTCGCTAGGCGCCGCCGATGGCTTGCCCTGAGCATGCTCGCCTGCCCTGCCGGGCTCCTTCTCCTTGGCGGCCGGCTCCTTGGCGCTTGGCGACTTGGCAGCCGGCTCCTTCGCGCTTGGCGACTTGGACGCCGGCTCCTTCGCGCTGGGGGTCGCCTGACCCGTCGTGCGATGCTCGTTCTGCTCGCTGCGCTGCGGCTGGCTGCTGCGGCCGTGCTCCTGCGCCCGCGGCTCGCTGCTGCGGCCCTGCGTCGCAGGCTGCTCGTGGCCCGTGGTCGCACCGGGGCTCTTGCCGCCGGTCATGCCGCCCGGGGTGCCTTGCGCCGATGCCATGGCGATGCCAGCGAGCAATGCAGCGGTGCTCAATAACAGTTGTTTTCTCATTCCGAGGTTCCTCTGGTTCCTTGCTGCTGTTTTCTCCCGCGCGCCGCTCATTCGCGCCCTTTCGAACCAACGAGGCAATGGACGCTCTGTTCCGCGTTTCATGCGATGCAGCGCGTCACAGCGCGACAAAAGCACAGGTCTCTTGCCGGAACATTTGTTCGAGGCCGTGCAGCCCTACGATTCAACACGCAAAGCGAGCAGCCGAGACGGTGAGCAAATTTATGCGCGTGGCTGGAACCGAAACGCACTCATGTGCTTCTCTGCGTCGGGAGCATCTGCATGACAACCGGAACTGAACTGCTGAAGCTGCTGCCTGCGGCCGTCTACATGACGGACGCCGAAGGCCGCCTCACCTTCTACAACCAGGCCGCAGCCGAGCTCTGGGGCTATCGGCCCGATCTCGGAACGGCAAAGTGGTGCGGCTCATGGCGCTTGTATTGGGCCGATGGCCGCCCCATGGCGCATAACGAGTGTCCCATGGCCGTCGCGCTCATGGAGGGCCGGCCGGTGCGGGGCGCGGAGGCCATCGCAGAGCGTCCGGACGGCACCAGGGTGCGGTTCGCTCCCTACCCGACGCCGCTCACCGACGCGGACGGCAAGGTCATCGGCGCCATCAACCTGCTCGTGGACATCACCGAGCGGCACCACTCCGACCTCGAATCCGCCAAACTCGCCGCGATCGTCACCGCGTCTGACGATGCCATCGTCAGCAAGACCATCGAGGGCCGCATCACCTCGTGGAATCCCGCCGCAACGCGGCTCCTTGGGTACGAGGCGAGCGAGATCATCGGCAAGCCGATTCTGACCATTATCCCCCCCGAACTGCATCACGAGGAGAAGGAGATCATCGCCCAGCTCCGGCGCGGCGAGTACATCAAGCATTATGAGATGGTGCGGGTCACGAAAGACGGCCGCCGCATCGATCTGTCGCTCAGCCTCTCGCCGCTGCGCGATAAATTCGGCAAGGTGGTGGGAGCCGCCAAGATCGCCCGCGACATCACCGAGCGGAAGCGGGCGGAAGCGCTGCAACAGCTGCTGATGGAAGAGCTCAATCATCGGGTCAAGAACACGCTCGCCACCATCCAGGCCATGGCCAACCAGTCGCTGCGCCACGCCAGCAGCCCGGGCGAGTTCGTCACCGGCTTCAGCGGGCGGGTTCAGGCGCTGGCGCGGGCCCACGACCTGCTCACGCAGGCCAAGCTGCAGGGCGCCGACGTGCTGCAGCTCGTGCGTGATCAGGTTCTGCTCGGCGGTGTCGGCGACGATCGCGTTGTGTGCAGCGGCCCGGCGATGCTGCTTGACGCGCAGACGAGCGTGCATCTGGCGCTTGTGCTGCACGAGCTTGCGACCAACGCCCGCAAGCATGGGGCGCTCTCGGTTACCAGCGGGCGCCTCGTCGTGGAATGGGAGGTGCGCACGAACGGCCGCAGGGAGCTCGAAATGAAATGGAGCGAGTCGGGCGGGCCACAGGTATTTGCGCCGGACCGCCGCGGCTTCGGCGTCACCCTCATCGAGCGTACGCTGCAGGCGGCGGGAGGCCGCTCGTCCAGCCGCTACGGCTCGCAGGGGCTCACGATCGAGATCACGGTGCCGCTTCCGGAGCACGCCCGCGAGCCCGCGGTCGTTCCGATCTCGCCGCGCTCCGATGCGAGAGCCGCGCCGCGGCCGCTCGAGCGCGCGCAGGGCCTGCGCGGCCGGCGCATGATCGTGATCGAGGACGAGGCATTGGTTCTCATGGAGCTGGAATCGAGCCTGACCGATGCCGGTTGCGAGATCGTGGGCACCGCAGGCACGTTGGAGGACGCAAGGGTGCTCTGCGCCCACGCCGAGTGCGAAGCCGCCCTCCTGGATGCCAATCTCGGCGGCCACAGCGTGGACGAGCTCGCCGCCATTCTGACCAGGAGAAACATCCCGTTTGCG
>Ga0306926_10008393_pt1 | contig 11290 bp, 8 predicted proteins | sample flu12Cox44000178_FD_203759 | JGI IMG/M metagenome (GOLD analysis project Ga0306926, IMG submission 203759) | Lab enrichment of tropical soil microbial communities from Luquillo Experimental Forest, Puerto Rico - flux8day.12C.oxic.44.000.178 (v2)... | ecosystem: Environmental > Terrestrial > Soil...
GAACACAAATACCCCGCCCAGCACGAGGACGTGGAGACGGCATACAGCTGGTTGCTCGCCGGTGGCTACCGGCCTGACAAGGTTGCCATCGGCGGCCACTCTATCGGCGGCAATCTGGCTGTGGGTGTCTCTATTAGGTTGCGGGACAAGGGCGCTCCGCTACCTGCCGCGATCTTGGCTGTGTCGCCGTTTTTCGATTTCGAGCTGAAGAACCCGACCGTCGACGGTAACGCCGAGACCGACAAGCTGTTGTCCAGGCCGCTTCTGGAGTTTTTCCGTGACTGCTGGCTCGGCGGTACAGGCGTGGGCTATGACGACCCAGGCGTGAATCCGCTGTATGCCGATCTGGCGGGCCTGCCACCGGTGAGCATCTATTACGGCGAACACGAGCTGCTGGCCGGTGAAGCGATCGAGTTCGCCGCGAGCGCGAAAGGCGCGGCGCTCGACGTCACTCTCCACCGGATTCTTGACGGGCAGCACTCGTTCATCCTGGGCGCCGGCCGTGTGCCCGAGGCCGACCAGGCGATCCAGGAGGCTGGCCGTTGGCTGCGATCCAAGCTGGGGCTCGCGGCCGCCCTGGATGCCTAAGCACCCTGAATGCAAGAACAGCTTCGACTCGGACCAGGGCTGGACGTGATGCTGTCGCATCGACAACTTGGCCACCGGAGTGCGGCCATCACGTTGGACGTGTACGCCGACCTGTTCGACACCGACTCGCGGATTTCCGCCGCGTCCTGCACGACCCACCAACCCAACTACCGCGTCGGACTTCGATAAAGCACGTCGAAACCGGCATGGCGCCAACCGATTCCGCAGCCATCGGATACAACGACGTTCGCAGGTGAGCTGAACCGACGTCAGGCCACATTCGTACCACTCCTGGAAGACCACCATCACCGGCGCGGAGAAGCGCTTTTGTGCGCGGGTCGGGTCCGATGCACCGGGTCACATGCGTTCATGGCGGCCTCGACGGTGGCGTCGAGCAGTATGTCGTCGATCGGCCCGATGGGTGGCATCACGGCGCGAAGCAGCAACGGACCGGTCAAAAGGTCGGAGACGACGCTCGGCTGCGCCGGTAGCGGAATCTCACCGCGGTCTGCTGCTCGGGCGAGCATTGCGGCCACCGAGGCGCGACGCGGCGCCATGAAGCGCTCGTAGAACGCAGCGTCCAGGTCGTCGTCGGCGTGGGCGTCGCTGAGCACACCGGCCAGCGCGGCCCGAATGACCGGGTCGTTGAAGAAATTGCGCTGAAGCTCCTGTAGGAGCCGCAGATCCTCCCGCAGGGTTCCGCTGTCGGGGGCCGGATCGACCCCGAAGCGGCTAACCAGTAGCCCGACGACCAGCTCGCCTCGCGTTTTTGCCCGGCGGTAGATCGCGGCGCGCGTGGTTCCGGCAAGCTTGGCGACTCGATCAATGTTGACAGCCCCGTAACCATGCGAAAGTAGCACCGCCTCAGTCGCATTCGCGATTGCGGTGTCCAAGGCGGTGTCGCGCGGGCGACCTCGAAGGACCGACATATGAACCTCAGCACGATAGCGGTTGACGGATTAACGATGCACAGTGTACCGTAAATGAATGCAGACAATTTGGATCCTCGGCGCGACCGGTAAGGGCGGTCGCGCCATCGCTTGTGAACTGGCCGCCGTCGACGGGGTCGACGTGGTTCTGGTCGGACGTCATCACGGCAGGCTGACCACCGTCGCCGAATCGCTGGGCGGGACTGTCGGCACCCAGATGGCCCCCGGGCTCACCGAGTTGGTCACGCTGATCGGCGCCGAAAAGCCAGCAGTGGTGGTGAACACCATCGGCCCGTTTGGCGTGACCACCATCCCCCTTGCGCGTGCGTGCATCGCGGCCGGCAGTCACTACGTGGATCTGGCGAACGAGCTGGAGCCGGTGCGGGAGCTGTTGGAACTGGATGCCGACGCGCGAAGCCAAGGAGTCACGTTGGTTACCGGAGCGGGGTTTGGTGTGCTGGCCACCGAGACGCTGGTGATCGGCCTGCGTGGCGATCGGCCCGCGGCGGAATCCGCCCGGGTCGCAGCGCTGCCCGCCGTGGACGGGATGGGATCGGCCGTGCTGGCCAGCGTGATCGATGCCGTCGCCCATGGCGGGCGGCGCTACCGGGACGGGCACCTGGTGCGTACCCGGCTGGGCGCCGATCATGCACGAATCCCGTTGCCCGACTTGCCCGCACGCGACGTGCTCGCGGTGCCGACCGGCGAATTGGAGGCAGCGCAGCGGGCGTCCGGCGCGAGCTCTGTGCTCGCGTACTCCGGCGAGGTGCCGAGCGGACGAATGGCGCGGGCACTGCTGCCAGCGGTGTCGGCACTGCTGGCGGTGCGGCCGATCCGGGCCGTGCTGCAGCGGTTCGTCAGCCGAATGCGGCTCAGTCCACCGGTGAAGGCCGGCGAGGTGTCCTGGGCGTACGCCCGACTGGAGTGGGCTGGCGGCACCCACCGCGAGGCCTGGCTGCGCACCGGCGAGGGCTACGGTTTCACCGCGAAAGTCGCCGCGCACACCGCCGCACGGATCAGCAATGGGGCGGCAGAGGCCGGCGCGTTCACGCCTGGCGCGTTGTTCGGCACCGACTTGGCCCGGGACGCGTGTGCAGAGATCATTACACCGGACGGGGTGACCCGATGACCGGCTCTGCCGTGGAGCGCCGTGAACTACGGATCCCGGCCGGCGCGGACGAACAGCTTGACGCCTGGGTGTATCTGCCCGAGCGGCCCCGTCCGCTGCCGGTCGTAGTGATGGCGCACGGCATCGGCGGTATTAAGGCCGCTGGACTGGCGCCGTTCGCTGAACGGTTCGCCTGCGGTGGATTCGCGGCGGTCGTGTTTGACTACAGGCACTGGGGCGATTCCACGGGTCAGCCCCGACAGTTCCTGTCCATCCGTCGCCAGCTCGAGGACTTCCGCACCGCGCTGGGCTGGACGCGCGCCCAGGATGAGTTCGATGCCGCACGGATCTTCGTGTGGGGCACCTCATTTGCCGGCATGCACATTGTTGAGCTGGCCGCGAGCGAACCCGGCCTGGCCGGCGCGATCGCGCAGTGCCCACTGGTGGACGGGTTAGCAGGGCTGGCCAATATCCCACCGACACGCGGGCTGCGGCTAACCGCTCGCGCGGTAGCCGATCTGGCCGGATCAGCGCTCGGCCGAGGGCCACGCTACCTGCCCATAAGCGTGCCACCCGGGCAACTCGGGGTGATTGCCACAGACGACGCGATGATCGGCTACGGCCGGCTCCACCCCGCCGAGGGGTCCTGGCCCAACGAGATCACCGCCCGGTCGCTGCTCGATGTGACGGTCCACCGGCCGGTGCGACGCGCCCGAAAGGCGTTGTGCCCGTTACTGATGGTCGTCGCCGAACACGACACCATGGCTCCCACCGGACCGGCATTGGCGGTGGCTACGCGGGCACCGCTGGGAGAGCTGTACCGAAGTCGCGGTGGACATTACGACGTCTACGCAGGCGGGTTTGATCACGAGAACGTACTGCGGGTCGAGGCGTCTTTCTTGCGCCGCCACGCCGGGATGCCCGACGACTAAGGTCAGCCCGTCCACTGCTTTCGCACACGACACCACTTAGTTGCCGCCGTTGCCGATCAGCTGGGCATTACCGCCATCGCTGCCGACACGTCATCGGCCCCCGCATGGCACCGGAGGTGGGTTTTCGGGGTGGTCTGTGGATGGGCACCATCGGACGGATTGCGTTGCTGGGCAACGTAATTGGTGCTGGATGGTCGAGCAGTTACCGTCAGCGTGGATGGTGTTGCGGTGCAACGTGATTGGGGCCATCGGTTGATGGTCGGATGGTTCGCGGGGTCTCGGGCGGATGGTCGGACGGTCTAGGTCGGATGGTCGCGTGAGTCCTGATGACGAGTGTTTGATCCAAGAGGGTCACATGGTTGGGCTGGCCGTGCTGGAATTATGGTCATGACGCAGCAAGAGCCCTTGACGATGCCGCTCGAAGATGCGATGCGTACTCAGCGTGCCATCCGTCGGCTCAAGAGTGACCCGATTGACGACTCACTTGTGCTCCACCTTTTAGAGCTTGCCATGAAGGCACCAACTGGTTCGAACGCGCAGAATTGGGAGTTCATCGTCGTCAAGGACCGCGAAGTAGTCGCGAAACTAGGCCGCTTGAATCGCACAGCCATAAATCTCGCCGCCCGGATTTACAAGCGTTCCATTGAACGGCGCGGTGACGAGAAGGCGCTCAGGCTACTGAAGGCCGTGCAATGGCAGGCAGACCACTTCGACGAGATCCCCGTCGTCGTTGTGGCATGCGTCAAGGGTGTCATTCCACCTTGGCCGCCGGGTTTTACGAGCAGTGCCTACGGTTCTATCTACCCGGCGGTGCAGAATCTCTTGCTGGCCGCACGTGCGGCCGGGTTGGGCGCGGCGCTGATCACCGCTCCGCTGTGGAGCAACCTGCTGGCGAGGCGTGCCTTGGGTCTGCCGTGGAATGTCACTCCTTGCGTAGTAATCCCTCTCGGCTGGCCGCTCGGTAAATACGGTCCCACGACGCGTCGGCCGGTCGGAGAGCTTGTCTCGCTCGACCGATACGGCAATCGAGCGTTTCTGTAGGCGGTTTCGTTCCTTACCACTGATCGGAACGCGGCAAGCGCAAAAGATCCTAGATCGCAATAGTGCGATCCAGCCTGGCGCGTAGGCTTTCTTACCGTCCACCCCGGATATGCGCCGTCGAAAATCAACTGGTCGAGGGAGGTTTTCAAGATGAGCGAATCAGCGGAGACGGTGGTACGAAAGTACCTTGCCGCCTGGAAGCGGTCGGACCTTGACGAACTCGTCAGCTTCATCAGCGACGACGCCGTCTACACCGACGGCCCAAGAGGAGTCCATCACGGCATCGACGCCATCAGAGCGGAGCTTGAAACGATGGCAAAGGGTCGTTCCGAGCACCTCCATCGACATCAAGAAACTAGTCGCCAGCGGTGGCACGGTCATGGTCGAGCGAGTGGACAACTTCAAACTCGGAGGCAAACCTTTCGACTTGGAAGTCGCCGCGGTGTTCGACGTCGACGACAACGGTCGAATCAAGCGCTGGCGCGATTACTACGACTTGAAGTCGCTAGAAGACCGCATTACGTCCGCAGGAATCGCTCTGCCAAGCTGACCGTTTCCACAACACGGGCAAAGGGCGCGTTGGGAGTGGTTGCGGGAGGGTCCGTTTCGGGGTGGTCGTGTTGGTTCTCAGTGCCGTCGTTTTGGGAATGGAATCGCGTTGTGGCGGGCGAATGGGTGGGTAGTGGCGTCGTTGTGCCGGAGGGGTGGATGGGCACGGTCAGCGCTCACGACAGATTTGTCGCTAACGGGAGCGTGGGTACGGCGCTCGGACAGACTCTTGCACCCCCACCCCTCGCCGACCGCATCCGCTCCTGAGGGGCATTCAGCTTGGGTGTTCGAGTTCTGTTCGGGCCTGGTCGATTTGGTCGAATACGTGGGTGACCATCTCGGCGGTGGTCATCGTTTCACCCTTGTGGGCGAGCGATTCGTAGGTCGGGTCGCCGAGGACTTCGCTGAGGTGGGCGATTGCGGTATTGAACTCGGGCATGGCCGTGCTCGTGAGGGGACTGGCGGCGAAACCGGCGATGGTGGCGGCTGGTTCATAGCGTCCGAGCCGGTCGAATAGGGCCGTGAGGATGGCGAGGGCGCTGCGTACCCCGGTGGTGTCGCCGGAGTCGTGGAAGTTGCGGATCGCCAGCGCGACATACGCGCAATCGATCGGCCACTGCTTGTAACGACTGTCGCGTCCACACGTCGGACAGGGACGATGAAAGTGTTGACGCCACACCGCTTCGGGCCGCCACTGCCTGGCCGCTTCCACAAGAAGATTGTGTTCGCTCACGCTCTCTATTGTATTTACCCTGCAACCAAGTTCCACCCGAAGGCATCACCGACACCTTCTGTGCTAGGTCATAGATACTTAGCTGCCCATTGCGAGACAGCCTTTCGGGACACTTTCGGTGAGACGAACTTTCGAGACACGGCGACCTCGGAAGATCGGACATCCGAGTGTCCGGTGATCGGTGTCTCGAATGTGCTCTATTTCGAGACCGCGTTCAACTCTGTTCGGGCCTCGTCGATTTGGTCGTATGCATACGCCGCTATGGCGGCGGTGGTCATCGTCTCACCCTTGCGGGCGAGCGACTCGTAGGTCGCCTCGCCGAGCACCTCGCGTAGGTGGGTGATTGCGGTGCCGAACTCAGGAAACGCTGCGGTCAGCGGACTAAACGCGAAACCGGCGATGGTCGCCGCCGCTTCGCACCGTGCGAGCCGGTCGAAAAGCACCGTGAGCATAGCCAGGGCAACACGCATGTTTGCCGCATGACCCGAGTCCTGAAAATTCCGGATCGCGAGCATGAGGTAGTCGAAGGCGGCCAGCGGGTCCCCGTGTTGGGCCTCGAGAGCGGACAGACAGATCGCCAGGTGTGACTCGTTGGCGCGGTTGCCGCTCTGCTGAGCGATCACCAGCCCCCGGCGCACGGCTTGGAGCGCGCGCCCAGGTTCGACATGCCGAAAGGCGAAGCCGTAGGCGAAAAGCGCCCACGAAAGCGTCCACGGGTTATCGGTGGCTTCGGCGGTGTCGATCATGCCGATCGCGGCGGCCATCGCCTCGTCACCAACACCGGCGACCGTCAGCGCGAGTACCAGGTATGCCTGGATGACTGCGTCATTCTCTCGATCGGATGAGAGCCGGGCGCGGCACAACTCCACGTACCGGTCGGGCTGGCCGATGTACAGATACGCAGCGCTAAGCCAGCTCTGGATGCCGTCCGGCACCTCGTCGCGGCCACTGCCCTTAACCGTCAGGGCCGCGTCGCTGTAGCCGACAGCGTCCTCGATGCGTCCGGTCGTGTGACACTGCGACGCCATCACATACAGGGCTGCCAGGCGGGGATGGTTGACGGATCGGGCGGGCTTGATGAGCTGTTCGGCCCAAGTAATGGGCTCGTAGATTTCGACCCGAAGGCCGAGGAATGCCGCATACGTCGCGATGGTGGCGGCAACGTCTAGGTCGCCATGGTCGGCGGCCCACTTGAACGCGGTGCGCAGATTGGCCAGCTCGGCGGAGAACCAGGTGTATGCCTCGCGCTGGTGCGGGCTGTTCCACAGCGCCAGGATGTCGGTCTCGCGCCTGGCGAAGTGGCGGGCATGCGCGTTACGTGCCTCGGTGGCCGCACCAGAGGCGACGAGTTGCTCTTCGGCGAACTGACGGATGGTCTCCAACATCGAGAATTGGGTCCGCCCAGCCGATCGGTCGGCGACCAGCAGCGACTTGCGCACCAACGCATCGAGCAGATCAAGGATGGCGTAGTCGTCGACGTCATCGGATCCGGCCACCGCGCAGGCACTTTGGAGGTCGAATCCCCCGGCGAACACCGAACACCGCTGCAGCAGAGCCCTTTCCGCGTTGTCGAGGTGGTCGTAGGACCATGCCACCGCATTGCGCAAGGTTTGGTGGCGTGCCACGCCCCGCCGCGAGCCGACCAGCAGCCGGAACCGCTGATGAAGACGATCGCGCACCTCACTGGCGGTCATTGACGCCATCCGCGAGGCTGCCAACTCGATGGCCAATGGGATGCCGTCCAGGCGGCGGCAAATCTCCACGACCGCGACCGCCTCGTCAGGGTTCGCCAGCGAGAAGTCCGGGACCACACTGCGGGCGCGTTCGACGAACAGATCGACTGCGGCAGAGTCGATGCCCGCGCCGACATCCAGCGACGGCACCGGCCACAGTTGCTCGTCGGCGACCCCCAATCCCTCGCGGCTGGTCGCCAGGATCCGCACGGTCGAGGAGCGCGCGAGGATCGCTTCGATCAGATCGGCGGCAGCGTCTCGCACGTGCTCGGCGTTGTCGAACACCAGCAACCGCGCCCGGCCCTCTAACGCGGCGGCCACCGACTCGCTCACGGTCTTATCCGGCTGCTGAGTGATGCCCAGTACCGCCGCCACCGCGTCAGGCACCGCCGCCGGATCGGACACCGCAGCCAGCTCGAAAAACCAGACCCCATCCGGAAATTGATCGACGAGACGCGATGCGACCTCCACCGCCAGCCGGGTCTTGCCGACCCCGCCCACCCCGGTCAACGTCACCAATCGATGAGCCTTGACCGCCGCTTGCACCTCGTCGAGTTCGGACTCGCGTCCGATGAAGCTGGTGACTGGGGTCCGCAGGTTGCCCGGACTGGCATCCAACGCCTGCAGGGGTGGGAACTCTGTGCGCAGGCCGGGTGCGCAGACTTGAAACACCCCGACCGGTGTGGGTAGGTCGCGCAGTCGTCGCGGCCCCAAATCGACCAGGTCCACTCCGCTGAGCAGACTCGCCGTCGAATCGGCCAGCAGGATCTGGCCGCCGTGCCCGGCGGCCATCACCCGCGCAGCTCGGTTGAGCACCGCACCGAAGTAATCCCCCTCGCGCAGCTCGGCTTCCCCGGTCGCCAACCCCATCCGTACCGGCAACTGAAGCTCCGTCTGCGCGGCCACCGCCGCATCAACCGCAGCCCTGGGGGAGGCGAACGCGGCAAACACCCCGTCACCGGTGTGCTTGAACACGAAGCCGCCCTGCGCCTCGATCACCTGGCGCAACACCTCGTCATGGGCGGCCAGCGCGGCCCGCATCGCATCCGCGTCGGCCTCCCACCGACGGGTCGAACCCTCGACATCGGTGAACAAAAACGTCACCACTCCCGAAGGAGCAGCCGCCGTCATGGCATCGGCTCGGCCCAGGCGATATGCCCCTCGTAGCCAAGTGTTCTCGCCATGTCCCGGTAGCGATCCCGATAGTCGCGGTAGCCGGCCTCGTCGCCTTGGGCGCGGGCCAGCAGCGCGCGCAGCCGCAGCAGCCAGATCTCCCGTATCACCAGACCCTCATCGGCTGGCGCGGCCGCTAATCGCTCGATTGCGGCCTGGGCTTCGGCCACGTCACCCTCGGTCCCACGATCGAGCAGCATTTCCACCAAAACACCCGTCGCAGGAACGCCCCACGCCAGCAGGTGTTCGTGGCGAAACAGATGGTCGACGGCGGCGCGGATGAGCGGTATCGCGTCATCGCGATCTCCACACCGAGCCCTCGCACGCGCGGAGTAGACATCGACGATCGGCAATTCGGACAGGTTGTGGCCCCGGCGCCGAAACACTTCGCCGACGTCTGCCAGGATCTTCTGTCCGCGGTCACGCTGCGCAGCCATTGGATGGTGCACCAGCGCAGTGCCCAGCGTCATACGGGCTAAGGCCAACGCGAGGTCATCGCCGGATCGTTCGGCAATCCGTAGGGCATGCTCGATCTCGCGCACCGTCGGATCATCCACGGCCAGCACGCCAAACGGTATTCCCGCAAAGTAGACCCAGCCGACAACCGCGGCGAAGGAGAGGGAGTCGGCGCTGCGAGCCAGAGCCAGCCCGCGGTTCAGGTCGTCGCGCCATCCTGGACGACCCAGACAATACCGAGCCATAGCCCGGTTCGTATGGGCGATCGCTAACGGAGAGCCGAAAAGGAAGTTACCTTTGGCCGGGTCACCGTCGGCAAGGTCGATGACCCGTTCTGACCATTGCAGCGCGTGAGACCACTCGGCGCTCTCAACTTTGGCGTAGGTCGGCGCGAAGGACAGCCCCACCGTCAGCGTCGGATCGCCGACCGACTCGATGAGGGCCATGGCATCCGAGGCCAGCTGCGACGCCTCGCGCGGCCGGTCCCGATACACGTGATCCATCACCAGCCCTGCCATCGCGATGGCCAGTGACGCCTTGTCCCCGGTGGCGGTGCACAACTGCCGCAACTCATTAAAGGGGGCACCGGCGACGTTCAGTTGGACTCGAAAGGCGATCCCGCACAACATGGTCCGCGGCGTGATGCGCATGGCGGCCCGGCTGGGGTCGTCGGTGGGTAATGCGTCGGCGATGTTTCGGGCACGCTCCCAGCTCAGCCGTGCGGCGGCGATGTCGCGGTTGGTCGCCCAGGCGGCGGCCCGCATCTGCCAGCCGTAGGCGGCGTGCAAATCACCGGCGGCCTCCAGATGTTCGGCGATCAGCGCGGCATTTTCGTCAGCCGAGGCCGGGCTACGGGCTTCGATCACGGCGGCCAGGCGCCGGTGCAGCTCGGCACGATCCGACTTTAGTTGTGCTTCGTAGGCCACCGTGCGGATCAGCGGATGGTGGAACAGATACTCGGGTTCTTCGGTAGAGGTGATCTGGTCGATGAATTCGCCGCCCACCAAATCCTCGAGTACGGGCTCAATGCCCAGGGTTTCCAGCAGGCCCGGGTCGAACCGTGAGCCGATGACCGCCGCAGCGCTCAGGGTGCACTTGGCCGCCGGGTTAAGGCGGTCGATGCGGGCGGCAATGGCCGCCTGCACGGTGGCGGGCACGCTGACCTCGGCAGCACCGACCGCCGAAACGTAGGCGCTGCGGTTTCCGCGCAGGACCCCGCGTTCGGCCAGTTCGCGCACCATCTCCTCCACGAAAAACGGGTTACCGGCCGCCCTTTCGACGATCATGGTCGTCAACCCGGCGACCGAGGAGTCCGGCCCCAGCAGATCGGTGACCAGTGCTGTGGTCTCCGAATCGCTCAGCGGCGCAAGGGCGATGCTTTGAGCACCGGGCACCCGGCTCAATGCGCCCCGATATTCGGGGCGGCAGGTGATGAGCACCAGAAAGGGCGTCTGCGGGGTCACAGCCATAAAGTCGGCGAGCATGGATTCGCTGACCTCGTCGATCCAGTGCACGTCCTCAATGACATAGACGGCCGGGTCTTGGCGGGCCAGCGACGCGGCAGCGACGAGCGCGGTCAACCGTCGCCGCCGGGCATCCGGATCGATCTTGGGCAACTCCGCCTCGGGATCGGCGATGCCCAGCAGGTCTTCGAAGAGCACCAAGTCCTCCGGATCGCCATCAGGCACCCGGGCCCGTACCTGCGTGCGGGCGACCGAGGCGTCCAGATCACCCACGCCGGTGGCTGCGCGCAGCAGCCGCGACACGGCGTAAAACGGGACATCGCTGGCGTGCGATTCGCAGAACGCGGTGAACACCTCGACACCTCGGGCTGCCGCTATCGCGGTGACCTCGCGCACCAGGCGGCTCTTGCCAATACCCGGTGATCCCCGCACCTCGACCACCGCGCCATCGCCGTCGATGGCACGCTCCAGCAAGCCCTCGACCGCGGCCATCTCCCAGCGCCGCCCGACCAGATGGGACTCAGCACGTGAAGCAACGCGATGCCGTTCACCCATGCCCAGCAGCCGACGGGCAGGCACCGGTTC
>Ga0306926_10008395_pt1 | contig 11290 bp, 7 predicted proteins | sample flu12Cox44000178_FD_203759 | JGI IMG/M metagenome (GOLD analysis project Ga0306926, IMG submission 203759) | Lab enrichment of tropical soil microbial communities from Luquillo Experimental Forest, Puerto Rico - flux8day.12C.oxic.44.000.178 (v2)... | ecosystem: Environmental > Terrestrial > Soil...
ACGCGTACTGATTGCCTTCCAGCACGGTCACTGGCGTCAACATATGCCAGATGCGATCATCGTCGAAGACGTAACACTCACCCGATTCGCGCATCGTGAAGCGATCCATTTCCTGCTTGTCATTGTCGGTTATGACGACTTCGCCACCCTGAGCGCCGCAGCGGCCCACTAGATGCGTGGCGATGTACTTTTCCCCGTCTTTATGTAAGCCCGGTGGACTGGTGTCGCACGGCCGGCCAGGTGCAGCCGTGAACCTTATTAGATGAACGTTGACCAAATACTTCGTGCCCACTGTCGACAGCGGTAGGTAATGAAGGTGGTGAGCAACCATCTTGCGAACGCCTATGGAACCGGCGATCGCCGGGGGCAGCGGAGCGTACTCTCGTGGCTGGCCGCCGATTGTCGTGTTGTATTTTTTCAGTTGCACATAGGGCGTGCTCTCTTCGCTCAACCAAACCTTTACACCGCCCTCAACAATCTCGGCCCTGACACGATTTAAGGAACGATACCTGTCGCCCCCATCGTAGTACTTGTCCTTTGGAACGGACCAGGCGGCATGGGATAACGCTTCCAGCGAGCGCGCTATGTCTACATCAACCCTGAGCGGCTGACGACTGAACCCGCGCTCGACGAGGTCGCTTCGCGCCCTGGCATTGGTTGCAACGGGAATAAAACTATCTTGACCCATGATTGCTCCTGACAAATGCTTGACGATTGCATGACCAACCAGCACCGCAAGGGCCATGCGGGCGCGCAAATTATCGCCGACGCAGCCCATAGCACGGGATGCCGACGATTCTGGCGGCTGGTCGGCTGCTCTTACCTTGTGATTGCTTCCGGATAGCCCGTCCTCCAGCCCTGAAGACGGGCTGCGAGCGCTGCGGGTTCAACAGATTAGCGTTAGCGCGCCGCTTGCCGTAAGAGCATCCTGAACGCGTCCTCGTTGATGTCGGAGGCTTTGCGCACCTTGATATGCCGCACGTACTGGCCTTTGCCTTCGAGGATCCGCTGCGGATCCTTCAAGCCAGAGCCGCGGAAGAAGCCAAACTGGACGTAGTCCGGAGCTGAGTAGACGTAGGCGACCGGTACGCTCCCCATCACCCAGCAGCCGTTGCCCCACTTCACTGATTCCTGGAGTCCGGGCGCGACGCGCTTCACGAACCTGCGCAATGCCCAGATTATTGAGCGGTTCTTAGGCGACTGATCGGCGAAGTATTCATCGAAGCTGCCATACTTTTTCATCTTCATCGATCACCTCAGATGTTAGGCGGCTCGCCGGAACTGCAAAGCAGTGCTTCTCGACAAAACGCTCAGCACACAGGCCAAGGGTCCGTTCGCCAGTATCCTTTTCAGGCGAACGATTTCTCAGGCGGAACAACACAACTCCAGAGATCATAAAACAAGCTGCCCAGCGTAGGCGCAGCGTTTACGAATGTCTCCGAACGGTCGGCAAACCGAAAGTAATTCGTTAAATTCCGGATGACCCGTTATTCGCCCACAATCAGGTGATTGCTGTTGAAGCCCAACTTCCACGGATACAGACTCTTGGCGTTCATCTCAGAATGCAACCGAAAGCGGGGCACCGACCTATTCATGGCGCAGGGCGACCATCGGATCGACGCGCATGGCGCGCCGAGCCGGCGCGTAGCAAGCCCACACGCCAATTCCCGCAAGCAACAGCGTTCCGGTCACATACGTCAGGGCATCGGTGGGGCTCACGCCCAACAGAAGCGTAGCCATTGAGCGCGTCAACACCCATGCCAGCACCAGGCCCGAAATCACTCCTGCTATCACCAGCACTAATCCCTGCTGCAAAACCAGCCGCAGTATATCGCCCCGGTTCGCGCCCAGCGCCACTCGGATTCCAATTTCATGAGTGCGCTGGCTCGCAGCGAACGAGACCACTCCATACACACCCACCACCGCCAGCGTCAGCCCAAGCAGTCCAAGCCCTGCGGCCAACGTGGCGCCGACTTGGAAGATGAAAAGCCCGTTCCCTCCCTGAAGAGAGTGCTTCATCGTCTCCACGTCGGAAACCGGCATGTTGGGATCCAGCGAGCGAACTACGCTCTGCACTTGCGACGTCAGATTCTCGGGCGAGCCGGAAGTGCGCAGCTGCAAGGTTCTGTATGACGTGGAACTCTGCGCGAGCGGAATGAAAAAATAGGCTTCCTTGTCCCATCCGATGAACACATATTTACCATCCGCTGTCACTCCCACGATTTCGACCCACGGTCCAGTGGCGCCCTTCAGACTAAAGCGTTTCCCGATCGGATCTTCGTTCGGCCAGAACTGCTGGGCCATTGCCTGATCCACGATAGCGACGAGAGGGGCCTTATCATCGTCACTGTCACGGAAGGCGCGCCCACGCACCAGAGGAATTCGCACGGTGTCGAAATAAGGTGCGTCAACGTGATTGTAAATCACTACCGGAGGCGGCTGGCTGGGGGTTAACGTGCGGCCTTCAATGTAGATTGAGCTTCCGTCATTCACCGCTCCCATCGGCACACTGAAAGCCAGGCTCGCTGATTCCACGCCGGGCAATGCGCGGGCACGCTCTTCGAGGTCGTGGTAAAAAGTCTTTGTGCGCGTCTCGTCGTATCCCACTTCTTTCGGGTCCAGCGTTACGTTCAACACATGCTCGACGTCGAATCCCAGATACGCGTGTTGCGCTTGCATCAGGGTCCGCACGAAAAGCCCGGCGACGATCAAAAGCACCAGCGAGCCCGCCACTTGCGCTATGACCAGCGCGCTGCGCACGCGATGCCGACTCACTCCCGCCGCATCGCTCCTGCCCCCGGAATGCAGCACGGCGTTCACATCCGCGCGGCCTCCGCGTATTGCCGGCCACACACCCATTAACATGCCGGTGAGCAGCGCGGCGCCCATCGCGTACGCAAAAACTCGCCAGTCAAAACCGAAATCCAGCCCAACCGGAAATCGCGACGGCGGCAGAAGCGAAGTGATCGACCCGCTTGCCCAACGTCCCACCACGACACCGCCCAATCCGCCGAGTACTGCCAGCACGATGCTCTCGGTGAGCAGTTGACGGATGAGTCTCCCGCGACTTGCGCCCGTCGCGGCGCGAATCGCCATCTCGCGTTGGCGCATGGTTGCGCGCACCAGCAGGATATTAGCCACATTCATGCACGCTAGCAGCAGCACCAGTCCCGCCAGCAGCAAAAATATCCCGGCGATGAATGGAACGATATTGTGGTTGTTCACGAATGGTTGCGGCCGCGCAAATCGTTCCGGAATCAACTGGACGGAAACTCCCTTATCCGTCGCCGGGTACTGCTCCGCCATGCGTGCAGTTATCACATTTGCAGAACTCTGCGCCTGCATCAGGCTCGTCCCTGGTTTCAGCCTTCCCATCACCACCAGGGAGCGAGCGCCGCGGTCCGTCCAAAACGTGGCTGCATCCGCCGGCGACATCATGTTCAGTGGAACGTATCCGTCGAAATTGATCGCGAACTGTGTGCCTTGAAATCCCTTCGGGGCCACGCCGATAATCGTGGCCTCCTGGCCGTCGATCAATGCCTGCTTGCCCACCACGCCGCGATCGCCACCAAATCTCTTTTGCCAGTAGGAATAACCCAGCACAATGTACGGGTCCTTGCCACCTGCTTCACCCTCCGATGGAAGGAAGAATCGCCCTAATGCGGGTTGCAAGCCCAAAGTCGAAAAGTAATTTCCAGTCACGAGACAGTAAAAGAATTGATTTGGTTTGCCTGCAACGCTCAGCCCTCCGAGATCGTTCTGGTAGCCAAAGAGATCGGAAAACACGCCGACCTGCTTCCGAAAGTCCATGAGTTGCGAATACGAGAGCGTGTAAATCCCCAGCGTGTCGCCCTGAACCTTTGCCGCCAGCACCGTGATTTCATTGGGGGACTGCACCGGCAGAGGACGCAGCAGAATCCTGTTCACCACCCCGAAGATCGCTGTGTTCGCTCCGATCCCCAGGGCGAGCGTGAGGATCACGATGACTGTCAATGTCGGTGATTTTGCGAGCATCCTGAAGGCATAACGGACGTCTTGCCAGAACGTTGCCATAATGCAACCTCCCCGATCATTTACGTACAACCGCACGTCTGTATCCAAAAGCGGCATTACCGATGACGTGCACTTTAAGCAGTTAATACGTCTCAGCGATCCAAAAGGTTTCTTCAGAGAGCGATTGCGATACGCCACATCCCGAAAACGGACACATGATTCATAAGCCGACTTGCCTTCGACAAACGCGCCACGCCTACAAGTCCCGTTCTCCTGGCGTTCCAGTCGAATCTTGGGGTTACCTTGTAACAGGATGAAAACCGAGTTTTGTCAAGCGCGAGTCGAGATTTCGGATGGATAGTCGATAAACCGAAGTTATCCAGGTCAGGCCAATCAGTCACGATAATTCGGCCTGTAAGAAGTGGCCTCCGCGCTTGGCTTCTATTCTCGACGGATTACGGGCCGCTCGGAAGCAACGTGAATATTTCTTAATATCCCAGTTGCCGACGAACTGGACACCTTCACGGAAGGGCGAATCCATCGAGCGGCCCGGTGTGACACTCAAGCCAGGTGCCGGCTTTGTTGAATTGTGGGTTCAGGTTGATGTTGTACAAGAATCCGGAAACCGAGTCCGTGCGTGATCAGCAGTAGGGGCACGATGAAAGTCGGAATGAAATAGGCGGCGCCCAACTGCCCCGCCATAAGCCCCGCATGATTGGCCTGGTAGAAAGCATTGAAGAGATCGGCTGTACCCCAGAGGCTGAAGATCCATGCGATGACAACGCCGGATGCACTGGGCAGCAATGTCAGCGCAAGCAAGGCGAGTATCGCCGCAATGATGTCCCCATATGCCGCCGAATGCGCGAAGGCAGGCGGCAGGTCAGGTGACACGACCCCTGGGACCAGAAATGCCAAACCGATGAAGCGGAAGCTGTGGAGTATGAGCAAAGGCTGCAACGCTTCGGCCCGTTGCCGGCGGTGGAGTTCCGGCCAGATATATCGAGCGACGACGATTCCCCACGCGATGCAGCTGAATGCGATGCTGACAAAAAAAGAGAGTTGTGACTGCATAAATTCCTCCTATTGTGATTCCAACCATTGAGTGCGGTTCGTGGCAGAGGTAGCCTTCATGTGGACTGACGCTACAGACTTGGCAGGGTCGTTGATACCGTGCTCGCGCTGCCACACTTTGGAGTCGGTCGCGAACTGAGGCTCCTGCGGGAACGGACGGCGCAGTTCACGGTCGTATCGGTCCAAATTGAAGCCCGGGCTGAGCGGGGTCAGAATGAACTGCGCGAACGCGCGAAGCCAGTTGCCGAAGGTCCGCTGGTTGCGGAACGGCGCCGCATATCGACGAGCGATCGTCTCGAAGTCTTCGGCGGGGCGGCCGGTCACATCGAGCACATCGGTCGTTGGTGCGCCAAGCTCGAACGCGCCGCGCTCGTGATCGTCAATGTAGTAGCGAATGCCACTGAACAGGTCGATCGGATAGCCGCTCATTCGCGCGCCCTTCATGAACAGCCAAGTTGGTGTTGGCACGAACCTAACTGACCGCCCAACGGCGCGGCCGATGGCCTTGGCCATGTCCTCTGCGCCTAGAAGCTCTGGCCCAGTGGGGCGGTAGCTCTTCCCGGCGTGTCGCGCAGGATGCATCAGGGCCGCGACGGCGACTCGCGCTATATCCTCATTCGAAGGTGGCGCGTTGCGGCTATTGCCCGACATCCAGGGAAAGATGCCGAGATGCACGGCCGAGCCAATCGTCGCTAGGTAGGCATCAGCGAAGATGCCCGGCCTGACGATAGTATGTGCGACTCCGGGCGTCATCGAGAACAGCCGATCGACCAGCCACAGTTGGCGAGTCATGAGCGAGGGATGCGAAGGGCTCGCCAGCCATTGGGTCAGGCCGACGATGTGTTCGAGCCGGGCTTCCCTAGCTGCGACGGCAAAGGCGACCGCGCCCTGAATCATGTACGGATCGAAAGGCGGACAAAAATAGGCACGCTGGACGTCCTTCAGCGCGTCGGCCACTCGCTCGACATCGCTCATGTCGGCGACCGCAATCTCGGCCCCCAGCGCCCTCAGCCCCGCGCTGCGGCGATCTTCCCGGCGCAGCATGGCGCGGACAGGATAACCGGCTTTCAGTAGTTCGCTAGCGACGACGCCACCTGTTTTCCCGGTGGCGCCAGTCACGAGAATTCTTGGCTTGGTCATGATCTTCTCCTTCTAGGGATTCCTTTCTTTCCTGCAGCAGCGCTATCGCGAGGAGAGTCACTGCTGCGCTCCTGGGCCCAGCAATGCCCCCAGCGGCGTCAACGGTCCGAGAGGAATGTACTCGTGATCCATCAACTGTTGGTACCACTGGGTACCACACATTAAGTTAGATGTGGTCTCTTATCGATGGTTGCAAAGAAATTCAGCTGGCCACGCGAGTCCCGATTCGTCGTGGTACTATGGGGTACCAGCGTCGTCAGGGAGAGGGTGATGGCTAGGCCGACGATGTCAAAACGCCGCCGGGGAGGCGGCGACGAAACCGCGGTACGTGAGCGCATCCTTGAGGCGGCCTTTGCCGCGTTCATGAAGAACGGCTACGCAGCGACCAGCACACTTGAGATCGCCACACGCGCCAGCGTTTCGAAGCGAGAACTTTACGCTCTGGTTGGCAACAAACAGGAAATGCTGATCGCCTGCATCAGCGAGCGCGCCAAGCGATTGGACGTGCCAGCTGATCTGCCCGAACTGCGCGATCGCGAGACCCTGGCACAGGTGCTCGCTTCTTTCGGGACCAAACTCGTGCGCGAGGTAAGCGATCCGACGGTCATTGCCGTATTCCGACTAGCGATTGCCGAGGTGGTTCAGGCCCCCGAAGTGGCGCGTGCGATCGACTTTATCGGACGCGAGACGAGCCGTGCGGCATTACGTAAAATCATGGCCGAGGCTCAGGCGTCCGGACTGCTCACAGGCCGTCCTGCCGAACTTGCCGCGCAGTTCGCCGGTCTGCTCTGGCGCGATTTGATGGTCAGCCTGCTGCTCGGGGTCGCGGAGCGACCAAACCCCCGCGAAATCGCTGCGCGGGCCCACGAGGCCGCAACCGCTTTCTTGCAACTTCATCCGCTCTAGAATGACGCGCCAGCAATCTAATCTACAACCTGGGATATGTCCCATTGGCGCGCAAACATGAGGTCGATCAGGGTAATCTCCAAGTTGCCGATCACCCGGAAGCTGGCCAGACCGGTCAATACAAGCGCGTTCGTCGGGACTAATCCGACGGGCGAACTAATAACTTCCGGTTGCTCGTGACTCGGGCATTTTTAGATATCTCACGGGGCGCGACGAGCTCTTACCATAGATAGGATGCTCAGGAACTTTATCTTCTCGTTATTGGATTAAGGCTACTCCTTGGGAAGATCGATCATAATGACCTGTGAGTTTTCGCGTAAGCGGTCGAAGACGATTTGTTTCCCGTCGCTTGTGACGTCGAAAGTCCGCATGGCGGCACGGTTTTGGACCTTGGTGAGGGGGCGGGATTTCATCGACGCGAGATCGAGTAGCCAGAAGTCCTGCGATGCGAGCAGTCCCTGCATGTAGATCAGACTTTTGCCATCCGGCGAGAAGCGGACGCGCTCGCCCAAGCGCCGCAAGATGATCTCGGGCAATTTGACGCTGGTTCCGTCCGGACGTACGGCCAGAAGCGGAGCGAAGGTACGCACATTCGTACCTGCATATACGATCAGGCTTCCATCCGGCGACCAGACTGGATTGAGTGCTTGCCCGGCGACCAAGCGGACTGGCGATGCGCCATCCAGTGGGATCTTGAAAAGCCCGGGTCCGGTGGCGTCGCTGCCGCCGGTGACGATCCATTTTGCATCGGGCGACCAGCAGCTCGTACCCTTCGCGTCAATTCCTTCCGCGATGGGCTGGAGTTCGGCGCCGTCCGCAGAGAGGACATGCAGTTGGCCCTTCCCGTTCCGCCGCAGCACGATAGCCACGTGACCTCCATCCGGCGAAACCGCGGGTGTTTCAAACAAAGCGCCGTCGGAGCCCTTCCAGATCTCGGTCGTCTCACCGTTTCGAAGGCGCCATAGTCCGTCGCCCGCCCCGAGGGAAGACAAGTAAAACAGCGACGAGCCACCAAATCGGGGCGCCAGGGCCCGGACGTTCTGCATTGTAAACGGTCTCACATCGCGTTCTTCGGCGATGCGATCAAGAATTGGAACCGTCCAAAGTCCCGCGACGGGATTGCTGACGGTGGCCACCAGCTTGCGGCCATCCGCGCTGGCTTCGACGGACGTATATTGCTCGAGGCCAACGCTCGCGCGCCGCGACTCCCTGCTTTTCAGATCAAACGCCCACAGCCAGGGTCCTGAACCGTCACTGTCCCGCGCCACGTAGAACACCGTGCCGTTGCCGACCAGAGTGGGATAAGCGACGTCTGTGTTGCGTTGCGTGAGGCGCTCTGGATTCCCCCCTGCAGGGTCGATGCGCCATAAATCCATATCCTTCGTGTCCGGTGTCCCATGCACGAAGTAAATCCAGCGGCCGTCAGGCGACCAGGTTGGAAAATGGTTGTGAATTCCCGGCCGGTCGACGAATATCTGCCGGGCATTCGCGCCATTGCGGTCCGCCACGAACATAGGGTCGCCACCGCCGAAGGTATGATAGACAATCCGCTCGCCGTCCTGTGACCAAGCCAGGTTGACGGTCTTCTCGCCGAGGAAATTACGCGGCGTGCCTCCTGTCAGGGGCAGCATACGCAGCCGCATACCTACATCACCACCGCCGACCCAAATCTCCGAGCCATCGCCCGAAAAACCGATGTTTCGTAAGGGCGCAGGTAAAGGGCCCGCCTTTCCCTGTGTCAAATTGAGCTGGTGTCCGGAACCCACCCGCGTGAGCCAAACATCGAAGGGTCCGTCATGATCGGAGACGAAAGCCACGAACCTGCCGTCCGGCGAGATCGCCGCGTCCACGCTCTCGAAGTCGGTGATGCGGGTGAAATGCGCTCTTTCGAGTGGGTTGGCTGGGGCAGCCGACGGCCGAGCCATTTCCCAAGCCGCAAATCCGATCAGCAGTAAAGCGGCTACGGCCCACGGGAGCCACGCTCGCTTTGATTTCGGCTGCGACACTTTCTGTGCGGTCGATGTTCCGCTCAGCGATTCAATGGCAAAGGCAAGATCGCTCGCCGACTGGAATCGTCGCGCGACATTCTTTTCCAGGCATCGGGCAAGAATTCGTTGCAGTTCCGGCGGACCTTGCCAGCCGGTGTCGTTCAGCGCCTGTGGCTCTTCGCGCAAAATTGCGGTCATCGTTTCCGCCGACGTTTCGCGTTTGAAGGCGCGTCTGCCGGTGAGCATCTCGTACAACACTGTACCGAGACTGAAAATGTCCGTTCGCGGGTCGATCGGTTCGCCCCGCACCTGCTCCGGCGACATGTACCCTACGGTACCCATCACCATACCCGGCAAAGTCGCCGGGCTCGTTAGCGTCACTGCAGTTTCGTGGTTTTCCTTCGGCCTAACTAGCTTCGCCAGCCCGAAATCCAGGATTTTAATCCGCCCGTCACCAGTGACAAACACGTTCTCCGGTTTGAGATCCCGGTGCACGATTCCTTTCTCGTGGGCCGCCGCGAGTCCCTCCGCCATGCGGAGTGCGTATTCGATCGCGCGCCGCACCGGCAGCGGCCCTGATACGAGCTTCTCCCGCAGTGTTTGTCCTTCGAGAAATTCGCTGACCAGAAACGACGCACCGTCGTGCGCACCAATGTCATGGATCCCCAGAATGTTCGGATGGTTCAGGGCCGCAATGGTGCGCGCTTCCTGTTCGAAACGCCGCAGGCGGTCGGCATCATTAGCCAGCGCCTCTGGCAGCACTTTGATCGCGACATCACGCCCGAGCCGTGTGTCGTGTGCGCGGTACACCTCGCCCATGCCGCCCGCTCCTACTGGCGATACGATCTCATACGGCCCGAGTTTGGTGCCCGAGGTGAGCGCCATCGCGATGCGCGGCAATTATAGCCCGTAGACGTTGGACAGGAGGTACCGATTCCGGACGGATGGGGAAATTAAGTCGCCGAATGGGAATATCGATATTGGACCGCCACGATCTCAAAGGATGACATGGCGATCGCCGTGGCACTCGCCGCGTTCGAACTCTCTCGGGTTCCAGAGCGTTCTGTTTCGATTAGCCTCGGATTACCGAAAACCCCGATATCGCGCCTATGGCGCACCGATATTCTGGACTACTGGGGAATGCCCATGATGCCGATGATGCCAATGATGCCAATGATGCCGACTTGTCCCAAGTATCCCGGGTGCTTCGAGCCTGGGGCAACGTTTGTGTAGGGACATATATTTAGTGCGCGTTTATGGGCTGTGGAACAGGGTTAAAGTTGACAAATACGCGTATCGGAGAAGTTCGATTGCCGAGTCTCGCCGTGATCGTTGTCGAAAGGCCTCGCAATACTCTCTGCCGCGCACATCCGTGGCGGCTGCGCGACCTGTGCAGCATTTCCTGGCAATTCCTACACAAGAAATTGTGAAATCAACTGGACGCCCGACCGTCCTCCGAGCAAATTCAGTACTGGTTGGAGCCTCAAGTGCAGTCGTAGAATTCGTCAATCATGGACGAAGACGCAAAGAAACAGGCAGCAACCATATACGAAGCAATCTGTACAACCAGCGCCGATCGCCCCTTCTCGTTTCAGACCGTCGCGCAGATGCATCGAGAGATTGCCGCCTGGCAAGCAAACAATCCCGGGCTTACTAGCCTGAGACAAGCCTCTCCCGACGTACAGATCGCGTTTCTGAGGCAATCGGTGGAATGGCTGAGAGCCGAATCACGCGATTATTCTAACTTCCGAGTAACCTCAACCCTCATCGACGCGAGCCTGTGTGCACTTACCGCTGCTCCGAAGCCCCTTCCAGCGGAATTGGTCCTTAAGCTTCTGACCGAACTTCGCGAAAATACCGTGACCCGTTACAGCTTCCCGTTCGACCAATTTCTATCCGTTCTTAATCCCGATCAAGTCACAGACGACATCCGGGGGGAATTACGCAAACTTCACCTGCAATATGCTCCTAGTGCCACCGGGAAGATCGATGACCGCATGCTTCAAACCAGAAATCGACTCGCCGAATTGATGCATGTGGAAGGCGAGAAGCAACTCGATCCCGGGCGTGGTCCATGGTCCCAAATTGTGTTTGATGAAATCGCCGCCAAAGACGCCATCACCATGTCCGGTTGGCAAGGGCTTCTCGAGCACTGCCGCATTCTTGAGCAGGCGGTTCCAGGAGCGAAATGG
>Ga0306926_10008397_pt1 | contig 11290 bp, 10 predicted proteins | sample flu12Cox44000178_FD_203759 | JGI IMG/M metagenome (GOLD analysis project Ga0306926, IMG submission 203759) | Lab enrichment of tropical soil microbial communities from Luquillo Experimental Forest, Puerto Rico - flux8day.12C.oxic.44.000.178 (v2)... | ecosystem: Environmental > Terrestrial >...
ATCCGGCGGGGTACCTTCCTCAGTGTTCGAGAACTGGAGCAAGCGATCTATGAATGGTTGGCGAAATGGAATTACGATCCGCAACCTTTGTAAAGAATTATACGAGACAGCACACTAGGATGGAATTGATCCCTATTTCTTAAGCGTGTCCCTTTCCAGCGTCTCCAGTTCTCGAGCCAATTGTTCGGCTTCCTCCCGAAGATGGTGAAGGCGCTCCGCCAGCGCGGATACTTTTCGTTCACCAGCGTCCTGGGCAGGAGTGAATGCGGAGGCAACTGCTGCTGTCTGGGTCAGCTTGACCGGCGTCGACCCTCCCGCTAGATCGGCCAAGGCTTCGTCGAAGGTATCGCGATAAATCAGTCGGTCACCCATGGCCAAAACCACCTTCTTGAGCTGTGGCATGCGGGCTTCGGTTGCTTGGATGTAAACGGACTCAACGTACAGGAAGCCACCGGTCACTGGAAGAGCAATGATATTGCCGCGCAACACCCGTGAGCCCTGCTGGTTCCACAGCGTGAGGTCCTTGGAAATGTTCTGGTCTTGGTCGATGCGCGATTCAATCTGCATGGGACCGTACATGAGCTGTTGCTTCGGCAGTTGATAAAAGATCAGCCGTCCTAACTGATCACCGTCGCATCGAGCAGCCATCCACCCGATCAAATTGTCTTTGCCACGTGGGGTAAAAGGCAGAATCAGCAGGAATTCCGGCGCCTTCTCCCCGGGCAAGGTAGCCACGACATAGGTGGGTTTCACAGGCTCAGGTTGTCCAGATTGGCCAAACAGGTTGCGCGCGATATCCCAAATATCTTCCTTGTTGTAGAAGACCTGGGGATCGCGCATGTGGAATATGCGGTACGCCTCTGCCTGCGTACGAAACATCGCTTCGGGATAGCGGGTATGCCGGCGCAGGTCGGCCGGCATTTCTGAGGCAGGCTGGAATAGCTTTGGGAACAGTCTCTCATATGCTCGAATAATAGGATCGCTCGGATCGAATACGAACAACGACATCTTCCCCGTGTAAGCATCTACTGTGGCCTTGACCGCATTCCGAATGTAGTTTGCGCCTTCGTCCAGGCCCGCGACTGGAATTATTTCCGAATAGGGATGAGCAAGAGAAGTCGTATACCCATCTACAATCCAAACAAGCCTGCCGTCATCGGTAATGACCAGGTAAGGATCCTGGTCCCAGTGTAGGAAGCCAGCCATATGGCCCAACCTGGCTTCCACTCTCCGATAGATCATCATGCGGCTCAGCCCAGTGAGATACCCGGTAAAAATGATGTTCGGCTCGCCTTGCGATATCGCAGCAGCAACCTTCAAGAGCAAAGACCCAACAGGAAAACCTCCTGTGCCTTGATAAGTTGCGTACTTGTTCTGGTCACCGGAAGGGTAATCGAACTCCTCGCGGGCTGTATGCACAAAGACCGGATCTTGCGTCTTTTCGCCGTAGTAAATCTCCGGCCGGGTCAGTTGGAAACCAGGTGATTTGATCTCCGGGGGAGCGTTCTCGATGAGCAAGACTGGCAGTCCGTCGGGGGTAATCTTGTTGACTTCTGCTACAACTGCACCAATGCCGTGCGTGTAGATGAAATGAGGGTTGATCCAGCTCTGACTCGCCTCAGCGGACAGCTGGGTGACATCAAGTTCGCGCGGGGACAAAAGTACTTGTTTGATACGCCCATCAATGAAGTAACGGTCAACATCGGTTTGGGGAAAGGTGTAATACGGGCGAAGTGCCTGAATTTGAGTAACGGTTGCATTAAACGCACGCAGATCCCAAAGACGAACATTCTCGAGCAAAGTAGCGTCCTGTACCCGGTCCACCCTCGCTTCACTTGAAACGGTAAACAGACGTTCGGTGGAGTTGCGATTCAGCCCAAATGCAGCAACGGTCGCCTGAATATGGCGTTCGATGTAGGGCCGCTCGATGGAGATCTCATTGGGCCGCACATAGACAGCGTGAATGATTGCCGGCAGCGTCAATTGCAGAACAAAAAAAACTACGACGAGGACGATCGCCTGCTTGAATCTCGCCTTCCACACCAGGGGCACCGCCGCCACGGCAGCGACGATCAGCAGCCAACGCAGAGGCAGAGTAATTTTTTCATCGACATAATCGGCACCCGTCATGAAGGCGTGAGAAGCATACAAAAGCTCGTAGTTGCCGAGGTAAATCCAGATGGCAAAACCAAGCAACAAAATCATTCCGATTACGCGAACGAAACCGGTACGGCTGGCGCCTCGCAGCACCAGTTGGCGGCCGAAATCAAGCGTGTTTGCTCCCCCTCTGCCTGTGAGCCCACTGAATCGGAGCCGTTCCATCAGTTGCCATGCGCGGGCTGTAGCCCAGAAAACCACGGCGGCGAGAATGGCCAATATAAACACAAAACGGAGCAGGTTCGAATAGAAAGGCAGATCGAACAGGTAAAACGGTAAGGCTCGGGAAAATAGCGGGTCCTTCCAAGCGTCAGGTGGTGCCGTAGGCCCCCGCGACCCCAAAAAGCGCATGACAGTCCAATAGTCAATCGAGGTCGACGCGAACAATATCGCTACAAGGGCGAGGCCGATCGGAACCAGGCGGGAATACAGGCGAACATCCCTAGGACGGATGCCGGCGAAGTGCAGCCCGCGAGCGTGAGCCACGTACAGGGCAATGAAAGCCACGAAAGTGCCCAGCGCTGCAGGGGCAATGCTGTACCACAACATGTCGAACCAGGTGGCGATTTGCCCGACCTCTTTCCACCAGTTGTACTCGACTATCAAGTTGGCGCCCGCAGGAATCGCCCAGCTGGAAAACCCTAACAACAGCAGTAATGCAATCACAAGTCGGATGTGCGAAGGATGCATAAAGGACGATCCTTGAGTGTCAACAATAACATCGCATGCAAGTCAGCGAGCACTCTGAACAGCTCTTATGGTTGTTAACTTTAAGGTTAGCGACATCTCGTTGCCAAGGGATGATATCCACGTAAGACTTCCTCTGGGCTTGCCGGTCCACAGATATCGTGCGCCGGCTATCGCCTACGAGACGTAAGAATTAACCGTTAAGAAATGACATGAAACCCCCAGAGAATGAGTACTGCCCCATTCACCACCCCCGTTCCTGTTGCGGTCGAGAGCAAATGGAAGAAGAACGTCAATTGCGCCTTGGTTTTCAGCGGATCACAGATTCTTACCATCCACCGAGATATCGCGAACTGCTCGCCAGCCGAGATGCGGAAGCTGCTAAATGAAAAGATCGCGGAGCAAGGTGGAGAGTGTGCGATATGTCACGCTGAATTTGTGGATTACACCGACATCGTAGCCGATCATAGAGGTGCCCGAACATCGTGGAAGGAGCCGCGACCATTCTCTTGGTGGATCAGCCCGTGCGACACATGGCACGGACTTAAACAACCCCTTGTGAAATTGAGCAGGCGTAGAATGGAGCTGTTTTTTGAACTCAAAAAGGAAATCCCAAATGAAGGTCTCTGAACCTGTGCTGGCCGAAATGCGGCAGACAAACCAACTATTCGAGGCAGAAGTCATCGGAAAACGAAATACCAATGGACTGGATCGCGTGTACACAGCCAGCGCACGCATCCTTCCGCCGGGTGCTCCGATGATCACAGGACGTAGCCAGATCAAAACATTTTGGCAGCAGGCAATCATTGCCCTTGGGTTGAAGAGCGCAAGACTCGCGACTGTCGAGGCCGAAATAGTCGGTGACAGCGTGATCGAGATTGGCCGAGCGGAACTGACCGTCGGCGGTGGCCAGATCCTCCCAGTCAAATACGTTGTCCACTGGAAACAGGAAGAAGGTGTTTGGAAGTGGAATGTTGATATTTGGAACCTCGACGAGTAGACCGGTTTGTTCCGTACTGGCCAGTCATTATCCCAGCTATCCGAAGATCCGCATTTGGTCCATGCCCACGTCTGTGCTGCCCCCTAGATCATGCGTGAGCAGTTTCGTTGCGTCTGCGGAAACCAAGAAGCCGATGGTGCCCTCAGAAGTGATCGGCATCGGCTCTCGCCCCCATTTTGCGTCTTGCACGTAGCAACGGTTAGCCTTCTCGGCGGCACGCCGACTACAAGAATTCGCCCGCCGTCTGGGAACCACCGTGCGAGCCTCTCTGTCTGTGGGGTGCTTCCCGACATGCACCCACCGCTCCACTGCACGGGCCGTAGAAGAATTGGCTGCCTTGCTTCGGGAGGCAAGGCGTTCATTGAGGAAGTAACCTCATTCCCCAAGCATCTGGCGAGACGAGTGCACGAGCTGTACTTTCAACCCGTTCATGAGAAGTGCCATTGGAGCCTGTCGAATGCATTCACCAGCGCGTTCAAAGAGCTCGAGCCAACCCCGCAATACAAAGCCACAGTAAAGCTGGCAGGATTTCTGCAGGCAGCTTGCATTCGTAACCCACAACAAAATTGTCGGAGTAAGGTCCCGACGCCGTACGTTCCATATCTCGTGTCATTGAGGACGATGGGGAGGTGGAAACGACCGAAGGACCGTGCACGACAGCCCCAAAGAGTGAAGAAGCGCATGGTGCTGCGCTGTGAAGCTCCGTCGGCTGCGGCAGCATTTCTTGAAAGCCGAAGTCGGTCGCGTCGTACGGCCGGGCTTCTTGCAGCGCCTCATCGCAGTATACGAGCAGCTATTTAAAGCTCTTCAAGAAACTGCTGTTTGTTGAAGGGTCACATATTTGGCGGTTTTCTTTTGGGTGATTTCCTTGAGCAGCTCGAATATCAATGCCTGATCGTATGTAATAGCCTCCCTGTACGTCAATCGGACATTAAGAAGATGTGGGGGCGGACATCTTCCTCGGGCGTCCAGTCCCAGTAGCGCAACAGGACCGTGTACACCATCAGCCCAGTTTCGCCCTCCCCGAACAGGAGGTATCGGACGGCCTGCGCCATAAGGTCACGCCGCGTGAGGCTGAGGAAGATCGATATAGGATCAATGGCCTCGCTGACGAAAGCAATGGTGTTGGCAACGGCGACGGCCCCAGAGACCTCGCCGATGTAGTCTTCACCTTCCCTTTGAAGGCTGACTTCGAGGGGCGCAGAGAACTCACTGCGGTTGTCGAGCAGGTTCACATGAAGGAAAAGGAATGGTCCCTGCACGTTGTAATACCGAACGATCTCGGCCTTTTTTTTGCGGCGGGACTCCGCCGAGGAACTCTCGACCGGGACAAGGTGCACTTTCTTGCCCCGCAACTCAGGCCCTATGTGCCAGCTTTCGACGTCCGCGAAATATCCCCGGGGAACGCGGAGCTCAACCGAGCGAATGGAGCGGCTGATGGCACACGCAAGCATCAATAGCAATGTGAAAACAGTGCCGATAATTAAACCGTCGGGCCGCCCCACGCAATTTTCCACCAAGGTATAGCCGAACACCAGGCAGAAGATCCCGGTGTAGAAGGCCAGCCCCCAGCGGCGCTCGCGCCAGAGCGCACGTGTGGCCGCGAAAGCGGCAGACAGGATCAACACCAGCACGCCCGTTGCGTAGGCGCCGCTCTGCGCCTCCACGTCTGCACGAAAAATAAGGGTGATGACGACGTCGATGGCGAACAGCGTTAGCACGAGTGGTCGAGAGAGTTCGGCCCATCGCGGGGCCATGCCGAAGCGCGGCAAGTAACGCGGGATCAGTTGGAGGAGCGCGGCCATGGCCGACGCGCCAGCGAGGCCCAGGATAAGGATCGTCGACACGTCGTAGACGGTGCCGAAGCCATCACCAAAGTAGCGGTGGGCCAAGAACGCGATGGCACGCCCGCTCGCGTTGCCACCGTGTTTGTAATCGACGGGGGAGATGAGCAGCGTAGTGGCGAAGCTCGAAAGAATCAGCATGCCGCTCATGATCACGGCAGCCGTCAGCAAGAGTTTGCGGGTGTTTGCGACACGCCCGACCGGCGGACTGCCATTACGCGGGTTGTACCTCTGATCGGCCTCGCCGCCGTCGATCAGGGGCATGACGGTGACCCCGGTTTCAAAACCGCTCAAACCAAGCGCCAGCTTCGGGAACACCAGGAGCGAGCCGGCGATCAACAGCGAGGCATCTCCTTTTGCCGCGAGCGCGGCGCGCCAGCCTGCGAGGAGCGCAGGGTGCGCAATCACGTCCCATAAGCCACGCCCGAGCACCACGAGGTTCAAGGCAAGGTACGGCACGGCGGCTGCGGTCGCAAGGCCGATCGCTTCCCTGAACCCTTTCAGGAAAACCACGCCAAGCACAATGAGGATCACGAGCGTGACGAGGATTTGGCGCTCACCGAGAACGGGGTGGAGGAAAGGATTCTCAATAGCGTGCTTGGCGGCATCGGCGGCCGACAGCGTCATGGTGATCACAAAATCTGTGGCCGCGAAGCCAAGCAGGACCAGGACGAGCACCTTCCCCTTCCATCCTGCGAGCAGGTTTTCGAGCATGGCGATGGAACCCTGCCCGGCGAAGCTGCGCCCAGCTACTTGCGCGTAGACTGGCAGAGCGCCGAGCAGCGTGACCAGGACGAGGATGACAGTTGCAATCGGCGCCAATGCGCCCGCTGCGAGCAGCGCAATGCCAGGCTGGTAGCCGAGTGTCGAGAAGTAATCCACCCCGGTCAGCCAGATTACCTTCCACCAGGGATGTGTAACGACCTCTCGCTCGGCTTGGGGTCCCACGGCCTCGCCGCGAGACAGCCACTTTCCGACCGCAGATCGGTACCCGATCGATGGTTGGGGCAGCTGTTCGCGAAAAGGGATGTGTTTGTACCCTTGGCGTTCGGGGGGCGCGCCCGCCGTCGGCATTTGCGGTTGGTCAGGCATCTTCGCGCCCCCAACAGACTTTTATTAAGGGCGGTCCGGACCCCAAGTCGTAGCCTCATGCTCGCCCTTAGTTGGCGTAGGCAAGCTGTCATTCTCAGAGGTAAAACGGTCAAACAGGGCGGGTTTTAGTCCGGAAATCGTATCTAGTCCGGAATTTCCTTTTTGAACTCGAAAACGGCACTATTGTACGCCGTTCTAGCCTGTGCGCGTCTGGCGGTTAATTCCGTCAACCAAAGACCGTTCAAACATTACGTTCCAAGATTGGAGTAATTTGCTGCCTGACGGCTTCTGCTTCGTCGCGACGGCCTGCTTCGAGGAGTTCAAAAAACCATCAGCTGCCCGCCATTTCATGAGTAGCGTCCGGTCGTTACTTACTCGTCGCATATTATGGCAGTGGAAGCATCGCGGTGTTTCCCATCATGCTTTGGACCCAATTCCTACCAGTTTGGTAGGGATTGGCAAACGGCTAGCGATGCTACATGTGGTAGATCATCCCGGCGGATCCAGAACTCATACTTCCGTTTTTTCGTTTTCAGTCGCAGTTTCCATCCTTGCCAGTTGAAAGCTCTTCGCCGTGGGATTTTCCTTCCGGCGCGGGTTCTTATTCTTGTAAAGCTCCCAATGCCCAATTGGGTATCTGAATGGCCAGTTGAGATCCTGTTCTTCTCTTGTGGAAAATCTCTTGCGTAGACGAGCATCTATGTCTGCGAGGCAGAGGAAGATAGCCGCCAGGACAGCGAGCAAGATGCCGAATTGTGCGTTGGTCATGCTTCTTTAGCCCTTACTCCTTTAGCTTTTTCTCTCCGTCCTCGGCGTATCCCAATAGGTGGTTTTGCAGGTGGGGCAGATCCTCGGCCTCTCGGGAGTACGGGGAAACCATGCCTTGCCGCACCGCTTGCAGTTGTGAAGTTTGATAATGTTCATCTGCATAACTTTACGGATACGTAGGCGTAATGTCGTTGCGCTGGAGCAACCTGCAGGTTAAAAAGTGTAGGTTTTTGGAACTTGACGTGCTACCGGTCGAGGGCTATGAGGATAGGCGATGAACTTCTGACACATCCCCTCGTATCCGTTGCCGCATTCTTCGCCTACTTTGTGGCCCTGGCCCCATCTTGGTGGGCGCTCATCGCCGTTGCCGTAAGGATGGTATTCATACCCGTTGCATTACTCCCAGCCTTGATTGTCGTCGTGACTAGAGTGTCTACTTCCTTGCTGTTGTTTATCTCCTTTGTCTCCGTTATGTGTCGGCAGGGCCGGCCCACCCAGGGACAATGCGGCGGCCAGTCCCAGTGTAGCCAATAGGCGCTTCCTCATGTGTCCTTCCGCTTCACGGTTGATTGATATTGTTGACAGCGATTACCGTTTGATTTTTTCCTTACAACCGGCTCACCCCCAGGGAGCCGCATCGGCAACCAATGTTATTCAGAAGCTCAGTCAGTCATAGCCTACAGACTTCACTTTCGCGAGCTACATAGACTACGCTCTGACTACAGTGGATATTGTCGCAGGATGGCGTGAGGAAAGGATTCCGCGCAGGGGTCAAGAGGCTAACAAACAGCCATAAATGCAATGGCAAAGCTTCTAAACAAAGAGGTAGATCAGCGCCTAGAGTGGAACCCGCATTAAGTGCGCTGGTCTGGGTTGGATTGGGTCGAGCGTTTCCTTGCCTGTGCTGCTCCAGACTCGAAGAGCCTTCCTAGCAGCGTGCGACCGTTCTCCATTCAACATGGAGTTCCTAGCGTCACCGCAGGTGGGGCATCGAACGTCCTGTGTCGTGTCGGACATCGCAACAGTCTAGAACAGGTACACGCGCAGGCTTTCTTCTCTTCTGCGTTTTATCCGAAAAGCGTACGCTGAGCTGGCGATGAGGTGTCGCTCGGGTACCATTCACTCGGGGTCATGGTTGCTCACGACGTTGACTATGGTGCTTACTGGAAAACACCTCATCTGCGCCACATCGAAAAGCACCCGAAGGCGCGCGAGTTCCTTCAGATCCTTGAAGCTGGGATCGAGCCACAGGTCATATATTTCTCCTTTTAAGCAACACTAGAGCATCCGACGATGTATGTTTGAATCCGCAGCCTTCCCGCGTTAGCGTAAGATCCCGACCTACTATGCACAGCACCGTGCCACTACCAGAGTAATGTCGTCCGCCTGCGGCGAGCTTTCGTTTCGCGTGTCTTGCGGGACTGATGTCCCAAGGTTGTTAAACGAAATCCGGTTTCCGGGCAAAAATGTACGCCCTTCGGCTCTGGTACTCCACTTCCGGAGCATAGGGCTCTCGCTCGATGATCTCTTCAATAACAAGCCCGGCTGCTTCTAAATACTGTCGGATTTCCGATGGTTGAAATAAGAAGAAATCCATGGAGATAGACCGACCCCACAGCTCCTCTTCGTGCAGGACCTCCTCGCCGGTATGAAATGCCAGTAATAGAAGGCCACTAGGCTGTAGCACTCTGGCCATTTCGCGAAATACCAAAGGCAGCGACTCTTTGGGGATATTCACGATCGCATAGAAAGCAGCGATCCCAGCGAGCCTCCCATCCTGAAGGTCAAGAGCCAGCATATTTCCTTCTCGGAACTGAATGTCGGGGCTCAATTGTCGAGCCTGTTCTAACATTTTAGGAGAGAGATCCAGGCCGAAAACGGTTGCGCCCACATCGCGGAGATAGCGGGCGACCTGACCGGGGCCGCAGCCCATGTCGCATACTTCGCCATGTCCAAAGACTTCCGCGGCGAAACGATCGAGTAGTTCTCGATCAAGCGGCTTGTAGTAAAGTTCGTTAAAGATCCGGCGTGCATACTCATCTGCGAGTTGATCGTAGCTTCCACGAATCGATCGCGAGACGTCGTCGGTCATTGTAGTCCCTTTGGCTGCCGCTCATGATGCACGCCACCGACAGGGCAAGGTGATGACCGTCGGGAGAGGACAGCCCACACGCGAGGACGTCACAGAGGGCGCGCCATGCTCTTTAAGTCTACATGCGGCAGGACGACGTGTTACCGATCCTTAGTTGCAGTAAACCAGTCCTTTCCTGTCGTCGCCCAAATCTGCCACGGCTGGGTACCGACGTCATACAACATGACTTGGAGGGCGCACCTCGATCCTGATCTGGCGATTTACCAGATCGAATGTACGCTTCTGCGAATCCGCTTCTCACGATGTTGAAGATCCGACTCTGCAGTTCATACGCAGCGCGTCCCAAGGGTTCTCGAAATTGACCCGCGGTTTGCTCGGCTTTCACTCGCCACTCGGCTTCCGCTTTTTGCCATGCCAACTGCGCCTCGACTCGCTTCACTCGAAGTTGGCCCCAAACTGCAATGATAGCCGCGCCCATAGCGACGATGGAGGGGAACTTGTAGCCGACCTGAAAGACTTCTTTCGCCGCCGACACCGGATGACCGAGTTGCGTTGCATTTTTCATCGACAATGTGCCTTCGTGGCTTCGTCGTTCTGGGCAACGCCAAACAGATTAAGCCAGTTTGTCAAAGGACGTCCTTCTTTTCCTCTGTTCGCTGTTCGGTTTGCTTCTGAACCTCCTCGGCCTTTTTCTGGACGGCCTCGGCTACCTTCTCCATGACGATCTCTTCGACCTTCTCCTGGAGCTTCTCTGCCTCCGCACCTTGATCCTGAACGGCTTTCGTCACCTGTTGCTGAACCGTTTCGAGCACCTGGGCAACGACCTTCTCCGCCACCTCTTCGTGGACCTCCTCCGCGACGTGGACGGCTTCCGGTTTGTCCGTCTCCTTGGCGACCTCGGCGCTTACCTCTGTCACGGCACTCATCCCCTTTTCCAGGACCTTCTCCGCCTCGACCGCGGTGAATCCCTGAATCAGGAAGGCGATAACACCGGTCCAGCCAGTCTGATGGCTGGCCCCATGCCTGCACCGGTGTCCCCATGGAAGTACTCGTAGAACAGGACGTGGTCGCGCCAGTGCTCATCGTTCCACCGGCTGTGATTACCTTGGGCGGGCCGGCGGCCTTCCTTGTTGCGGATGAACAGGCGCGACAGCCGTCGCGCTAACTCCTGGCTAACCTCCAAGAGATTCAGCTGGCGGCCCGAGCCGACCGGACACTCGATCCTGAAGGTGTTGCCCAGGTGAGCATACTGGTTGACCAGGGCACGGATTAGCATGAGCTGCATCGGCATCCAGATCGGTCCGCGCCAATTGGAGCTCCCCCCAAACATCCCGCTGTCCGAATCACCCGGGACATAACCGATCCGATACTCCTGTCCGCCAGCGTTGAAAACATAGGGGTGCTCGGCGTGATAGCGCGACAGCGAGCGAATCCCGTATGGGCTCAGGAACTCGTTCTCGTTGAGCATGTAGCCGGGTATCCGGCGGAGCTTGTCCGGGTTGACTAGGGAAAGGATCCAGCTCCCGCCAGCTCCCACCTCCAGTGGGACCGTGAGAACCGCCGCCATGTACGGATGTCGTTCCAGAAACCAATGCGCCTCCGAAGAAGCGCGGCAGCCGTTCCCGCAGGTCGACCGGCAACACCGCCGTC
>Ga0306926_10008400_pt1 | contig 11289 bp, 12 predicted proteins | sample flu12Cox44000178_FD_203759 | JGI IMG/M metagenome (GOLD analysis project Ga0306926, IMG submission 203759) | Lab enrichment of tropical soil microbial communities from Luquillo Experimental Forest, Puerto Rico - flux8day.12C.oxic.44.000.178 (v2)... | ecosystem: Environmental > Terrestrial >...
ACGACAAGTGCTGCATTGCGTGGTTCGGGTAGCCGCCGTCTTCCGGCCAATCCGAGTTGACGACCGGCCGCGGGAGGGCGATTGGAATTTTCGCCAGCTCCGGGTCGGGCTCGAGCTGACGATCGAGACTGAGGATGGAAATCCGCTCGCCCGGCAAGGGTTGCTTTTCATCTTCGAACCAACTGCACCCGACAGAGCTCAAGGACACGAGCAGCACCGAGGCCATAACAAAGCCATTCCAACGAGCTCTCAACACTCTCGCACCGCACGTGAGAGGAACAAGGGTTACATTTCGCAATTTGGGGCGACGCACGGTCAAAATATTGGCGAACCCGAACTACTAAGATGCGAGTGCCGCAGCCATTTCCGCAGCGCGAGCTCGCAGCCCTTGGGGTGCGCCGACATCATCCGCAAGGGTCTTGTAAACATCGAGCGCGCCGCTCTTGTCCCCGGATCGCAAGCGGGCGACCGCCGTAAGCTCGAGAGCGATCGGACGCCATGGATCGCCGGCCGCCGTCAACGGTGCCAGGCGGTCTATCGTCTCATGCGGATCGGTATCGGATATGCCGTGCATGACCGCGAGGAGAACGGCAAGTTCGCGGAAGGCGGGATCGAGCGCGCCAGTGCTGGCGATGCGATCATAGGCCGCGATCGCGCCCTTGCGATCACCCGATTTCGCGAGGAACTCGGCTTCCTCGAGAGCCGCAAGCGTCGCATACCCCCCGCCCTCTTGTGCGATCGTTGCAAACACCTTGGCCGCTTCGAGATCTTTGCCATCCTTGGCCAGGGTCAATGCTGACGCATAGCGGATGGATTGCGCGCGCCGCTCGGAGAGCTGATGGTCGCGCCAAGCCATAATACCGCCGGCGACCACCAGGACGACCACCGCGAGGGCGATAATGTAACGTCCGTAGCGCGACCAGAGTTTTACCAGATTGTCTCGACGGAGCTCTTCGTCGATTTCGCGGAAAATGTCGCTCACAAAAGCTCCGATCGGCCCTGGCCGGAACAAAAATCAGCATAGTCACTCATTCGAGCGGAAGCAAATCGGGTCGCGAGGGCCGCGCGTCAACTCTTTATGAGATCGCAGAACGCAGCTGGACGTCGCCCGCGAAATCGTGAACACTGCGTGACAGTGGAAACGGCGATGAGTAGCGATGAGCCGGAAAACTGCGACGGTGTTGGCATTCGGGGACTACCGGTCCAAGCACCGGACGCTATATTTCTCCCGCCCCGAACTAAACCAGCTTCTCAGCCTTTATAGCCGTCATGTAGCGCGCGGCGTCTGGCGCGATTATGCGATCGATCACCGAGACGGCATGGCACTGTTCTCGGTCTTTCGCCATACCCATGAGGCGCCTGCCTACAGCATCATCAAGACCGCCCCGGGACAGAATCGCCCCGTCGAGTTCATCGTGCAGAGCGGCCGTCAAAAACTCCGCGTCTCGAGCAATATCGCCGAAGCTCTCGAGTTTTTCCAGAGCCGGCTCAGCCTGGTGGTTGCGGAGTTCGGCTGACGCAGATCCTGCTGATGCGGCGCACCGGCAACATACGCTCCAAGATGCCGTCGCGCAGGAGGAGGGCGTGGCGCAGGGCGCCTGCGACGTGTAGAGCCACGAATAAATAGATGAGGTATTGCCCGGCGAGGTGGACCGCGATTGCGATCTGCGAGAACCGATCGTTCTCTGGTATCAATGGCGAGACTGAGACGAGGCCGAAGACGCTGACCACATGATCCGCCGCCGCTGCATTCAAGTACCCGGAAAGGGGCATGCCGATAAACAGCAGATACAGTAACAATTGGGTGCTGCGAGAGAGCGCGCGTTCCCAGCCTTGGACGCTCGGCGGCAGAAGCGGCGCCGGGTGGCGCCAGCGCCACATTGCGCGGAGCAACATCAGTAGAAGGATGGTCAAGCCGATCGAGCGGTGTAGCAGCAGGGCGTAATCGCGGGTAAGGGTGTTGCGCGGAGCCTCTCCGGTTGCCCAACCGAGTGACACGACAATGACGGCAAGCGCTGCGATCAGCCAATGCAACGCGCGCGAGAGGCAATCGTAAATCCTGGATTCGCCCGAAACTCCGAGACGCGTGCTCACTCGTCCGCGGGAAATGTGATTTCGACGCGGCCGAGCGGGCCGAAATCGGCAACAATCCGCGCACCACGCTTGGTGAACGCCATGCCGGTCCAGGATCCGGTGGTGATAATTGTGCCGGCCTTGGCACCATCCCGCGCATTCATCAGATTGGCAAATTCGACGAGCGCCCCGACCGGGTCGCGCGCTGCTGCACCGCTGCTGTCGGCGAAGGGCTGCCCGTCCTCGGTCACGGTCATCGTCGTATGGCCGAGATCAAGCGCTTCCCAGTCCGGCACGGCGGGTCCATAAACCAGCCCGCCATTCGAGAAATTGTCGGCGAGGATCGAGGCCCGGTCGAGCGAGCGGAAATCGGAATAACGCGAATCGACGACCTCGATGACCGGGTGAAGCGTTGCGCCCGCCGTGACCTCTCCGCGCCGGTAGGACGCGGCGCGCGGCGGTAAATCGCGGCTGAGCCGAAAGCCGATCTCCGCCTCGATACCTATGAGCCGCAGTTCCGTGGCCCGATAAGAGGCAGGGCTGGGCCGGATCATGCTCGCATAGATCGGCGCGCAGAAGGCGGTCGTGGTCGGCGATGCCGCACCCACCTTCCACCCGCCGATCAACTGGCCGAGCTGGCGGGTAACCGCATCCTGGATTTGGTAAGCGTCAGCATCCGATTGTGGCCGGCAGCGTTGCGGCAATTCGTGAACTGGCGACCCGCCGCGCGCCGCGCAGAGCAGGCGGGCGGCCTCCTCGACTTGTTCCTTCAGCATTCGGCCTCCTCCAAATCGGGGTTTGCTGCAGGTTACGCTCGCGCAGGGTCCGACAGCACCGAGCCGAGAAACTCGAGCGCTGCCGTGACGCCGCCAGTGTTGTGCGGGATGCCGGCGCGGTGCAGCCCCATCTCGACGCCAGACAAGGCGCCGCACAGCATCAAGTCGTTGAAATGACCGAGATGTCCGATGCGAAAGATCTTACCCCTGAGCTTGCCGAGCCCCGTACCTAAAGACATGTCGAACGCTTGCAGGATGATCTCGCGCAGCCGGTCGGCATCGAACCCGTTGGGGACGAGAACCGCGGTCAGCGAGGCCGAATATTCGCGCGGATCGGCGCAGAGCACTTCGAGCCCCCATTCCGCGACCGCACGCCGCGTCGCCTCGGCGTGGCGGGCGTGCCGATGGAACACCGCCGGCAACCCTTCCTCCTCGAGCAACATCTTCAATGCCTCGCGCAGCCCGTAGAGCAGATTGGTCGCCGGGGTATACGGGAAGAAGCCGGTGCGTCCGGTCTCCAGCATCGCCTCCCAATCCCAATATGAGCGCGGCAACCGAGCCGCCTTATGTACTGCCAAAGCTTTTTTTGACACCGCGTTGAAGCCGAGCCCGGGTGGCAGCATCAGTCCTTTTTGCGATCCTGCGACTGTGACGTCCACCTTCCACGCGTCGTGACGGTAGTCGATCGAGGCGAGCGAGGAGATCGTGTCGACCATGAAGAGCGCCGGATGGTGGGCCCGGTCGATCGCCTCGCGGATTTCGGCGATGCGGCTGGTGACCCCGGTCGAGGTTTCATTGTGGACGACGCAAACCGCCTTCAGCCGGTGCGAGCGATCGGCGGCCAATTTCTCCTCGACCAATGCCGGATCGACCCCATGCCGCCAATCACCGGAAACGAACTCGACCTCCAGCCCGAGCCGCGCTGCCATCTGTCGCCACAATGTTGCAAAATGGCCGGTCTCGAACATGATCACATGGTTGCCCGGCGACAATGTGTTCGACAGCGCTGCCTCCCAGGCCCCGGTGCCGGAAGACGGGTAAACAACGACGGTGTCCTCGGTCTCGAAGACCCGCCTCATGCCGGCGACAATCTCCTGCCCGAGCGCCGCAAATTCCGGCCCGCGATGGTCGATGGTCGGCATCGCGATCGCCTGCAATACTCGGTCGGGCACATTGGTCGGTCCCGGGATCTGCAGGAAATGACGGCCGGTATGTGCAGGGGCGGTGTTCTTCATCGGGGCACTCCAGACTCTCACTTCTCGGCAAACGCCAGTGTGGGCGCGAATTCCGGCGCCGACAAGAAAGCCGGCAGGAGTTACCCGCCGGCGATGAGCTGCGGCCGCGCCGCCACAAATCTCCATGGCGCACCGGCGCGGTATTATTACCTGCTTCACGCGATGGCATAAGAGTGTCATCTTCCGTCCGGATGATGGCCTCACCTTAAGAGTAAAGGCTCAGTAGGATACGTCCGAGACCAGGTCCATCACAAACTACCTGAGGAAAATCTCCGGCAGACACCCAAATATGAAGGAAATACTTTACGACTATTGGAAAAAAATAGTTAGAGTCACGCGACGGCCGCCTCTAAAGGCCGCGTCAAATGTTGCTTCTCTGCTCATTTGGAATGACACCGCCAGTCCGACTGTGTTCAAACGGTGGGGTCCCATCTTCCTTGGACGGGAACTGCTTCTTCGTCGCCAGGCCATGGCGGCATTGTGGCGCCGATCGCGACGAGAGGTTCGACACCATCGCAGCGGAATTGGAAATGCGTGCCCGTCGGAATGCTGATCGAGATGCCGGGACATACCTCGACGACCTCTTCGAGTTCGCCGAGCTTTCGCCACATGCGCCCATTCCCCGAAGTGAAATACCAGATCTCCTCGATCGTGCGATGGGTGACCGCTTTCGAGACAGCCTTCGGAGACAATGCAAATGCCGCCAGCCCCCCACGGGAAAGCTGGCACAGCACACGCACTTCCGACCCGTCCGGTGCGATGACATCTGGCTCGGCGCTCACCCGCTTGGTCTCGAAACGCATCGTCACCTCCGCGGGGACAGACGACCGACTTTCGTGTGATACGTTAGTTCTCTGCTCTGAGATCTGGGTCCGCGACCGCGGGCGCTCTCTCATGGAAGAAGATAGCGCGCATGCGCATACCTCATATTTCCGCGGCCAAACTCATCAGACGAACGCGCCAAATCGCGGGCGCGTCGCCGCAGACATGATATAGATCTCGTTTATCGCGCGCCTGATCATCGGCCAATCCGATAATGGGTACGGGTACAGATGTGACACCGATATCCCGTGCAGAAACGAGCCTCTGAGGATTTCTCAAGAGCGCTTTCGCTGCCTCACTCACCTTGTTGCGCAAGCGCCTCAGCACTAGCCGCAGCCGTATCCCACCGAGGGCGATCGGCCACTGACGATTGTGATGACGCCGTTTTCTTCGTCGAGCTCGATCCTGGTCGCGCCGCCGTGTTTGCGGGCCAATAAGCCGGCCCGGATAACCTCCGCGAGCCATAGCACTGTCTCGGGCCGCAGGTTTTCGTTGAATCGACGCTGGACGTTGACCAACACTCCGACATTGGTTTTTTCGGGGTAAGGCATTGGCATCGAAGGCTCCCGTTCTCTTATCGCGCCGCCCAGATTGTAGGGCTGGCCGTCCTACCTGCTGGCTTATCCGCTATGACCTCCGCCCAACAAAGAGGGCCGGGACCGAATTTGATTCCGTCTATCCTGACGTTGGGGAAGGGCTCGACCGGGGAGGAAAGCCAACCCGTGATTGAAGCTAACCCGGACACCTGAATTACAAATTAACCTTCTCCTAGTAAGTTGCCTATGCTTTGTGTCCATATACCAAATTTAGTTGTACACGTATTCAAAATTGTTTTTGATTCTTCTTTTTGAGGAATCGGATATGAGACTGCGCTTTCAGCGAGCCCTGGGCGACCCCATTCCGGACCCGATCCACAAAGGATCCTTTATGATCCGGTCAACAGCCCACAACCCCGGGTCGGTGGAACCATTCACGCGCCGGAGGCGCGGGCCCAAGGTTGCCGATCGGGCACGCGCCACCAGCACTCAGGGCGGATTGTGGCCCTCGGCGTCACCACTAGATCCTCGCCGCAGCCACGTTACGGAGATAAAGGCGCCGAGCCACGAGCCCGTAGCCGCAAAGACGACATAAACTGCGTTTTCCGTGTAGCTGATCACGGCGAACGCCGACAACAAATACCAAACCGCGCTCCAGTTTGCTGCCCAAACGCGGCGCCTGCCGCTCACCGCTGCGTTGAAGAATACATAGGCTGCATCGGTGGCGGCGGTGGAAGCTAGCACCCCCAGCGCGATGACCGGGTTGACGCCAAAGATCATGTCAGTTCTCCGTCTGCTGAGCCTTGAGGGCTGCGTCGGGCGCTAGGCATTGACGCCCGTCGCCAGACCCGTGTCTGATTGCTAGACGAAACCGTTCCGAGACAGCGTATGCCGTCAGACAATCCCGCAGGGTCCCGCCTCAAACAGCGTCTTCGCCGCGAGACCCGCGGCGAGGTGCTGTTTGACGCATTCAGCCGCGGGCGCTACAGCACCGACGCCTCGATCTATCAGATCGAGCCGCTGGGAGTCGTCATACCCAAGAGCCGCAAGGACACCGCAACGGCAATCGCCATCGCGCGCGAGGAGGGAGTGCCGGTCTTACCGCGCGGCGGCGGCACCTCACAATGTGGGCAGACGGTGGCCCACGCTCTCGTCATCGATTGCAGCAAATATCTCGACCGGGTGATCTCGGTCGATGTCGAACGGCGGCGGGCCCGGGTCGAGCCCGGCGTCGTGCTCGACCGGCTCAACCGGCTCTTACGCAAGGACAGGCTATTCTTCCCGGTCGATCCGTCGACCGCGAGCCGTGCCACGATCGGCGGGATGACCGCCAACAACAGCTGCGGCTCGCGCTCCTTGCGGTATGGCAATATGGTGCACAATGTCTGCGGCATCGATGCGTTGCTCGCCGACGGCATTGCAGCATGGTTTGGCGAGATCCCCGGCAATTTCGCTGATAACGCGATGCCGGACCGATATCGCGATCTCGTCCGCCGCATGCGTGCGCTGCACCGCCGCGACGCCGAGGAGATCGAGAGGCGCTTCCCGAAAGTGCTGCGGCGGGTCGGCGGCTATAACATCGATAGTATTAGCGACAGCGGCCACAACATGGCGCGGCTGCTTGTCGGCTCCGAGGGTACGCTCGCTTTCTTCAACGAGATTGAGCTTGAACTGCAGCCGATCCCGGCGCACAGGGTGCTCGGCATATGCCATTTCCCGAGCTTCTACGGCGCGATGGCCGCGACCCGGCGCATCGTCGAGCTCGGTCCGAGCGCGGTCGAGCTGGTCGACCGCACGATGATCGACCTCTCGCGCGACATCCCGATATTCCGCCCCGTCGTCGACCGTTTCGTCCAGGGTGAGCCCGCCGCACTGCTGCTGACCGAGTTCGCCGGCGACGACCCGCCGGAAAACCGGCGGCGGTTGACGGCACTCGTCGAGCTGATGGGCGACCTCGGCTACCCTGGAGCGGTTGTCGAGGCGACCGACCCCGCCTTCCAGCAGGCGGTATGGGAGATCCGCGCCCAGGGCCTCAACATCATGATGTCGATGAAAGGCGACGGGAAGCCGGTCTCCTTTCTCGAGGATTGCGCGGTGCGCCTCGAAGACCTCGCCGATTACACCGACCGGCTGACCCGTATCTTCGAAAAGCACGGAACCTACGGGACGTGGTACGCCCATGCGTCGGTCGGTTGTCTGCACGTGCGGCCGGTGCTCAACGTCAAGCAGGAGCTCGAAGTCAAAAAGATGCGGGCAATCGCCGAGGAGGCCTTCGCGATGGTTCGCGAATATAAAGGCTCGCATTCGGGCGAGCACGGCGACGGCCTCGTGCGCTCCGAGTTCCACGAGGCGATGTTCGGCTCACGGATGGTCCGCGCCTTCGAGGAGGTCAAGGACGCCTTCGACCCACAGGGCCTCTTCAATCCCGGCAAGATCGTCCGAGCCCCAAAGATGGACGATCGCAGCCTGTTCCGCTTCAAGCCCGATTACCGCCAGTTGCCGATCGAGACAGGATTGGATTGGTCGGAATGGGGCGGGTTCTCGGCCGCGGCCGAGATGTGCAACAATAACGGGGCCTGCCGCGCCCGCGACGCCGATGTCATGTGCCCCTCGTTCCGCGCCACCGGCGACGAACAGCATCTGACGCGCGGACGCGCCAATACGTTGCGGCTGGCGCTCTCGGGACAGCTCGGACCCGACGCCCTTGTTTCCGACGACATGCGAGAAACGATGGCGCTCTGCATTTCGTGCAAAGGCTGCAAGCGCGAATGCCCGACAGGCGTCGATATGGCGCGGATGAAGATCGAGTTTCTCCACCATTATCGTAAGCGGCACCGGCTCACGCCGCGCGACCGCCTGATCGCCTACCTGCCACGATATGCGCCCTACGCGGCACGCATCGCTCCGCTGATGAATGCGAGAAACCACTCGCCCTTCTCCGCCCGGCTCGCGGAACGTCTGCTCAAGCTCAGCGCCAGCCGCAAATTGCCGGAGTGGTCGGCCCGTCCCTACCGCGGAAGCACCTCCGGCTCCGGCCGCGAGGTTGTTCTGCTAGTCGACACGTTCAACCGCTATTTCGAGCCGGAGAACGCGCGCGCGGCAGAGCATGTTCTGCGGCGGGCCGGCTATCGCATTGTTAGCCCTGACCCGGCGAACGACCGACCACTCTGTTGCGGCCGCACCTTTCTCACAGCGGGTCTCGTCGAGGAGGCGCGACGCGAGGCGACGCGGGTGCTGGACGCTCTCGCCCCGCATGTCGCGGCCAGCACGCCGATCGTGGGGCTGGAGCCGTCCTGCCTCTTGACCCTGCGGGACGAGTTCCCGGCCTTGCTACCGAGCGCGGCTACCAACGCGCTCGCGGCTCGAGCCCAACTCCTCGAGGAATTCATCGAAAGCGAGCGCGCGGCCGGCCGCTTTGAGCTGGCACTGACGCCAATGGAGGGCCGCACCGCGTTACATCATGGGCATTGTCACCAGAAAGCCTTTGCAACAGCCGGCGCCGCGGTGAAGGCATTGCAGCTGATCCCAGGCCTCACTGTCGAGACCTTCGAGGCGACCTGCTGCGGTATGGCGGGATCCTTCGGCTACGAAGCCGAGCATTACGAGATGTCGCTGAAGATCGGTGAGCTCGACGTCTTGCCGAAAATGCGAACCGCAACGGCCGAGACGCTGATCGTCGCCAACGGCACCAGCTGCCGCCACCAAATCGCCGATGCCGCGGCGCGTAAGGCATGCCACCTCGTCCGCATCCTCGACGACGCCTCGGCAGGAGTCTGAAATGGAAGAACTGAAGGTTGTGTTCGATCCGCTGCCGAGCGATTCACTGAGCCGGTTCGTGACGGAGTCTCTTTCCTCGTACAATATCGCGGCGACAGGCCAAGAGAGCTGGTATCCAGTGGGCTTCTTCTTAAAGAGCGGCCGCGCAGAATGGTTGGGCGGCCTGCTCGGCAATCTATGGGGCGGCTGGCTGCATGTAACTCATCTTTGGGTCGCCGCGCCGGCACGCCGTCTCGGACACGGCACGCGGCTGCTGCAAGCCGCAGAGCATTACGCTGTCGAGCGAGGCTGCTTCGCCTCGACGTTGGAGACGGCCAGCTTTGAGGCGCGCCCCTTCTATGAAAAGCTCGGATACGAGGTTTTCGCCGTGCTGGAAGACTACCCACCGGGACATACGAAGTACTATCTTCGCAAGCAACTCGCAGCCAAACTAACCCCGGGGTGAATGACCAATGCGGCCTGTTACGCACCTTCCTGATCGCGCGAGGGCGCTTCTCGACTTCTGGTTTGGGGCACCCGATGACCCGGGGCGCGAGCAGCATCGCGAAATCTGGTTTAGGGCCACCGACGAATTCGACGCTGCATTGCGCCGCCAGTTTCTCGCCGATTACGAGGCGGCGGCCGATGCGTTGCCGTCCTGGGAGGCCTCGCCCGAGGGCACGCTAGCCTTGGTATTGCTGCTCGACCAAATACCGCGCAACATCTTCCGCGGAACGCCGCGGACCTATGCGACCGATGCGGCAGCATTAGCGACGGCCGATCGGGCGCTTGGGCGCGGTTTCGACCAATTGGTCCCGCCCACCTGGCGGTTGTTCTTCTACATGCCATTCCATCACAGCGAGGACCTTGCCGACCAGCGCCGCTCGGTTGCATTGTCTAGCACCCTGCCGCGAAATCCCGATCGCCGCGGTTCTTTGAGGCGTTATGGGTGCCCCTATATCGAGGTAATCGAGCGCTTCGGGCGCTTTCCCCACCGCAATGAAATTCTCGGCCGGCCATCGACGCCAGAAGAGGTCGCATTTCTGGCAGAGCGCGACACTCGCCTAGCTCTCCAACTGGCGCGCGAAGCCGAGTAATCGGGCGGCGGCGCCAACCGTCCAGCCTTGCACGATCAGCGAGGCGATCACGAGGATGAAAATGCTCGCGAACAGGCGCTGGTCACGGTGGGGATCAGCCAGTGCCGGGATGATGCTGAGGTAGATCGGCACCGCTCCGCGTAGCCCCACCCATGAGGCGAAGGTAGTCTCACGCCAGGAAAAACCAAACGGCAGCAGGCAAGCAAATACGGCAACCGGGCGAGCCAGGAGGATCAGCACTACCGCCCCGATGATCGCGCCGAGGAGATAGGGCGGCAGCTCGTGAGGGGTGACCAGCAACCCAAGCATCAAGAACAGAACGATCTGTGCGAGCCAAGCCATGCCTTCGAAGAAGTGTTCGACATCCTGCTTGGCACGATGCGCAGTGGCGCCGGTCACGACGGCGGCCAAATAGATCGCGAGAAACCCGCTCGTGCCGAGGAGTTGGGCCAAACCGAATATCGTAAGCCCCCCGGTCAACACGAGGACGGGTGCGAGCGAGGATTCGAGCGGCAAATGCTTCAGCGATTGCGCGAGCAGCCAGCCCGATGCCAAGCCCAGAACGGCGCCGCCAGCCATTTCCTCGATAAAGAGCAAGACAGCACCCCAGATGCCGACTGAGTCTGGCGCGACGATGATGTGCAGCAACAAGAAGGTGAGGAACACCGACATCGGGTCATTGAGCCCGGATTCGATCTCAAGCGCCGCAAGCAGTCGCTCCGGCAACGCAGCGCCCGCGCGACGCAACAGCACTGCGACCGCCGCCGCATCGGTTGGCGCGGCGGCGGCTCCCGCGAGAAGCCCAGCGACGAGCGGTACGCCATCTACCAGCGCGACAAACATTCCCAGCACCACGGCTGTCACCGCAACGCCGATTGTGGCCAGCAGAGCCGCCGGCCAGAACGCTAGTCGCAACATGTAAACTGGTGTCTTGAGGCCGCCTTCGAACAGGATCACTGCGAGTGCGACGCTGCCAATCAAATACGCCGAGGTG
>Ga0306926_10008404_pt1 | contig 11287 bp, 9 predicted proteins | sample flu12Cox44000178_FD_203759 | JGI IMG/M metagenome (GOLD analysis project Ga0306926, IMG submission 203759) | Lab enrichment of tropical soil microbial communities from Luquillo Experimental Forest, Puerto Rico - flux8day.12C.oxic.44.000.178 (v2)... | ecosystem: Environmental > Terrestrial > Soil...
CTGGTGCCATACCTGCCGGGGAACCCTGCGCAGCAGCAGATCTTCCACGACATCCAGAGCTATCAGCGACCCTTGGCGCATTGACCCAAATCGACGCCGCTGCGATCACCTTCGAGACCTGCTCATCCGGCACCAGCGACTTGCCGGCAATCAGCGAGGCAATCAAGGACAACGATTGTGATCGGCGTGATCGGCCATCACACATTGCAGGTCGAGCGGCCGGACCAAGTGGCAGATCTGATCCGCGAGGTTCTGGAGCACGCGCCGCCGGAGCGATTGATCATCTCGTCGGACTGCGGGATGGGCCGCGAGGGCATGAGCCGCCGCCACGCCGCGTACAAGATGGTCGCGATGGTGCTCGGCACGAACCTGGTGCGCAAGGAGCTGGGACTGCCCGAGGCGGAGTCCCTCGCCGCCGATCCCCGCTATTCGCTGGCGACGACGAGAACCCCACATGACCGAGATTAACCCGAGGCGAAGTGGCCGCTACGAGTTCGGTAATACCGGCGCAGCACGCCGAGAGCGTACAGCGCGAAGGCAAGGATGGCGATGGAGGACGGCTCGGGGACCGGATCGAACGCCTCGAAATCCGGTTGCGCAAAGTTCTTCGCGGCCGTGAATATGTCGGTGCTGCTATCGGTGCTCCCGAGCTCGGTCAAAGTGCCGTTGAAGCTCCTGAGCGTGTTGCCGCTGCCAAAACCGTATAACGCAGCGACGACGTCGCTGTTGGCGGTGCCGTGGGAGAATTCGAGCTCGAGTTGCGGGGCGGCGAGCTCGGCCGGGGTCAGAGCCACCTGATTGATAATTGTGCTTTGACCGGTGGCTAGGTCCACCCACAGCAACTGCAGCACAGGACCCGCATTCATCTCGCGGACCCGCAGTCGAATTTGCCGACCGGGGGTAGACGTGTTGTTGCCGAGGGTGAACTGGTATGTCCCCAAGAGGACCGAAGGCACAGCGACATCGAACAGCCCTGTTACTGAGAAGGTGGTCGCTGGGGTCAAGGGTGGACCGCCGGGGTCTGTCGTGGTCACGAGGCCAGCTTCGACTAACCGGATCAGCGGGATGTTTGGCGGGGCCTGAGCGATCAGGATGCCGTTCGCGGAATTGAACTGTGCCTGGCCGTCGTTTGCCGTAGTTTCGTGGATCGAGCCCTGGACGAAATAGTTTGCCGGGGTGCCGTCCGAGAAGGTCGTTCCCGACGGTACGAAACTACCCGACCCGCCGTTCAAGGTGGTGTTCCGGTCGAAGCTATCATTGAAGAATGTCGCGCCGTTCAGCACTACAGCGAGCTCGTCGAAATTGACGACAGTGGCCGCCGCATCGAGCGAATAGGCTTGGGCGGCGAGGCCGACCGATAGAAGCGCAACCGCAAGCCGGGTTTTCATGCTCGCCCTCCCTTCGCCGATCTGAGTCGGCGACATAGGGCCTCGCACGCGAGAGAAGCGCTATGAAACCGGCCTAAAAAATTCTAAATTGTCCTAAGATCCCCGAAAATTTAGAAGTGCGGAGCAGGACAGACGTCGTGCAAGCACCTTCTTCGGCCGACATTTTCTTGTTCGAGGGGTTCCGCCTCGATCGGCGCGGCCTGTTCCGGCGGGATGAAATCGCCGCGTCCGCGCCGGTAGAAATCGGATCGCGTGCGCTCGACGTACTCGGCGCGCTCCTCCAGCGGCCGGGCGATCTCATATCGAGGGACGAGATCATGGCTGCCGCCTGGCCGGGAGTGGTGGTCGAGGACAACAACATCACAATCCAGATCGCGACTTTGCGCCGTGTGCTCGATCCAGATGGCGCTAATGGCAGCTGCATCCAAACGGTCCCCGGGCGCGGCTACCGCTTCGTGGCACCCGTGACGCGGGTCGATCCGGCGACCTCGCCGGCGTCCGAGCTGGATTCCGGTAACGGCAGCGGCGGATCGATCACCGAGAACCGTCAATCGCGAGATCCCATTGCGCCGGGCGAGAGTGGCGGAACCCCGCAGCTGGAGCTGCCCCGGTTGCGGCAGGGGTTCCGCGGGCGGGTCGTGACCGCGGTAGTCGGGGCTCTGGTTCTCGTTGTCGGCGCGGCTGCCGCGAATTGGTACCTATTCTGGCCGGGAAGTTCGCGACCGGCACCACGCCTGTCGATCGTCGTGCTGCCCTTCGCCAACATCGGCAACGATCCGGAGCAGCAATATTTCGCGGACGGCATCACCGAGGATGTGACGATCGATCTGTCGCGGATCGTCGACATGTTCGTGATCTCGCGCAACACTGCATTCACCTATCGGAAAAAATCCGTCGATACCAAGCAAATCGGCCGCGAGCTGGGGGTGCGTTATGTGCTCGATGGCAGCGTCCAGCGGTCGGGCGATCGGGTCCGCGTCACCGCGCAGCTGATCGATGCCGAGAACGACGCGCATCTTTGGGCCGAGCGGTTCGATCGCGAAATCGGCGATCTCTTCGCCCTGCAAAACGAGATCACGGGCCGGATCGCAAACGCTCTCGGCGTCGAGCTGATCGCCACCGAGGCCGCCCAGCCGACCGATAATCCCGACGCGCTCGACTATATTTTCCGCGGACGCGCCGTCACAGCCTCGAAGCCGTTTTCGCGCGGAATGCATGCAGAGCGCATCAGCATGTACGAGCACGCTTTGGCGCTCGACCCGCATTCCGTCGAGGCACAGAGCTTGTTGGCCGCCGCGCTCATGGACCGCGTGTTCGACGGAGCAACCGACACCTCCACGGCCGACCGTGCCCGCGCGGAAAAACTGGTCGGGCAGGCCTTGGCCGCATCGCCCCGCTATGTGACGGCGCATTTCGCCAAGGGCCAAGTGCTGCGCGAGCAGGGCCGATGCGCAGAGGCTATTCCCGAATACGAGACTGTACTCGCAATCAATCGCAACGCGGCGAATGTGATGAACGCTCTCGCAGATTGCAAAATAAAAACTGGGTCAATAGAGGAAGTCATCCCGCTTGAGGAACATGCCATCCGTCTCAGTCCCCGGGATCCCCGGATTGGTCACATTTATTTTAGGATTGGACATGTATACTTGCTACAATCGCGCGCCGACGAGGCGATCGTGTGGCTTGAAAAGGCGAGCGGTGTTGTTCCGGAATTGTCGTTCGTTCACATGCTGCTCGCCTCGGCCTATGGCCTCAAAGGCGAGACCGAGCACGCGGCCGCCGAACTCGCCGAAGCCCGCAGGCTGAGAGGTGACGATCGCCTTTCGAGCATCGCCAGCGTGAAAGGCTTTCCTGGCGGATACCTGGGGCTTGCGCCGAAGATCCGCGCCATGATCGATGCTACCTACATCGCCGGGCTGCGTAAGGCCGGGATGCCGGAGAAGTAGCCGCGCCCCGCAAAACGGGCGATGCGGCGCGACAAGACCGAGGTCTGGCGCCACACCTGCTGGGGCAAGCCCACCCAGCAGCGGATCTTCCGAGACGTCCAGAGCTACCGGCCGACCCTCGCCGCGCTGAGCTAGATCGATGCCGATGCGATCACCTTTGAAACCTGCTCATCCGGCACCGGCGATCGGCGCGGCGATCAAGGACAAGAAGATCGTGATCGGCGTGATCGACCATCACACATTGCAGGCAGAGCGGCCGGACCAAGTCGCAGCGTTGATCCGTGAGGCTCTGAAGCACGTGCCGCCGGAGCGATTGATCTCGTCGGATTGCTGGATGGGCCGCGAGGGCCTGAGCCGCCGGCACGCGACCTACAAAATGGTGGCGATGGTGCAGGGCACGAACATCGTCAGAACGGAGCTCGGCCTCCCCGAGGCGGAGTGCCTCGCCGCCGATCCGCGATTTTCGCTGGCCCTCAGCGAACCCCGTAGACGGCCTAATTTCGGCCGCGCAAAATTTCCATTCTTATTCGCTTGTTAGTCGCTCGAAATTCAGTTGATCGGCGAAAAAATTCGATTGATCCGCGGTCGTAGCGAATTTGCATCCTAACGCTCTGAACTAACGCAGTATTTTCTGGGTCGGTCGGGGCGGTTCCGGCGAAAAAACGCGATTTTCGCTGTATTTCGAGCAATTCCGATAGCCCCGGAAAGGTTTACCGGATCGCCGCGGTGATCGCCGCACCGAGATCGGCGGTGCCGGCGTTGCCGCCGAGATCGGGAGTGCGGGTGCCGCCGTCGGCCAGTACCTCGGCAATCGCCCGCTCGACGGCCGCAGCCGCGGCGGTTTCGCCAAAGTGGTCGAGCATCATCGCGCCTGACCAGATCTGCCCTATCGGGTTGGCGATACCGCGGCCGGCGATGTCCGGCGCCGAGCCGTGCACCGGTTCGAACATCGAGGGATATTCGCGCTCGGGGTTGATGTTGCCGGATGGGGCGATGCCGATCGAGCCGACCACGGCAGGGCCGAGATCGGACAGGATGTCGCCGAACAGGTTCGAGCCGACCACGACGTCGAACCAATCGGGATGGCGCACGAAATGCGCGGTCAGGATGTCGATGTGATACTGGTCGGTTCTAACATCCGGATAGTCGCGCGCCACGGCCGCAAACCGTTCGTCCCAGAACGGCATCGTGTGAATGATGCCGTTAGACTTGGTCGCCGAGGTCACGTGCTTCTTGCGCGAGCGGGCGAGCTCGAAAGCATAGCGCATGATCCGGTCGCAGCCGCGTTTGGTAAAGACCGCCTCTTGCATCGCCATCTCGTGCTCGCTGCCGGCATAGAGCCGGCCGCCGATCTCCGAGTATTCGCCCTCGTTGTTTTCGCGGACCACGTAAAAGTCGATGTCACCCGGAGCGCGGTCTCGCAACGGCGACTCGACACCGGCGAGAAGCCGCACTGGACGGAGGTTGACGTATTGGTGGAAGCCGCGCCGCAATGGGATCAACAGCCCCCACAACGAGACGTGGTCCGGCACATCGGGATGGCCGACGGCGCCGAGATAGACGGCATCGTAGAGCCGCAACCGCTCCAGCCCGTCCTCGGGCATCATCCGGCCCGTCTTGGTGTAGCGCTCGCAGCTCCACTCGAACTGGTTCCAAGCGAACCCAAAGCTATAGGCGCGAGCCGCCGCCTCCATAGCGGCGATGCCTTGCGGCATCACCTCGTGCCCGATGCCGTCACCGGCGATCACCGCGATCCGATAACTCTTTGTCATCTGCACCTCCGCCAGCTGGGCGCAGCTTAGCGCCAATCGCGGGCGCCGTAACTGTTCAGACCGCGTCCGGGTGCAGCGGATGAGCGTGGTCGAGCGGTCCGTGGCCGCGCCCTAGCCCGGGTGCCCGGGCGATCGCCCTTTGCACGTAATTTCGGGCACGGTCGACGGCCCCCTCGAGGCCGAGACCTTGGGCGAGCCCGGCTGCGATCGCCGAAGCCAGCGTACAGCCGGTGCCGTGGGTGTGGCGGGTCGCGATCCGCGGGCTCTCCCAGACCCTGGCGCCGCCGGCGGTGACGAGGACATCCGACACGGTTCCCCCGGGGAGATGGCCGCCCTTGACCAGCGCCGCGCGGCACCCGAGCCCGAGCAGGGTCTCGCCGGCGGTTCGCATCTCGGCAACTTCGCCGATTGTGCCACCGCACAGGATCTCTGCTTCGGGAAGGTTCGGAGTGACGATCTCGGCGCGCGTAATCAGCAGTCGCTTTAGGGCATCGATTGCCTCGGGCTCGATCAACCGGGCGCCGCCTTTCGCCGCCATGACCGGGTCGACGACAACCGGAACCGCAGCGGCGCGATCCTGGATCACGGCCACAATAGCCTCGATCACGGCTGCGTCATGCAGCATGCCGGTCTTGATCACGTCGGCGCCGATATCGTCGAGCACCACCTCGATCTGCTGGCGAATAAACTCCGGCGATATCGGCAAGACGCCGAAGACGCCCTCGGTATTCTGCGCCGTCAGCGCGGTTATTGCGGTAGCGGCATAGGCGTCGAGCATCGAGATCGTCTTGATGTCGGCCTGGATCCCGGCGCCGCCCCCGGAGTCGGAGCCGGCGATGACGAGCACTCTGCCGCGCACTACTCCGCCGCCTGCGCCGGACTGGCTTTGAGGATCGCTTCGCAGACCTCGTCGATCACCACCGCGACCAAGTCCTCATCCTCGCCTTCGGCCATGACCCGAATGACGGGCTCAGTTCCCGAGTTGCGGATCACCAGCCGCCCGGCAGTGCCAAGCCGGCTCTCGCCGCTGGCGATGGTACGCTGAACGGCAGCCATTTCGAGCGGTCGCCCGTCGCCGAAACGCACGCTGCGCATCAGTTGCGGCACCGGGCTGAACAGCTGGCAGACCTCGCTCGCCCGTCGGCCGGTCTCCACGATCGACGCCAGCACCTGAAGGGCTGCGATCAAGCCGTCTCCGGTCGTTGCATAATCGGCGAGAATGATATGACCGGACTGCTCGCCGCCGAGGTTGCAGCCGAGTGAACGCATCTTTTCGACGACGTAGCGGTCGCCGACCGCGGTGCGGTGAAGCCCGATATTCTGACTGGAGAGAAACCGCTCCAGGCCGAGATTGGACATTACGGTCGCAACCAGCGCATTGCCCGACAGCCGCTCGTTGCGGGCGAGCCCGGTTGCGATCAGCGCCATCAGCTGGTCGCCGTCGAGGATGACGCCGCGTTCGTCGGCGACAATCAGCCGGTCGGCGTCGCCATCGAGAGCGATCCCGATATCCGCCCGCCGGGCCAGCACTTCGTGGCGCATCTGCTCGGGCGCCAACGCCCCACATTCGCGATTGATATTGAGACCGTCGGGTGACACTCCGAGCGAGAACACCTCGGCACCGAGCTCCCAAAAAACCGTTGGAGCGACCCTGTAGCCGGCACCGTGAGCGCAATCGACGACGATGCGCAGCCCGTCGAGCCGCAACCCGCGCGGAAAGCTCTGCTTGACAAACTCGATATAGCGCCCGCCGGCGTCGTCGAGCCGCTTGACTCGTCCGAGCTCTGCCGGGACCGCGCGCCGGACCGGTCCCTTGGCCAAGTGGTTTTCGATCTTCAGCTCCAACTCGTCCGACAGCTTGTACCCGTCGCGACCGAACAGCTTGATGCCGTTATCCCCGTAGGGGTTGTGAGAAGCCGATAGGACCACGCCGATATCGGCGCGCAGGCTTCGCGTCAGCATGGCGATCGCCGGCGTCGGAAGCGGCCCGACCAGCACGACATCCAGGCCCATCGTGACAAAACCGGCGGTCAGCGCCGGTTCGAGCATGTAGCCCGACAATCGCGTGTCTTTGCCGATGACGACAAGGTGTTTGTGCGCGCCGTTGTGAAAGCATTCGCCGACGGCCATTGCCACCTTCAGCGCGGTCTCCGGCGTCATCGGTTCGCTGTTGGCGGTCCCGCGGATCCCATCGGTGCCGAACAGCCGGCGCGTCATCCCACCACCCAATCGGGTAACCCCAGGCCGTCAGGCGCCCGGCTGCGGCTCGGGTTCGAGACCGGCCGGCCGGCCGGAGGGCGGCACCGAGCTGCGCCTTCCGGGGCGCGCTTCGTCGGATGCAGGCCCCGAGGAGGTCTCGCGGACAATCCGCTCGCCCTTGATGATCCGCCGGATCTCCTCGGCCGACAATGTCTCGTATTCGAGCAAGCCCTTGGCCAGCGCGTGCAGCTCGTCAAGGTGCGCCGTCAGGATTTCCCGCGCCCGCTGCTCGCCTTCGTCGACAATGCGGCGGATTTCCTCGTCGATGACCTTCGCCGTTGCGTCCGAAACGTTCTTGCGCTGCGTGACCGAGTGACCGAGGAACACCTCCTCTTCATTCTCGCTGTAGCGCAGCGGCCCGAGCTTCTCACTAAAACCGAACTCGGTGACCATCCGGCGCGCCAGATTGGTCGCCCGGCGGATGTCGTCGGCCGCCCCCGTGGTCACCTTGTCCGGGCCAAAGATCAGTTCCTCGGCGACGCGGCCGCCAAACAGGCTCGCGACCATCGCTTTGATTTCGATCTTGGACTGGCTGTATTTGTCGCGCTCGGGCAAGAACATCGTGATGCCCAGCGCGCGACCGCGCGGGATGATCGTCACCTTGTGCAACGGCTCATGCCCTTCGGCATAGAGCATGCACAGAGCATGGCCGCCCTCGTGGTAGGCGGTCAGCTTCTTCTCGTCCTCGGTCATCACCATTGAGCGCCGCTCTGCGCCCATCATGACCTTATCCTTGGCGTGCTCGAACTCGCTCATCGCCACCGCGCGCTTGCCTTTGCGCGCAGCCATCAGCGCCGCTTCATTGACGAGATTGGCGAGGTCGGCTCCCGAAAAGCCGGGGGTGCCGCGCGCAATGACCCGCGCATCGACGTCCGAGGCCAACGGCACCTTGCGCATATGAACCTTGAGGATCTTCTCGCGACCGACGACATCGGGGTTCGGCACCACCACTTGGCGATCGAAGCGGCCGGGACGCAGCAGCGCCGGATCGAGCACGTCGGGGCGGTTGGTCGCGGCAATCAGGATCACACCTTCATTGGCTTCGAAACCGTCCATTTCGACGAGCAGCTGGTTCAAGGTCTGCTCGCGCTCGTCATTGCCGCCGCCCAGCCCGGCACCACGATGGCGGCCAACCGCGTCGATCTCGTCGATGAAAATGATGCAGGGCGCATTCTTCTTGCCCTGCTCGAACATGTCGCGCACGCGGCTGGCGCCCACGCCGACAAACATCTCGACAAAATCCGAGCCGGATATCGTGAAGAACGGGACATTCGCCTCGCCGGCAATCGCGCGGGCGAGCAACGTCTTGCCGGTACCCGGTGGGCCGACGAGCAGCACACCCTTGGGGATCTTGCCGCCCAGTCGCTGAAACTTCTGAGGATCCTTGAGGTACTCGACGATCTCTTCGAGCTCCTGCTTGGCCTCGTCGATGCCCGCCACGTCCTCGAAGGTGATCCGCCCAACCTTCTCGGTCAGCAAACGCGCCCGGCTCTTGCCAAAACCCATGGCGCGACCGCCACCCCCCTGCATCTGGCGCATGAAGAAAATCCACACGCCGATCAGCAGAAGCATCGGGAACCAGGAGATCAGGACACCGAACAGCGACGGCACGTTTTCGTCGACCGGCGCTGCGGTGATGCGCACATTCTTCTCGGTCAGCCGGTTAACAAGGTTAGGGTCGCTCGGTGCATAGGTAGTAAACGCCCGGCTGTCGGTGAAATGGCCACTGATGTTGTTGCCTTGGATCGTGACGTCGGAAACCTGCCCGCGATTCACATCATTGAGAAAATCAGAAAACGCGAGGGTCGATTGCGGTCCGCGGCTGGAAGAAGTCTGGAAAAGGTTGAAAAGCGCGACGAGAAGCAGCCCGATTACAATCCAAAGGGCGAGATTCTTGCCGAAGTTATTCACTGTCCAGGCCTTTCCATGCCAGGCGGGGCGTCGCACGCCGGGATTCCCGATGCCCCGCCAAGGGCCGGCCCGCGATCGTTTTCACCTGGCTAAGACATAAGATGCGCCCAGACTTAAACAACTGTAAAGCCTGCCCGTGTGAGCGGGTGGATCGGCCGAAAGCTGAGCTCCGGTAAGGCCGCATCGCCACCGCGGCAGTACTGTAAGTGGGGAACGGCGGCGATGCCTTTCTTGTCCCAAATCGCCGGAAGAATCGGATAAACGAGGCGAGGCAGTCCACACCGCCGCTGCGCGGGGCGAAGGAGGTTCAGCGCGACCACTCCGGAGTGGCCGAGATAGCCGACGGTAACGGCCTCGGTGGCGGTCGCCGGGAGCACGACGCGAAAGCGACGGTCCCATAACAAGCTGGTCCCGGGTGTCAACCGAACCGGTCCATCCGCGCGGGCCAGTTCACGCAACACAAGGATGCGGTGACGCCAGTGCACGAAGCGGCAACCGCCGAGCGTATGTCCTCGGTGCCGAGCGTCGGCGAGGATCCCGCGCAACCGGGCAACCCGCTCGCGGCGGGCCGGATAGGGCTTGCCGCCAATGGCCGCAATAATCGCCTGCAACGCCCGCTGGGCAATATCAGACAGAGCAAGGATGAAACCGGGATCAAGAACAGCGAACCCCGCGGGATGCAGAACCACGGCCTGAGCCAAAAGTCGATCGGCTTCACGCTCGTGCGTCACCCGCTCGTGCCCGAGCTTGCGAATGTCGCCGAGCAACACCGCGAAATCCGTGCCGCCCGGCACGGCACCGCTGCGGCGCAACCGTGACCGCTCAAAGGCTGGGTCGCGGTTGCTCGGATCGGTGATGAAGGGCTGCCGCTCGGCATCCAGCAACGCGGCGAGACGGTCTCTGGCGACACCCAGCAACGGACGCAGGATGCGACAATCGCCAAGCTCGCGGATCGCCGGCATGCCCGCGAGGCCGTCTGCACCACTGCTGGCGCCGCGCCGGATCAGGTGGGTTTCGACTTGATCTTCGCGTTGATGCGCCGTCAATAGGTGGAGGCAGCCATGCTCTCGACACCATTCGGCGAGCAGTGTGTAGCGCGCCTTCCGCGCGGCCTCTTGTATTCCGGTAGCCGGCTTGTTCGCCGACCAGATGAGGATTTCATGCCGGATGCCTCGTGCTGCAAGCCAACCATGCAGAAGGCCGATTTCTGCGCCGCTCTCGGGACGCAGGCCATGATTCACCGACAGCGCACAGATGCGTCCCCCGCGCTCGCGCGCCCAACGATCGGCCAAAATCGCGAGTGCCAGACTATCGGGTCCACCGGAAACCGCGACGGCGAGAAACGGGCGGGTCTCGAAGCGGGCGAGCGGGGTGAGAGCGGCCGCAAACTTCGTCGGACCAAGCGGCTTTGCCCCCGAAGTCCCGGTCAGCAACCGAGCTTCTTCTTTTCGTCCCTCGCCCGCTCCTTGATCGCGCTTCCCGGGTTGGGGAAGTCGTGATCGAGCTGTGTGAACGCAGTGCAGGCATTTTGTTTCTGGTTTGCGCGGGCGAGCGACATACCAAGCTTGAGTAGATCGTCTGGTGCCTTAGCCCCCCTCGGGTAGCGCTTGTAACCCTCGGCAAACGCGACTGCGGCTTCAGCGTAGTTTGCGCGCGCGTAATACGTTTCACCGAGCCAGTATTGAGCACTCCCGGCCAGCCCGTCCTCGGGATGTTGCCGGACAAAGCTCTTTAAGGCTGCTTCGGCAGCCGGATAATCGGCCTGCTTCAACAAGCCGAAGGCAAAATTATACTGCTCAGAAGCCGAGCCGGCGGGCAGCGCGCCTGAGGAAGCCGGATGGACCGTGCTGCCGGTGGCCGCGCTCTCCCGCTCGGACACAAGAGGCTGCGGCGCCGAGGGGCTCTGCGGAGGGGTCAAGGTGCCGGGGCCGGCGGGAACATAAGGCGGCGGAGGCACCAATCTGGCTGGCGGCGTCGGGGGGTAGGGCGGCGCCACCGGCGCCGGGCTCAT
>Ga0306926_10008405_pt1 | contig 11286 bp, 10 predicted proteins | sample flu12Cox44000178_FD_203759 | JGI IMG/M metagenome (GOLD analysis project Ga0306926, IMG submission 203759) | Lab enrichment of tropical soil microbial communities from Luquillo Experimental Forest, Puerto Rico - flux8day.12C.oxic.44.000.178 (v2)... | ecosystem: Environmental > Terrestrial >...
ACCCGCCCCGGCGGTCCGCAGGATGCGCGCGGCGCGCCCGGCGTCGCCGAGGCCCCGCCGCACCGCCTCGGCAAACTCCGCCTCCGTGACATTGTGCGAGCAGCAGGCGAGAAACAGTGTCCCGCAAGTGGCGGTGACCGAGGCGGCGAGGCGGGCGAGCTTGCGATAACCGCGCAGCGCCGCCGGCACATCCTTGCGTGACCTTGCGAAGGCGGGGGGATCGGCGATGACGATGTCGAACCGCTCGCCTGCGGCGGCGAGTCGGGCGGCCTCGCCAAAGACGACGCCACGGCGGAACTCGCAGGTTGTGCCGACACCGTTGCGGTCGGCGGCGGCGGCGGCAAGCTCGAGGGCCGAAGCCGAGCTGTCGATGCCGCGCACCGAGGCAGCGCCCGCTCGGGCGGCCTGCAGGGCAAAGCCGCCGGTGAAGCAATAGAGGTCGAGGACGCGCGCTCTGCCTGCGAGCGTTGCGATAAAGCGGCGGTTGTCGCGTTGATCGAAGAACCATCCGGTCTTCTGGCCCTCAAGCGGGTCGGCCAGGAACTCGACACCGTTCTCGCGGACGACAACGGGCCCGCCGACCGTTCCCTTCGCCACGTGTGCCTCCGGTGCCAACCCTTCGAGCGCCCGTGCCGGGCTGTCGTTGCGCAGCACGACGGCGTCTGGCGTCAACAGCGCATCGAGCGCCTCGAGAATCAGCGGCTCGAGCCGGGCAATACCGGCGGCATTGAATTGGACGACGAGTACGCCGGCAAAGCGGTCGACGACGAGTCCGGGCAACCCGTCGGCTTCGGCGTGAACCAAGCGGTAATCGGGGTACTCGAAGAGCCGGTCGCGCAGCCGCAACGCGCGCTCGAGCCGCCGGGTGAAAAACCGTCGGCCGATCGGCCGAGCGGCGTCGCGGTCGAAGAGGCGCGCCGCGAGCAGGGTGTGCGGGTTGAACATCGCCACCCCGAGAGCGCTGTCGTCGGCGCGCCGCACGGTAACAATCGTGCCGGGCGTCAGCGCCTTCGCCGCGGCATCCATCCGCACCTCGTTCGAATAGATCCACGGATGGCCGCCCTCGGCGCGCTTGTGCCTCCCAGCCAGCAGAGTGACCGAAGGCCGCGTCGTCGGGTCGTCCGCTAGGCTCTCGCCCGGGGTAGACGTCTGGAGGATCATACCGATATCTTGCTCGCATGAGAGATCGACCGCCAATCCGATCTCTGTGTTGCTTGTCGCCAGCCGGTGGGGTAGTTGTTGCCGCCCTCGAAGCCGGCTGGCTTCACGGCATGCGCCCGTAGCTCAATTGGATAGAGCACCAGACTACGGATCTGGGGGTTAGGGGTTCGACTCCTCTCGGGCGCGCCAAACTCGCAAGGCTTCGCAGAAGACCGTGTAGATAAGCGGGGGACGAATGAGCGATAAATAGCCGTCGCCAGTCGCGGCGCGGCGACATCTCGCGCATTTGTGCGTTGACGTCTGCGCGGCGGCCTCGGGGGCGCTAGGTCGGCCGAAATCCGCTATTCGTCGATTCGCGCCCACCTGTTCGCCTGCGCCAGCTCCTCGACGAGCGTCATGTCTCCAGGTTGCGCCACAACCAGGAACCGCTCTTGGCTGCCATGAAAGGGCGTCCAGCGTATCGCCTCACGTCGACAGCATTGCCGGCGCAGAGCAGCGGCAACAACTGGTGGCCTAGTCGCAAGTCCAGCCTGGCTTGGTGGCCGCGGATCCGCCGGGCCCGTCACATGGTGCGCTATCTCGGCAACGGGTGCGGCCGGCGCATCGTGACACCAAGCTGCGCCCGCCGCGCGCGGCGACGGACTGGTAGAGAATTCATTCGATATTTTGTACCTGCTCGCGAAACTGCTCGATCACGGCCTTCAGCGACAACCCGATGCGGGTCAGCTCGATATCGGCCGATTTCGAGCACAGCGTATTAGCCTCGCGGTTCAATTCCTGGCACAGGAAATCGAGCCGCCGGCCGACGGCTTCTCCTTTGCGCAGAAGGTCTTGCGCCTGCTCGAAATGGGCGCGCAGCCGCCCCAGCTCCTCGCGGACATCGGCGCGAGCGGCGAGCAGAGCCACCTCCTGTGCGATCCGCTCTTCCGGCAAGGCCGGGACGAAATCGGCGAGGCTATTCAGTGTCGCCTTCAGCCGCTCGCGAATCACCTCCGGCTGGGCCGCCGCGCAATCCTGCGCCGCTCCGACGAGCGCTGCGGTCTCATCGAGCTGCTCCTGCAACAGCAGCGCGAGACGCGCACCCTCCTCGGATCTGGCGGCCCCCAGCCGGTCGAGCGCGGTCTCCCAGCCGGCGAGCACCGCGGATCGCCGCTGCTCGATCACCGTCTCTTTGTCGTCCTCGATCGTCTCGACGACGCCGCGCAATGCCAACAGCCCGTCAAGGCGGGGTGGAGCGGCGTCCAGCTCACCTGCGAGCTCGTTTATCAGGGCGACGAGCTGGGCCAAGGCGTCACGGTTGACGCGCATCGCCGCCGGCGCCGTCCGCGTGACGGAAAGGGCGGCGGAGAAGTTGCCGCGACGGAAGCGCTGCGCCAGCGTGGCGCGAAGCCGGGGCTCCAGCACATCGAACCCCTGAGCCAGCCGAAGCCTCAGATCGAGCGACTTGCCGTTGACGCTCTTCAACTCCCAGGTCCAGGAGACGCCGGACTCGTCGCCCTCCGTGCGCGCGAAACCCGTCATGCTGGCGATGCCCGCACCCGCCGCGCGCACGCCTTTTGGGATCTCCGCGCGCTGGCCGCGACGACCGCTCACGGCGGTCCGGCGAAGATCAAGGACGCGTTGGTTCCGCCGAACCCGAAGGAATTGGACAGCGCGTAGCGCACCTTGCGCTGCTGGGCTTGCTTCGGCACCAGATCGATGTCGCAGGACGGAGAGGGGCTGTCGAGGTTCAGGGTCGGCGGAACCACCCCGTCGCGAATGGCGAGGATGGAGAAAATTGCTTCGACGCTCCCGGCAGCTCCCAACAGATGCCCGATCGCCGATTTTGTCGAGGACATGGACAGCTCGTAGGCGTGCTCGCCAAAGACCCGCTTGACGGCGCCGAGCTCGATCTCGTCACCCAGCGGGGTGGAGGTGCCGTGAGCGTTGATGTAGTCGATCTTGTCCGGCGCGAGACCGGCGCGTCTGAGCGCATTGCGCATCGACCGATAGGCGCCTTTACCATCCTCGGACGGCGCGGTCAGGTGGAAGGCATCCGACGACATGCCATAGCCGATCACCTCGGCATAGATCTTTGCGCCACGCTGCGTCGCGTGGCCGTACTCCTCGAGGACTAGAACCCCCGCCCCCTCCCCCATCACGAACCCATCGCGTTCGCGGTCCCAGGGGCGCGAGGCCCGCGGCGGATCGTGATTGAACCCGGTCGACAGCGCCCGCGCCGCGGCGAATCCGGCCAGACCCAACCGACAAACTGCCGCCTCGGTGCCACCGCAGACCATCACATCGGCATCGTCGAGCATGATCAGCCGCGCGGCATCGCCAATCGCATGCGCGCCGCTCGAACAGGCGGTAACCACAGCATGGTTCGGACCGGTAAACCCATAGCGGATCGAGACGTGCCCGGAGGCGAGATTGATCAAATTCGCCGGAATGAAAAACGGCGACAGCCGGCGCGGGCCGCGCTCGTGCAAGACCAACGCGCCTTCGGTGATCCCTGGGAGGCCCCCGATCCCGGAACCGATCATGACGCCGGTGCGCTCGCACGCCTCTTCATCGTCCGGCAGCCAGCCGGCGTCCTCCACTGCCTGAGCTGCGGCAGCCAGCGCAAAGACGATAAACCCATCCATCTTGCGCTGATCCTTGGGCGCCACCCAATCATCGGCATTGAACAGTCCCGAAGCGGTGTCGCCACGCGGCACCTGAGCGGCAATCTTGGCCGGCAAGTCGGTTACCTCGAACGACTGGATCGCGCGGACCCCCGATTCCCCCTCCGTGAGGCGGCTCCAGTTCCGTTCGAGGCCGATACCGAGCGGCGTCACGAGCCCCATGCCTGTCACAACAACGCGCCGCATCCTGTTCTCACGATTTCTCGGATGGAGGATCGGTCAGCTGCCGACCCATTTTGGCCTGGAGAAGGCCGTAGCGGGGGGATGGCGAGCCGAAGCGCTCAGCTGTGCGCTTCGATGAAGCTGACCGCATCCTTGACGGTCACGATCTTTTCGGCGGCATCATCCGGGATCTCGCACCCGAATTCCTCCTCAAACGCCATTACGAGCTCGACGGTGTCCAGGCTGTCGGCGCCCAGATCGTCGATAAAGCTCGCATTTTCGGTCACCTTCGACTCGTCGACACCCAAATGCTCGACGACGATCTTCTTGACCCGATCGTTGACGTCACTCATCCGTTCTTTTCCTCGCTGGATTTGCCCGAACGCCGTTTCGGCACAGAGTCCTTCGACGCCAACGGCAATCGCCGCGCCGCCACGGGGCCGCACTGGAGGCGCGCCCCACATAACACGATTCCTCTGGCCGTGCCAGTTCAGCCAAGCTCTAGTTGGCATCGCGGGCTATACCATGGCCATGCCGCCGTTGACGTGCAAGGTCTGGCCGGTGATGTAGCCAGCCTCGGAGCTCGCGAGAAAGATGACGGCGGCAGCGACGTCTTCAGGGGCACCGAACCGTCCGGACGGAATCGCCCCGAGAAGGCGCGCGCGCTGCTCCTGCGTCAGCCTTTCCGTCATGGCGGTCGTGATCGCACCCGGCGCGATGCAGTTTACGGTGATGCCGCGCCCGGCGATTTCGGCGGCGATCGATTTCGACATGCCGATCATCGCCGCCTTGGCGGCTGCATAATTCGCCTGTCCGGCGTTGCCGGTGACGGCGACGACCGAGGTAATCCCGATTACCCGACCGTGACGCCGTCGCACCATGCCGCGCAGGGTCGCGCGTGTCAGTCGAAAGGCCGCGGTCAAATTGACCTCGATGACGGCGAGCCAGGCCTGGTCGTCCATTCGCAGAGCCAGCCCATCGCGGGTGATGCCGGCATTGTTGACGAGAATGTCGACCCGCCCCATTGCCGCCTCGGCATCCTGGACCAGGCGATCGGCGGCACCCGGCTCGGTGAGATTGGCCGAGCCGATATGGGCGCGACCGCCGAACTCGGCTGCCAGTGCGGCGAGCACATCCCGCCGCGTGCCCGCAAGCATTACCTGGGCACCCCGGCTGTGTAATGCCCTAGCGATCGCCGCGCCGATCCCACCGGAGGCGCCGGTTACCAGCGCAGTCTGATCCGAGAGATCGAACATCGAGGCCTTACCGATTTGCGAGCTCACAGCGTTCTGATAAAGGCGTCCACCTCCGCGGGTGTGCAGACGGAACATGCCGAGACGCCGGGGTCGATCCGTCGGCTGAGACCGGTCAACACACGCCCCGCGCCGATCTCCGCGAGCTCCTCGACATCGGCGGTCCTGAGGTAGTGCATGCTCTCGCGCCATCGCACCATCGCCGTCACCTGTCCCACGAGCTGGTGTTTGATGTCGGCCGGGTCGCTGATCGCGGTTGCCGACAAGTTGGCGACCAGCGGGACCACCGGTGGGCAAAGCATAGTCTCGTTCAGCGCTTGCTCCATCACCTCGGCGGCCGGCGCCATCAAAGGGGAGTGGAACGGGGCGCTGACCGGGAGAATGATCGATCGGCGGCCCCCCCGCTCACGGGCGATTGCAATCGCCCGCTCGACGGCTCGGCGGTGTCCGCTGACAACGACCTGCCCCGGAGCGTTGTCGTTCGCCACCGCGCATATTTCGTCAGGCTCGCTTCGCACCGCCTCCACCACGACCGCTCGCGCCGCCTCGACGTCGAGACCGATCAGCGCCGCCATCGCCCCCATCCCCGGCGGCACCGCTCTCTGCATCGTCCGCCCACGGAGCTTCACCAGACGGACCGCATCGGCGACAGTAACCGCGCGCGCCGCCGCCAATGCCGAGTATTCCCCGAGAGAATGGCCGGCGACGTAGGCGACGTGTCGGCCAAGAATCAGCCCGCCCTCCGCTTCGAGCACGCGAACCACCGCCAAGCTCGTGGCTACGAGCGCCGGCTGGGCGTTCTCGGTCAAGGTGAGATCGCTGTCAGGTCCTTCGAACATCAAACGCGAGAGAGGCTGCGACAACGCCTGGTCGACTTCTTCGAAGAGATCGCGCGCTACCGGGAAGGCGTCGGCGAGGGCGCGTCCCATGCCGACCGCCTGCGACCCCTGCCCCGGAAAGACAAATGCCCGCTTCATTCGGAACGCTTCTCCCCCAACCCAAATGTGCGGCGTATCCGCATGGCAGCAACAGGGCAATCGACCAGAGCGCGGCGGTCATCTTGTGTCGAGGACAGCTTTCTGTATAGTCGGCACTCGACCCTTGCCGGCCGCAGCCGGCTCGTCCCTGTCGGCCTGCCACCGGGCATTATCAGCCATAAGAGGTCTCTGCCACGATGTCTCTATACGAAAATATATTCATTGCGCGCCAGGACATTTCCGGCGCCCAGGTCGATGCCCTCGCGGATACCTTGACCCAGCTCGTCACCGACAATGGCGGCGAGGTCAAGAAGCGCGAATATTGGGGGCTGCGGAATCTGGCATATCGGATGAGGAAGAACCGCAAGGGACATTACGTCCTGTTCAATATCGACGCGCCGCCCGGCGCGATCGCCGAACTCGAGCGGACGATGCGGATCAACGAAGACGTAATCCGTTATCTCACCATTCGGGTCGATGTGCTCGAAGAGGGGCCCTCAGCGGTCATGCAGAACCGTGGTGGTCGGGACGACCGTCAGCGGCGCGGCTCCGGCGAGAGGGAGCGCTATGGTGAAGGGCGTGAAGGGGCTGTCGAACGGCCGGCTGGCGCCGAACGAGCCGAGCGCCCGATCGCGGAACCGGTGGAGGCGTAAATGGAAAGTCAATCAGCCGGTGGGTCCGCGCGAATGGCGGCGGCGCGCCGGCCTTTCTTCAGGCGCCGGAAGTCCTGTCCGTTCTCGGGACCGAACGCGCCAAAGATCGACTATAAGGACGTCAAGCTGCTGCAACGCTTCGTCTCCGAGCGCGGCAAGATCGTGCCCAGCCGGATCACCGCCGTTTCGACCAAGAAACAGCGCGAGCTCGCCCAGGCCATCAAGCGGGCGCGGTTCCTCGGCCTGCTTCCCTACATGGTAAAATAACGGGTGCGCGACCGGTATCGGCGGTTCGGGGCTACCGCCAGCACTTTTGCGGCTGGCCGCAGTGAACGTGCCTGTTGGAGGAAGCAATAATGGTTGATCTGATACTGCTCGAGCGGGTCGAGAACCTCGGCCAAATGGGCCAGCTCGTCAAGGTCAAGCCCGGTTTCGCGCGAAATTATCTGCTACCTCAGAAAAAGGCGCTGCGGGCGACGAAGGAGAACCTCGCTTACTTCGAGAGCCAGCGTGCCCAGCTCGAGGCGAACAATCTGCACCGCAAATCGGAGGCCACCGAGGTCGCCGGCAAGCTCGAGGGGCTGAGTGTCGTTGTCGTTCGTCAAGCGGGGGAAAGCGGACAGCTTTACGGCTCGGTTTCCGCGCGGGACATTGCCGAGGCGGTCAGCGAAGCAGGTTTCACGATCGAGAAACGCCAAGTGGTTCTGGAACGGCCGATCAAGAGCTTGGGGCTTCACTCGGTGAGGATCGTACTGCATCCGGAAGTGTTCGCGGGGATCACCGCCAACGTCGCACAGTCGACGGAGGAGGCGGAAATGCAAGCCAAGGGCATCGACCCGTTGCGCCTGCGCGACGAAGAGGAAACCCAGGCCGAACCGGCCGACCCCGAGCGCCCATCCGGCCGGCGAGAAGAGGGAGATACTCGCGCCGGGTGAGGATCAGTCCCTCATTATCCCCGTAGCCTCGCCACGATGCTGCTGACGCACCTGTTCGAGCGAGTGATCACCACCGGTCGTCTCCGCGTGGTCGATGCCCGCGGACGGGTCAATGATTTCGAGGGTTCTCCGGGGACGAGCGTCGCCATCAGGCTGCACGACCCGGCATTGCACTGGAAGCTGCCCGCAAGGCCGCGTCTTTTCCTCCCCGAGGCCTATATGGAGGGGACGCTGACGCTCGAGGAAGGCAGCCTCTTCGACCTGATCGATCTTCTTGCGGCCAATCTCGAGCGCTTACCCGAGGGGTTTCTCGGGCGTTTGCTGAACGGCTCGGCCACCGCGTTGCGCCGGCTGCATCAATATAACCCGGTTTCCCGTGCCCGGCAGAATGCCGCCCACCATTACGACTTGTCCGACCAGTTGTACGAGCTGTTCCTCGACCAGGATCGCCAATATTCCTGCGCCTATTTTCACGATCTCGGCGACAGCCTCGACACTGCTCAGCTCAACAAGAAGCGCCACATTGCGGCAAAGCTGCTGACGCGTCCGGGTCACAGGGTTCTCGACATCGGCTCGGGCTGGGGCGGCCTTGCCCTTTACCTTGCCGGCGAGTGCGGCGTCGATGTCACTGGTCTGACCCTCTCCGTCGAACAGCACAGGATGGCGGTCCGCCGCGCCGCGGCGGCAGGGCTGTCCGATCGCGTGCGGTTTTATCTTCGCGATTATCGCCAAGAACTCGGGCATTACGACCGAATCGTCTCGGTCGGCATGTTCGAGCATGTGGGGATCAATCATTACCGAGCCTTCTTCGCCCGGCTGAAGTCGCTGCTGGCGCCCGATGGGGTAGCACTGCTGCATTCAATCGGCCGCATGGACGGGCCCGGCTCCACCAACCCCTGGATCCGCAAATACATCTTTCCCGGCGGGTACATTCCGGCACTTTCGGAAGTGCTGCCGGTGGTCGAACGATCGCGGTTGTGGGTCACCGATGTCGAAATCCTGCGGCTGCACTATGCCGAGACGCTGAGAGCTTGGCGGCATCGGTTCGAGCGTAATCGCGACCGCCTGCGGGCAATCTACGACGAGCGCTTCTGCCGGATGTGGGAGATGTACCTGGTCGGATCCGAGGTCGCCTTCCGGCGGGGCGGGTGCATGGTCTTTCAGATGCAGCTCGCCAAGGCGGTCGATTCGGTGCCGATGACACGGGACTACATGCTGGATTGGGAACGCGAGCACAGCGGTGCTCGCGAACGCGCCGCCTGAGGTCATCCCCGCCATCCACAAGCTGTGAATCTTATTCGGCGCCGGGGCGGTGCCGCACCGGTGGTATCGTATGGCCGCATGGAAACCAGCATGGCCTCCCGGGTCACCGCACTGCGCGCTCCCGACCCCGAGCTCGTCCGTACCCCACCCCACAACAACGAGGCTGAACAAGGCCTCCTCGGCGCGCTGCTGATCAGCAATTCAGCCTACGCGCGGGTGTCCGAGTTCCTCGAGTCGGAGCACTTCGGCTATGCGGTGCACGGTCGGATCTACGCGGCGATCGGCAAGCTTATCGAGCGCGGTCAGATTGCCAATCCCGTAACCCTCAAGAATTTGTTCGACCAGGATGGGGCTCTGACCGAAATCGGCGGCGCACAATACCTGTTTCAGCTGGCGAATTCGGCAATAACGATTATCAATGCCGAGGATTATGGTCGTACGATCCACGATCTTTATCTGCGCCGCGAGTTGATCACCCTGGGTGAGGACGTTGTCAACGACGCGTTTCGGCAGGATCTCGACGACCGAGCCCCCGAGCAGATCGAGCGCGCCGAGCAAAGGCTCTTCGAGCTCGCCACCGCCGGGCAACAGGAAGGCGGGTTTCTGACCTTTGGCGCGGCACTCACAGACGCCATCAACAACGCCGAGGCGGCCTTTAAGCGCAGCGGCAAGACCGTCGGTGTGGCCACCGGCTTTATCGATCTCGACCAGAAGCTCGGAGGTCTCCATCCGTCGGATCTCGTGATCCTCGCCGGCAGAACGGCGATGGGAAAGACGGCATTCGCCACCAACATCGCATTCAACGCGGCGAAATCCTACAAGCCGATGCGCGCTCCCGACGGCCGCACCATCGCCGAGGACGGAGCGGTGGTCGGGTTCTTTTCGCTTGAGATGTCGGCGGAGCAGCTGGCGACCCGTATCCTCGCCGAGGAATCAGGGGTGTCCTCGGACCGCATCCGCCGTGGCGACGTCAGCCGAGAGGATTTCGACCGCTTTGTCCGGGCGAGCCAGCAACTCTCGGAGCTGCGCCTGTTTATCGACGACACGCCGGCGTTGACGGTTTCTGCGTTGCGCACCCGATCGCGGCGTCTGATGCGCCAGCAAGGCCTCGGGCTGATCATCGTCGACTACCTCCAGCTCCTGCGCCCGTCGAGCCAGGCTCGGGTTCTCGAAAACCGGGTGCAGGAGGTGTCCGAGATCACCCGGGGGCTAAAGGCGCTGGCGAAGGAGCTCGATGTTCCGGTGCTTGCACTGTCTCAGCTGTCACGCGCGGTCGAGCAGCGTGACGACAAGCGGCCGATGCTCGCCGATCTCCGCGAATCGGGCTCGATCGAGCAGGACGCGGATGTCGTCATGTTCATCTTCCGCGAGGAATACTATAAGTCGCGTGAGCCGATCCGCAGCGCCGATGAACCCGATGAGAAATTCAACAAACGCTATCAGGACTGGCAAGAGGAGTTCCGAAAAGTTCACGGTATAGGCGAGATCATTGTGGCGAAGCAACGGCATGGCCCCATCGGAACGGTAAAGCTTCGCTTTGACGCGCAGACGACAAAGTTTGAAGACTTTGCCGGGGCCGATCACTTGCCCGAAATGCGGTGACGGCAAGGGAGGCTCGGGCACGACCAGCAATCCCATCGACCGTGCCAGTGCCGTGCTCGAGGTCGATCTGACGGGGGTGGCCGCAAATTGGCGACTGCTGGCGGCGCTGGTTGCACCCGCGGAATGTGCCGCCGTCGTCAAGGCCGATGCCTATGGTCTGGGCGCACCGCAAGTCTCGGCCGCGCTCGCCGCAGCCGGCTGCCGGTTGTTTTTTGTCGCCACCCTCGACGAGGCGATCGCCGTTCGCGATAGGCTTCCCGCGTCATGCGAGATTGCCGTGCTGAATGGCCCCTTGCCCGGCTCGACGGGCGAGTTCGTCTTCCACCGGCTGATCCCGGTGCTCAACGAGCCCGGGCAGATCGCCGACTGGGCAGAACTCGCGCGCCGGCACGGCGGATTGGCCGCGATGCTGCACGTCGATACCGGGATGGCGCGGCTCGGCCTGACCGCGCCCGAGTTCGCCAGGCTCGTCGAGCAGCGGCCGCAAGAAAGTGCGATCCGGTGGCACGGCCTGATGAGCCACCTCGCCTGCGCCGACCAATCTCTCCATCCGTTGAACGATCTTCAACATACCCGCTTTGCCGCCATGTGCCGGCATTTTGACGGGCTCCCCG
>Ga0306926_10008406_pt1 | contig 11286 bp, 8 predicted proteins | sample flu12Cox44000178_FD_203759 | JGI IMG/M metagenome (GOLD analysis project Ga0306926, IMG submission 203759) | Lab enrichment of tropical soil microbial communities from Luquillo Experimental Forest, Puerto Rico - flux8day.12C.oxic.44.000.178 (v2)... | ecosystem: Environmental > Terrestrial > Soil...
TCGGCGATGAACGACGTCAACCGGGAGGTCGGCGGCGCACTCGGCGTGGCGATCATCGGCTCGATCATGAACTCCGTCTACCACGGCCGCATGACTGGCGCCGTGGCGAAGTTGCCGGCAAACCTCCGCCACGCGGCGCGCGACTCGATCGGCTCCGCCCATGCCGTCGCCCAGCACCTTCCCGCCCAGGCCGCTCACCACCTCGACAGCGCCGCAGCGAACGCCTTCACGCACGCGCTCGGCATCGGCTTCCTCGCCGCCGCCATCGCCGCCGCGGTAGCCGCCCCGATCGTCAGCCGTTACCTCCGCGACCGTCGCCCCGCCACGCGCGCACACACTCCTGCGCCGGCCGCAGAAGCGGCCGCACCCGCGTAGCACGCCACCCCAACCAGGCTCGGCCGCGATAGCCCCCATCGCGGCCAAGCGCAAAGGAGATGCAAATGAGCGTCCCGGCAACTCCCACGCCGAGCTCGCCGCGATCACCGTCACCGTCCTGCTGGCCGGCGACTGGCGCCGCGAGCACCGATCCCGCCCACAGCCACACCGAACCATGACTCAGGCACTCGCCTGCTCAAGAGCACCAGGAAGGAACGGCATCATGACAGCCATCATCGCCGGCGGGAGCGCCGGGCCGGCCTCCGCGCTGGCCCGGACCGGGCACGGCTGGCAGGTCGACGTCCCCGAGCGCGCGCCCGAGTTCACCGGGGCCGGCGCGGGCCTGTCCCGGTGGCCCACCGCGACACGCACGGCGTCGAGCGGCCTCCTCGCGATCGCCGGCCTCCACGCAGCGTGGGCCGCGGGGTCGGCCTGGCCCTGCAAGGACCGCGAGACGCTGAGCGACCTCGTGGCCGGCCGCCCGGACCGGCAAATGCCCCCCGCGGCCGCGTCCCTCGCCGTGTCGGCGCTGCTCAGCACGGCCGCGGCGGTCGTCGGGGGTCACCCGAGGCGACTGCCCCGGCTGCGCCGGCTCGGCGCCGCGTGCGTCGTCGCGGTGCTGACCGTGCGCGGCAGCGCTGGCGTACTTGGATGCACGAACGTTCTCGTTTCCTGGACGCCGGGCGAGCGCTTCCGCGACAGGGACCGGCGCTACTATGGGCCGCTGTGCCTCGCGCTCGCGGCGCTCGCGTCACCCGCCGCGATCGCGCGATCCGATCCGGCTGACCTCGACCGGCGTCTGAGGGCGCCCCGGTAGCTTTCCAGCGCCTGGGACAGCTGCCGGACCGAGGCCGTCTCCAAGTTGTTGGTCGGCTCGTCGAGCAGCAGCAGCTGAGGCGCGGGCTGGGCGAGCAGCAGCGCGGCGACCAGGCGCGGAACCGCTCGCCGCGGAACAGGAACCTGGCCAGGCCGGCCCGGACCTCGTTCACCGACGCGGCCGACGCCGCCGTTCGCACGTTGTCGACCACGGTGAGCGAATCGTCGAAGATGTCGAGCCGCTGCGGCAGGTAGCCGACCGCCGCGCCCAGGCAGACCGTGACGCCGGGCGGCGCCGCCTGGCCCGCGACGGCGCGCAGCAGGGTGGTCTTGCCCGCGCCGTTCGGGCCGGTGAGCGCGATCCGCTCCAGACCGCGCAGGATGAGCTCCGGCAGCGCCTCCGGCCGAGCGCCCCCGTCGCCGCCATGGCGGCCGCCGGATGCCAGCGCGCCGCCGCCAGCCCCGTCACGGCCAGCACGGTGCGGCCGGCCGGGACGGCGGTGCCCGGCAGATCGACCCGGATCTCGGGGTCGTCCCTGACGGCCTGCTCCGCCTCCTCCAGCCGGCCGCGCGCCGCCTGCAGCCGCTCGGCGTGCAGCTCGCGGGACCGGCCCGCAGATTCGTGCCCCTGCCGCTTGCGCGCACCCACGATGATCTTGGGCAGGCCGTCCGACGCGTTCCGGCCCTGCCGGTCGCGCCTGGCCTGCTTGACCTGCGCGTCGATGAGGTCCCACCGTTCCCGGCGGACGTCGGCCGCCGCCGCGGTGACCGCGCGCTGCGCCGCGGCCAGGACGCCCAGCTCACCGTCCCGCTCCAGCAGCGCTTCTCCTGGCACGGCCGGATCGTACCCCGCGGTGTAGGGAAAACCTCAGGGTCCCCGGGCTCAATCTGCCCGATGCGAACCGCAGGCCACCGCGACCAGGCTGCAGGGGTCAGAAAGACCCCGAAGGGAAACCAGCCATGAACGTCCACAAGTACTTCATGAAGAACACCGGGATCAGCGCTTCCCCGCCAGGCACCTCCCGCCGGGTCAGCACCTCGGCCGTCCTCGCGGTGGTCTGCATCGCGCTGGGCGCGGTCGCCGCGGCGATGGCGTCGCTGAACGTGGCGCTGCCGGACCTGGCGCGCAGCACCGGGGCCACCCAGACCCAGCTGGAGTGGATCATCGACGCCTACTCGCTGGTCTTCGCGGCGCTGCTGCTGCCCGCCGGCGCTCTCGGCGACCGGTACGGCCGGCGCCGCGCCCTGATCGCCGGGCTGGCCGTGTTCGGCGGCGCCTCCGCGGCCGCGATGACGGCCTCGTCGGCCAGCGAGCTGATCGTCCTGCGCGGCCTGACCGGCCTGGGCGCGGCCCTGGTCATGCCGGCCACGCTATCCACCATCACCGGCACCTTCCCGCCGGCTGAGCGCACCCGCGCGGTCAGCGTGTGGGCCGCCGTGGCCGGCGGCAGCGCCCTGCTCGGCCTGCTGGGCACCGGCGCGCTGCTCGAGTCGTTCTCCTGGCGGTCGGCCTTCGCGGTCAACCTGGCCCTGGCCGTGATCGCGATCGCCTGCACGATCGGCTTCGTGCCCGAATCCTCCCACCCGGACGCCCCGCGGCTGGACGCAGGCGGCGCTGTACTGGCCGTGGCCGGGCTGACTGCCCTGGTGTTCAGCATCATCCAGGCGCCCGAGGCCGGCTGGGCCAGCGCCCGGACCCTGGGCGGCATCTGCGGCGGCCTGGCCATCCTGGCCGTGTTCGTGGCCTGGGAGCTGCGCACCGCCAACCCGATGCTCGACCCGCGGCACTTCCGCAACCGGCACCTGTCGGCCGGAAGCCTGTCCATCTTCATCCAGTTCTTCGCGTTCTTCGGTTTCACCTTCGTCACGCTGCAGTACCTGCAGGGCGTGCGGGGCGACAGCCCGCTGGCCGCCGCGCTGTCCGTGCTGCCCCTGTCGGCGGCGATGATGCCCACCGCGAGGATCACCCCGAAGCTGGCCGCCCGCTTCGGCGCCCGCAACGTCTGCGTCACCGGGCTGGTCCTCGTCGCGGCGGGCCTGGCCGTCATCTCCCGCATCGGCACCGGCAGCCCGTACTGGCTGCTGCTGGCCGGGCTGATCCCGCTCGGCACCGGCATAGGCGCGGCCATGACCCCGGCCACCGCTGCGATCACCGAGGGGCTGCCCGCCGCCCAGCAGGGCGTCGGGTCGGCGCTCAACGACCTGTCCCGCGAGGTCGGCGGCGCTCTGGGCATCGCCGTCATCGGCTCCATCGTCAGCGCCGTCTACCGCAGCAACCTCCAGCTCACCGGCGTACCGGCCGGCCTGGCCAGCAAGGCCCGCGGCTCATTCGGCATGGCCATCCACGCCGGCGGCCCGGTCAGGGCCACCGCCGCCACCGCCTTCACCGACGGCATCCACACCGGGCTGCTGTACGCCGCAGGCGCCGCCATCATCGCCGCCATCACCGTCGCCGTCCTGCTGCCCGGCGGCCTGCGCTCCCGGCATGCCGCACGCGGTCAGACCGACCTGGCCCCAGCCACCCGCTAATCACCACCAGCACAACGGAAGGCACCCACCATGACCACGATCAGGCGGCCCCGGCCCCGTCCCGCCCGCGACAATGCGCCGCAAGTGGTGGTGGCCGGCGCCGGGTTCGGCGGCCTGGCCGCGGTGCGGGCGCTGGCCTGCGCCGGGATGCAGGTCACGCTGATCGACTGCAATATCTATGCCACCTTCCAGCCGCTGCTCTACCAGGTGGCCACCGCAGGGCTGGCCGACAGCGACATCGCCTACCCGCTGCGGACTATCACCCGCAGATACGGCGCGGTGTTCCGGCACGGCGAACTGGCCGGGATCGACCCGGCGACCAGGCAGGTCACCCTGGCCGACCGCACCACGCTCGGCTATGACCACCTCATCGTGGCCACCGGGCCGCCGCCGCCCACCACGGGCATCCCCGGGGCCGCCGAGCACGCCCTGGGCCTGTACACCCGCCGCGACGCCATCGCCCTGCGCGACCGGATCACGGCCGAGCTGGACCAGATCAGCCGCACCGGCGATCGCAGCGACGTGACGGTGACCGTGATCGGCGGCGGCGCCACCGGGGTGGAGCTGGCCGGCACCCTGGCCGACCTGCGCGACACCATCCTCGCCGCGCTGTTCCCCGAGATCGACCCCGCCCGCATCCACATCACCCTCCTCCACCGCGGCCCGGACCTGCTCGCCCCGTTCCACCCGGCCTACGGGAGTACGCCCGCCGCCAGCTCACCAGACGCGACGTCGAGGTCCGGCTCGGCGCCCCACCGCCCGGATCGCCCCCGGCATGGTCACCCTCGCCGACGGCACCGTCCTGCCCAGCGAGATCACCGTGTGGGCGGCCGGCGTGGCCGCCCCCGAGGCAGTCCGCCGGCGGGGGCTGCCACCGGGCCCCGGCGGCCGCCTGCGCACCGGTCCGGACCTGCGGGTCACCGGGCAGGACGGGATCTTCGCCGTCGGCGACATCGCCCTGACCGGCGGGCAGCCGCTGCCGCAGCTGGCCCTGCAAATGGGAACGCACGCCGCTGCCCAGATCCGCCGGCTGGCGCAGGGCAAGGCGACGGTGCCCTTCGCGTACCGCGACAAGGGCACCATGGCCACCATCGGATACCGCTCCGCGGTCGTCCAGCTCCCCCACCGCGTCCGCATCCGGGGCACCGCCGCCTGGCTGGCCTGGCTCGGGCTGCACCTGATCACCCTGCTTGGCGGCCGCAACCGCATCACCACCCTGGTCAATCTGTCCTGGCGGTACATGACCTGGCGGCACGGCGGCGGCCTCATCGTCGGCGACCAGCCCCCCGCCGGGCCGGCCCCGCGGCACAGGCCCGCCGGCCACCCGCCGGCGGCGCCGCGGGCAGCGATCCCGCCGGCAGCAGGACCGGACCACGACTCATACACGCCCCCGTTCAACAGCACAAGGAAAGGACGGCATCATGAAAGCGATCATCATCGGCGGCGGGATCGCCGGGCTGGCCTCCGCGCTGGCCCTGACCCGGCGCGGCTGGCAGGTCGAGGTCCTCGAGCGCGCGCCGGAGTTCACCGAGGCCGACGCGGGCCTGTCCCTGTGGCCCAACGCGCTGCGCGCACTCGACGCCCTCGGGGTCGGCGAGCTGGTCCGCGGCCGGGCCACGCTGTCCGGCCAGGCCGGGATCCGGGACGCCGCCGGGCGGTGGCTGTCCCCCACCGACACCGCCGAGCTGGAACGCCGCTACGGGCCGGTCGCCATGATCCACCGCGCCGACCTGCTCGCCGTGCTGCGCGCCGCAGTGCCGGACGAGGCGCTTCGCCCCGGGACCACGGTGACCGCGGTGCAGCCAGATGGGACGGCAGCGCACTCGGCCGGGGTGTCCCGGGCAGACCTGATCGTCGGCGCGGAAGGGGTGCACAGCATCACCCGCCGGTCAGTATGGCCAGACGCCCCCGTCCCCCGGTATGCCGGGCTGGCCGCCTACGACCGGCAGCGACGCCCGCGCACCCAGATGATCGCCCGACGCTCCCGCCGGATCGGCGCCGCCGCCCAGTGGGTCTCCCCGCCCGCCGTGCACATGCGCAACACCGCGCTGCGGCTGCTGCCCCCTCATCATTCACCCGGTCCCTGGCCCCGGTCCTGGACTGGGCCGCATGACCGGCACGCCAGCCCTCCGCTGTCAGGAACCACTGACAAGAGAAACCATGCAAACGGAGGAAACGTCACTGGCCACGCTCACCACGGTGGCCGTCTTTCCGCAGTACTGCTTCCTGGAGAATCTCGCGGTACGAGCTGACGGTTCGATTCTGGTGACCGCGGCCCTGCAACAGGAACTCTGGTACGTCCCGCCTGCGGATGCGGCCGGCCCGGCCGGACCGATGCTGGTTCACACCTTCGATCAGCTGGCGTCGGGAATCGTCGAGACACAGCCGGATGTCTTCTATATCAGCACCTCAGACGGCTACACGACGCACGAGTCCTTCCTGCACCGCCTCGATCTGCGGCACTGGAACCCCGGCGAACCGGTCAGCGCCGAGACTGTCCTCCAGTTCGGCGAGCCGGTCGGCGGGCTCAACGGGAGCTGCCTGCTCGCCCCGGGCGTCATCGTGCTGGCCGACTCCGTCGCCGGCCTGATCTGGCGCGTTGACCTGCCCGCCGACCACGGCACGACGACCGCGCGGGTCTGGCTGAAGCACGACAGCATGGCCTCCGACCCCGACAGCCCGCTGGTACCCCCGCCGCCGGGAGTCAACGGCGTCCGGTATGCGTCCAGGACCGGCTACCTGTACTACACCTCGACGGCGCACAAGCTGTTCATGCGGGTGCCCGTCGACCCCCGGACACGCGAGCCCGCCGGCACGCCGGAGTTCGTCGCGGGCGGCGTCATGGCCGATGGCTTCTGCCTGGATGAGGACGCCAGCGTCGCGTACCTCACCAGCCACAGGCAGAACACCATTGACCGCGTGCCGCTGCAGCCAGCCGGCCACGGCGCCGGGCAGATCGTGGCGGGTGAGCCGTTCGACGAGCAGCTCATCGGGCCCTCCTCCGCCGCGTGGGGACGGCATCCCGGGGACTACGGCCGGGTCGCGCCTACGTCACCACGGACGGAGGGCTGATCGCTCCGCCGACAGATGACATCGTCCGGCCCGCCAGGCTGTTGCGGGCCGAACTGCCCGCCCCGGACATCGCCGGACGCGACCAGCGGGCCTGACCAGCCATGGCCGACGCGACCAGCAACCAGAACCGGACCCCGGCGCCCAGGCCGCAGGCCCCGCCGCCGCCACCGGAAGGACAGCCGTCATGACGCGGCCAGGGATGAGCCCGTCACCCCCGGCGGGCCGATGGCACTCCCTGACCGCGGGCACCGCCCGGCGGCGCCGCATGGTGTCCATCGCCCGCGGCATCATCGCCGGCTCGGCAGCGGCCCTCTACACCGAGCGCGGCACCGTGCGAACCGGGATGAACGCGCTGTGTCACGCCCGGCCGGGATGGGTCGCGATCGGCGCCACCGCGGAGTTTGTGTCGATGGCCGCGTTCGTCCTGCTCCAGCAGCGCCTGCTCACGGCGGCCGGGGCCAGGCCGGCCTTCACCTGGCTGCTGGCAGCCGACTACGCCAGCAACACTATCGCCACCGGCGTCCCCATCGTCGGCTCGGGCCTCGCCGCGGCCACCACATTGCGGCAGTTCCGCAGCCACGGCATCGACCCGGCGGCGATTCGGCTGACCCTGGGCCTGGCCGGAGTGATCTCACCGTCGGCTTCGCCGTGATCGCCGCCGTCGGCGCCGTGCTCACCGGCAACCCGGCAGGCGCCGCGACCGGCCTGCTGACCAGCTGCGGATCGGCCGCCGCCATCGCGTTCCTGGTCATCGCCGCGCACTCGCCGGGCGGCCGGGCCAGGCTGGCGCCGATCGCGGCCTCGGCCCTGCGGCTGGCGCAGCGGATCGCCCGCCGTCCCGCCGGTAACCCGGACGTCATCGCAGCCCGGGTCACCGGCCGGCTCGGCTCCCTCCAGCTGGGCCCCTGGTCGGCCGGCTACCTGCTGGCCTGCGCCGTGCTCAACTGGGCCGCGGACGCGTTGTGCCTGGCCGCGGCGATCGCCGCGGCCGGCGCGCCCGTCCCCTGGGGCAAGCTCGTGCTGGTCTGGGGCGCCGGCGTCGGCGCGAGCACCTTCAGCCTGACCCCGTTCGGCCTCGGTGTCGTCGAAGTGGCCCTGATCGCCGCCCTGGCCGCGGCCGGGATCAGCTCACCGCAAGCCGTCGGCGCGATTCTGCTGTACCGGATCATGGCCTTCAAGCTTGCCGGGCTTATCTGGGTCATGTACCTGCACCTCCACAGCGCAGGCAAACCGGGAAACCACGCCGGAAGCCCGCCCTTGTCAGCCTGACCACCGAAGGTGCCCGATCCCGTCCGAGTGAGGACCAGGTAACCAGCTAACCAGCCGCCGCAGGGGCCCCGCACCAACCCGACATCGCGGCGGCACCCGGGCAGGTTCCGCTGGTGATCAGCAAGCAGCACCGGCGATTTGTCGGGTTAGCCGGACGGCACGACCCTGGGCGACCTCGCGCTTCCTGCGCCAATCCGCCAGGTGCACCATATCGCAGCGAACAGCAGTCATGCGCATATCCCATCACCAGCGCGGCTTGCGCGCGCCGTGCACCCGGATGACATCCCGCCGTTATATTCGCGGAAACAGGAGCAATGACCCGCTCGCGAAGCGACGATCGGATCGCCCCGGACAGGCCATTCTGTGCCTGCAGGCACAGGAGTGTTTGCAGTCAGCAGGAAGCGCGTAATCGATCTGCGCGGCTGAGCGCACGGGCCTATTCGCTTACGGTCTCAGTACGTACTGGCGCCGCCAAGCCTCATTCCGGACGTCAGGGCATGTTTCAAGCCGGGCCAGCGCGGACGCCGGTGCGCCGACGATATTTCTGGGCCAGGAACCCAGAGATCGCAGGCCGCAGCGTCCATCACGTCTAGGCCGTCCCATCCCGTCTCACGTCGTCTCCCCCGTCGCGCTGCCGGGGAGCGCAGAACCGTGTTGCTGCTACATGTTTTGCTACACGCCTAAAACGTCAAAGGCCCTCTTCCTGGTAGGAAAATGGCCTTGACCTGCGGAAACTAGTAGCGGGGGCGGGATTTGAACCCGCGACCTCTGGGTTATGAGCAAGCCGATCGCCGTCCCAGCCCGTCCCAGCCTGTCGCTCACAGCCATGCTGGCCTCAGCCGACGACGCCGCGCCGTCTCAGCCTGTCTCACCACGTCCGGCCCGTTCCGGGGTGTCTTGGTCACAATCACGGTCACGGAGGCCGCGTCCTGGTCAGGCCGAACGGCTAACCGACCAGCGGGGAGGTTAGCTGGGCGCGGTGAACGACCCGGACCTGTTGCGGCAGTCGGGCCTTGGTCTCGGGACATCGGGCGGGTGCGCGGTGCCGAGCTCTGCGCAGAGGGGTAGCATTTAATGCCTCGGGATCCGCATCTACGGACCTCGCTGGGGTAGCAATCCCTTAGGCGAGCATGGGGTTCGTGGTCGCTTCGGGACAGGAACGCTTGAGCCGGATGGACAGCGCGGGGTCGTACGGCCTTTCAAGTTCGGCTGCGTCATGACGACCGCGGTGACACAGCCGGCCAGGGAAACCTTCTGGTCGTGCTCACCAGCTTCGTTGGGCGGGGTCCAGAGCTCAACGAGGTTCGGCAGCTGTTGCCGAGCGCCTGCGTGATCACGTTGACCGGCCCGGGCAGGACCGGCAAGAGCCGGCTCGCCCTGCGTACAGCCCGGAGGAACGAGCGCCGCTTTCCGGACGGCGTGTCACCGGAATGGCATGGCCGCGAGTCTGGAGGGCTTGGCATGGGTGGCGGGATCCTTGCCGGCGAGCTCGTTCATCGGCCGTGGCAGCGAACTGGAGCAAACCGCGGCCCGTGCTGGGCGAGTCTCGGGTGGTGACCCTGACCGGCGCGGGCGGGGTGGGCAAGACTCGCCTGGCGTTGCAGGCCCCCGGCGGTTCGCCGACGGTGCGTGGCTTGCTGAGCTGGCCCCGATCCGCGCCGCCGCGGGGGTCGTTAGCCGCGCGTTTCGAGTACCGCACCTCCGATACCGCGAAGGATGCCCCTGAGGTGCTGGGTCCGTCACCTTCGCCGCCACCGGACCCATCGGGGCTGCCGCCGGGGGCGGCGCGCGTGATGCGAGCGGCGGGAGTCGTGATGGGAGAGATGTTCGGCAGGTCCGAGGCGCCGCACGAAGAGAAGCTCTTGCGCGGCCTGGCGGCCAGCGGAGGCGTCTATGAAGGACCTGCCCGCCGCGTCTCGGGCCCATCAGAGTTCGACCGGATCGTCGAGGGCGACGTCCTGGTGACGGAGTCCACGAGCGAGGCGTTCAATATCCTGCTGCCACTGCTTGGCGCGATCGTGACCGACAGCGGCGGGCTTCTTTCCCACTCGGCGATCGTGGCGCGCGAGTACGAGATCCCCGGCGTGGTCGGAACCCGAGAAGCGACCGAGCGGATTCCCGACGGTACACTGGTGCGCGTCAACGGCGACCTTGGTGAAGTGACGGTCTACGCGTGAAGTCTGCAGTCCCGCTAGCAAACGCGCATGACGAAGCGGTCTTCGGCGCGAAAGCCGTCGGCCTTGGAGAAGCGGCCCGCGCGGGTCTTCCGGTCCCGCCCGGAATCGCGCTCGCCGGCGAACTGACCGAGGCGGTCGCCGCCGGGCATGGGAGCGCGATAGGCAAAGTTATGGAGTCGGCGCGGTTCCTGACCGGTCCGCTCGCGGTCCGCTCCTCCGCGGTCGGCGAGGACAGCGCCCACGCAAGCTTCGCGGGCCAGCACCTGACGCTGCTCAACGTCCCGTCCTACACCGACCTCAGCGCGGCTATCAGGCAGATCTGGTGGTCAGCGAACACTGACTCGGTGATCACCTACCGCAAGCGCGTCGGGCTCTTCGGTCGCCCGAGCGTCGGCGTCGTCGTCCAGTTGCTGCTCAACCCCGAAGTCGCCGGCGTGATGTTCACTCAGAACCCCATCAACGGCACCGACGAACGGGTGATCGAGGCGAGCTGGGGGCTGGGTGAGGCGGTGGTCGCGGCCCGCGTGATCCCCGACCACTTCCGTCTCGACCGCTCGGGCGAGGTACTCGAACGTACCCCGGGGCTCAAGAAGGTCGCCATCCGCGCCGTGGCGACCGGTGGCACGGTCGAGCGTGAGCTGGCACCTGAACTCGTCGAGGCGTTGTGCCTGGACGACCGCGAGCTTCAATTGCTCAACGCGCTAGCGGCCCGCTGCGAGCAGGTGTACGGGCCCGCCCGGGACATCGAGTGGGCGTACGCCGACGACCGGATCTACCTGCTCCAGTGCCGAGCCGTGACTCACCGACGCCAATCACCCCCCAGCCATGGGCTTCCCGGAGGCCCGGCCAAGGTTATCGGGCAGGTTCCTTTTTTCACCGGCCTCCGTGAGCCCGATAAAACGCAGATCACCAGCATGTTCAAAGAGCGCACGTTCCCGGCCGGCGAGACGATCATCAAGGAAGGCGTGGGCGCCGCTGCCTTCTTCGTCATCGAGTCCGGGGAAGCGACGGTGTCGATCCGCGGCAAACCAATCCGGACACTGGGGCG
>Ga0306926_10008410_pt1 | contig 11284 bp, 10 predicted proteins | sample flu12Cox44000178_FD_203759 | JGI IMG/M metagenome (GOLD analysis project Ga0306926, IMG submission 203759) | Lab enrichment of tropical soil microbial communities from Luquillo Experimental Forest, Puerto Rico - flux8day.12C.oxic.44.000.178 (v2)... | ecosystem: Environmental > Terrestrial >...
GCCGCGGAAATACATCGCCTTTTTGAGGCTGCCCGCCGAACGCTTGCGCGTTGGACCGAGCGCCTCCGCGCGGAAGCAGGAGGAAGATTCCCCGAAAAGGTTACCGCCTTTCGCGAAGGCATGGCCGTTCACGGTCGCTACAAACAGCCGTGCCCGCGTTGCGGAGGGAAGATCCAGCGCATCCGTTACGCCTCGAATGAAACGAACTACTGCCCCATGTGCCAGACCGGTGGAAAACTCCTCGCCGACCGCGCTCTCTCGCGCCTTCTCGGTGAAGATTGGCCGCGCACGCTCGACGAACTCGAACTCCTCACTGCGAAACCCAAGTAGTTTTCTCGAATTGGACAAGCCTCGTGGGCTCGGCCTCCTGACTCAGACGAGGACTCGAGCAATGACTCCCTCGGCAATCAAAGCGGACAAGGCTTCAATATCCGCCGCGAGCGGCCGGTCCACCGACAGCATGCGCGATTTCGAGCGCACCACTTCATAGGCCTTCATGGCCAGGTTTCCGGTTTTCAGCGGCGCCAGCAAGTCCACCCCCTGGCAGGCACACAACAGCTCGATGGCAATGGTATTTCGCAGGTTTTTGAGCATCCGGTCGAGCCGACGCGTTGCGCTCATTCCCATGGAGACGTAATCTTCCTGGTTCCCGGAAGTAGAAATCGAATCGACGGAGTGCGGCGTCGCCAGCGCCTTGTTTTCGCTGGTCAACGCCGCGGCGGTCACCTGCGCAATCATAAACCCCGAATTCAGTCCTGGCTCCGGCGCCAGGAATGCGGGCAGCATGCTGGTCAAGGGATTCGTCATCTGCTCGACTCGCCTCTCGACAATGCCGCCCAGGGTGGCGATCGCGATGGCTACTTGGTCCGCTGCCATCGCCAGCGGCTGGCCATGGAAATTGCCCCCGCTGATGATGTCGCCCGTCGCGCCGTCGTCGACGAACACCAATGGGTTGTCCGTCGCGCTGTTCAGCTCCACTGCCGCAATTTCCCGCGCCTGCCCGAGCGCGTCGCGCACCGCTCCGTGCACTTGCGGCGTGCAACGCAGACTGTAGGCATCCTGCACGCGCGGATCGCTCTCCGCCGCGCGGTGCGATTCGCGAATCTGGCTCCCTTCGTTCAGATGCGCAAGGTTGCGCGCCGTCGTGGCAGCACCGGGATAGGCGCGCGCTTGCATGATTCTTGTGTCGAAGGCGCCGGGGCTGCCGCGCAGGGCATCGAGCGAGAGTGCGGCGGCCACATCGGCAGAGTCCACGAGAATGTCGGCTTCCCGCAACGCGAGGCTCAGAAGCGCCAGCATTCCCTGCGTGCCGTTCAGCAGCGAAAGTCCTTCTTTCGCCTCCAACTCGATCGCGGCGATGCCGGCGCGCTTCATGGCTTCGCCGCCCGGCAAGGTTTCGTTGCGAAACCTCGCCTGCCCCTCGCCAATCATCACGTGCGCCAGATGCGCCAGGGGTGCGAGGTCGCCGGAGGCGCCGACCGAGCCCTGCGACGGAATTACCGGGTGCACTTTCCCGTTCAGCATCCGGCACAGCGTTTCGACGACACGCGGCCGCACGCCTGACAGTCCCTTCGCCAAGGCATTGGCACGCAACAGCATCATCGCGCGGGTTTCTGCCTCGCTCAGCGATCCTCCGACGCCGCTTGCGTGTGAGCGCACGAGATTCACTTGCAGTTGACGCACCTCGTCGGGCGAAATGCGCACGGACGCGAGTTTCCCAAAGCCAGTATTGATGCCGTATGCGGTTCGGCCGGAAGCCAGAAGGCGTTCCACCGCCGCGCGGGAGGCATTCATCCTTTCCAAAGACGCGGGCGCCAGTCCCGTGTTTTCGCCTTCGAGCGCCACGGCATAGACTTGCGCAAACGTCAGATCGTTGCCCGTCAACAAAACGCTCATAGGCGGCTCCGATGCGGCTCAGGCACGCCCGCCGCGACCATGACCTTTCTATATTTTTCGGGCAAAAGTTTTGGACGTCCGTTGCTTCCGCAAATCACATGCGTCGTTTCGCCGTTGGCCAGCACTCGGCCGTCCGCGTCACGAATCACTTCGTAGGAAAACACCACCACGCGGTTCTTCGACTCCGCGATGCGGGTGCGGATGCGTAATACCTCGTCGTAGCGCGCGGAGTGATGATAGCGGCAGTGCACGTCGGCCACCACGATGTGGCAGTCGTCTTCCTTTTCCATCTTTTTGTATTCCACGCCCAGCGCGCGCATCAGTTCCACCCGGCCCACCTCGAACCACACGAGAAAATTCGCGTGATACACGACGCCCATCTGGTCGGTCTCAGCATAGCGGACGCGCACTTTTGCATCGTGATATTCGAGCATGCGATTCTCTCTGCCTATTCCGGCTTGCCTTGCCACACCGGTTTGCGTTTTTCGAGGAAAGAAGCGAGGCCTTCTTTGAAATCGGGGGTGCAGCGGATGCGCGCATTTTCGAGGATCGCGCGCTCGAGGTCGTGGTCGACCTCGGGCGCCGCCGCGGAGGTCATCAAACGTTTCGCGCGCGAGAGGCTTGCGGGGCTCGCGGCAATCAAAAGGTCGGCAAGCTCCTTGGCGCGCCCAAGAAGCTTTTCCGCCGGAACAATCTCATTGACGAGGCCCATGGCCTGGGCTTCCTCCGCCTCAATGATCCGCCCGGTAAGCAGCAGGTCCCGCGTGCGTTTCTCTCCGATTTGACGAATCAGAAAAACGGAAACCAGCGCCGGCAAAAATCCGATTTTGACTTCCGTATAGCCAAACCTCGCCTCGGGGATCGCCAGCGTGAAATCGCACAACGTGGCAATCCCGCAGCCGCCGGCGAGAGCGGCGCCATTGACTGCGGCGATCATCGGCCGGGGAAAGCTCCAGATGCGGCGGAACATTTTCGCCATGCGCCGGGAATCCTCCTGATTCTCCGCCGGCGACTGCTCCGCAATCGCGGCAAGCATTTCGAGGTCCATTCCGGAACAAAACGCCGTGCCCGCTCCGGTGAGAATGACTACGCGGGCATGACCTTTTTCAATCTCATCGAGCGCGGTTTGCAGCTCGGCAATCATCGTGGCGGAGATGGCGTTGCGCTTGTCGGGACGATTCAGGGTAATGGTGGCGACAACGCCGGAGACCTCAAGAAGCAGCGTGGAATACATGAGTCAAATCTCCTCTCAGTTCACGAGTGGAGCATGGGCGTATTTTGCGCGAATTTCATTGGTCATCGCCAGGGCTTTCCTTAGCCGCCCGGTCTCGATACCAGGATCGGCGCCCGCCTTGCCTAGCGCCTCGAGCACAACCTCGGTGGCAATGTTGCCCACCAGCTTGTCTCCCGCGAACGGACAGCCGCCGAGCGCGGTAAGGGCGCAGTCAAAGCGCCGGCATCCGGCCTGGTAAGCCGCCAGGATTTTTTCTTCCGCATTTTCTGGCCGGCTGTGCAAGTGAACTCCGAGCTCGATTCCGGCAACATGGTCTTTTACCTGACGGAAGAGGTCGCCGACGAGTTGCGGTGTGGCCGTGCCAACCGTGTCGGCGAGAGAAACCGTGCGAACGCGGATGTCCTTGAGCCACTCCAAAGTGTCGGCAACGATCTCCGGCCCCCAGGGCTCGTCATACGGGTTGCCAAAGGCCATCGAAACGTAAATGACCAAGCCGCGGTTGGCTGCAGCCGTTTCCTTTTTCAGTTTTTCGACCAGCACACGGGATTCAGCCCGCGTCATATTAGCGTTGGCGCGGCGGAAATACGCAGAGATGGAATACGGGTAGCCGATGGTCGTCACGCCCGCCGTGGCCAAGGCACGTGCCAGTCCTTTTTCATTGACGACGATTCCGATGATTTCCGGCGGCTCCGAGTCCGAGGGAAGGGAGCCGCCCAACTGTGCCATCACCTCTTCGCTGTCTGCCATTTGTTGGACATGCTTTGGCGAAACGAAACTCACGGCGTCAATGTGCTTGAATCCAGCGCGGACGAGTTCCTTCAAGTATTCGGTTTTGTATGCTGTGGGAATGAAATCTGGTAGCCCTTGCCAGGCATCTCTAGGACATTCGATCAACGTTACCCTATCCATTTGTCCCCAGTGTGGTCATTTTGTAGGTTGGAAGCCCGACACGCCAAACTGCCAGAACAAAAAGGACAGTTCGTCGGCTAGCTCGCTGTCGCCTTGGGACTTGGTCGAGCCAAAGCCATGCCCCGCATCGCCTTTCTCCCGGTGGCTCGGAGGACAGCGTCCTTCACGTCCTCGAAGAGCGCTTGCCGCCCGTCCTGCCTCAGCATTGTAATCCTGTTCTAGGTTTGCAAGACTCCGGTCTTCCATTCGGGGATGACAGGATTCAGTGAGGCACATTCGAGTGCCCAGATGAGGGCGTCGCGTGTGTGAGCCGGATCAATGATCGCGTCCACCCACAGGCGCGCAGCGGCGTAGCGTGGATCGGTCTGGTGCTCGTAAGTAGCGCGAACCGATTCATAGAGTTCTTCTTTCTGATTTTCGTCGACCTTCTTGCCTTCGCGCTCGAGTTGTTTGAGCTTGATTTCCACGAGCGTACCAGCCGCGGAATCACCGCTCATGACTGCGTAGCGCGCGGTGGGCCAGGCAAAAATGAACCGGGGATCATACGCTTTCCCGCACATCGCGTAATGTCCGGCCCCGAAGCTGCCTCCGCAAATCACGGCAATCTTGGGGACCACGCTGTTGGCCACGGCATTGACCATTTTCGCGCCCGCGCGGATGATGCCGCTCCACTCGGCGTCCTTGCCGACCATAAAACCGTTCACATCGTGCAAAAACACAAGCGGGATGCGGTTCTGGTTGCAGTCCATAATGAAGCGAGCGGCTTTCTCAGCCGATTCGGTGTAAATTACGCCGCCAAATTCCATGCGCTTTTGATCCGATCCGCGCGTCTGGGTCTGCACGTGCTTCTTCTGATTGGCGACAAGACCGACAGCCCACCCGCCAACGCGCGCATAGCCGCAGAGCAGCGTTTCGCCGTATTCGGGTCGATACTCCTCGAATTCACCGCCGTCCACGATGCGCCCGATGATTTCGTGCGTATCATACTGCTTCGCCGGGTCACTGGAAAAAATGCCGTAGATTTCCTCGGCGGCATAAAGCGGGTCGCGCGGCGGCACATGGCTGAACGGCGAGGGATTCGGCGCTCCCAGCTTATCCGCGAGCGCGCGAATGCGATGGAGACACGCTTCGTCATCGGGCTCGCGAAAATCGACGGTCCCGCTGATTTGCGAATGCATTTTCGCGCCGCCCAGATCTTCGGCGGACGCCCTTTGTCCGATGGCGGCCTGGACCAGCGCCGGACCGGCGAGAAACAATCCCGACCCTTCGGTCATGAGGATGTGATCGCACATCACCGGAAGATACGCGCCTCCCGCCACGCACATGCCCATGATGGCGGTAATCTGCGGAATGCCCATGGCACTCATGACCGCATTGTTGCGAAAGACGCGGCCAAAGTCGTCGGTATCAGGAAAAACATCCTCCTGCACTGGGAGAAACACGCCCGCGGAATCGACCAGATAAATCGTCGGAATGTGATTGTCGATGGCGATGTTCTGCGCGCGAATCACTTTTTTCGCGGTCATGGGAAAAAACGCGCCGGCTTTGACCGTGGCGTCATTGGCGATGAGCATGAAAGTGCGGCCGCTAACTTTGGCGAGCCCTGTGATCGTGCCGGCCGAAGGCGCGCCGCCCCACTCTTCGTACATTTCAAACGCCGCATAAATGCCGAGCTCGAAAAATGGCGAGTCGGGATCGATCAGCCTGGCGATGCGCTCACGCGCGGTCAGGCGGCCTTTTTTGTGCTGGGCCTCGATGGCCTTGAGGCCGCCGCCCTGGCGAATCCGCTCTTCCTGATTCTTAATTTCCGTAAGGAGGTCGACGATGCGGCGCGTGTTCTTTTCGAAGTCGGGAGATTTGCGATTTGCGGCAGTTTTCAGGACGGAACCGGCCACGCTATAGCCTCACAGAATGCCGCGCGTTGGATACTCATAAGACAGATGCCACCAGCCCTGGCTCACAGTATACGTGGTTTGCGCGGCTGGCGCGAACCGGAACCCACGCGGGGCGGGAGCAAAACCGTGGTTGGACACAAAACCGTAGTTGGACTTGACGCGAATGTTTGACAGCAGTCTAATGCGAGGCCTTACCGGAAAAGCGACCGAGGGAGACCATGATCAAGGTTACCGTCTTATATCCGAACACCGCCGGCAGCCATTTTGACATCCGCTATTACTGCGATACGCATATCCCTTTGGTCCGAAGGCTGCTGGGGCCCGCGCTCCAGGGCGTCGCCGTCGAGCACGGAATCGCCGGCGCGACGCCGGGCTCCCCCGCTCCCTATTTGGCGATCGGAGAGCTTCAATTCGATTCTGTGGAAGCGTTTCAATCCGCGTTTGGGCCACATTCGCAGGAGATCATGAGCGATGTTCCCCGTTACACCAACATCCAGCCGGTCATCCAAATCAGCGAAATGAAGTTGTAGCTCGCCAGGCAAAACGCTTGCACTTCCCGAGAACGCAGGTAAGCTAGTGACCTGCGAGCGTGGTCCAGCGGTGAAGCTTCAAACCGTGCCCAGTCGAAAGGAACCTCGATGAAAGCATATGCGAAGAGTGTCTTGCTGCTGGGTGCCGCGGCTTTTTGGGTTTTCGCGCTCCCGCCCGCCGGAGGGCAAGCGGCCCCGGCGCAATCCACCGCGTCGGGCGCAAAAAAAGCTCTTGCCACGGCTGGGAGCCAGAAACCTTCCCTCAAACCCGCAGCGCTTCAAATCCCGCAGCTGAAATTCGAAAAATACAAGCTGCCGAACGGCCTGGAGGTCATCCTTTCCGAGGACCACCGGCTGCCGATGGTGGCGGTCAATTTGTGGTACCACGTCGGGCCCGCGAACGAATTGCCCGGCCGCACGGGCTTCGCGCATCTTTTCGAGCACATGATGTTCGAAGGGTCGCGCCACGTCCCGGGAAATACGCACTTCCATTTGCTGGAAGCTGCGGGAGCGAGCGACATTAACGGAACAACCGATTTCGACCGCACCAACTACTTCGAAACTCTTCCGTCGAATCAGCTGGAGCTGGCGCTGTGGTTGGAATCCGACCGCATGGGGTATCTGCCCGACAAGCTGGATCAGGCCAACCTTTCCAACCAACAGGACGTTGTGCGCAACGAGCGTCGCCAGAGTTTTGAGAACGAGCCTTATGGAATCGTGGAAGAGGGAATCATCCATTTGCTCTATCCCAAGGGCCACCCTTATTACGGCGACGTCATCGGCTCGCACGAGGACATCCAATCGGCAAAGCTGGAAGATGTGAGGAGTTTCTTCAGACTTTACTACGCCCCTAACAATGCCAGCCTGGCTATTGTTGGTGACTTTCAACCGGAGCATGCCAGAGAGCTCGTGGAAAAGTATTTTGGCCCACTCAAGCGCGGCGAAAATGTGCCAAGAATCGCCGCCAAAACCCCGCCGATCACTTCCGAGCGCCGCGCCGTCATTCCGGACAACGTGCAACTCCCGCGCGTGTATGAGGCGTGGCTCACCTCGCCCATTTTCAAGCCGGGCGACGCGGAGGCAGATCTCACCGCCACGGTGTTGGGAGGCGGGAAATCCAGCCGGCTCTACAAGAAGCTCGTCTACGAAAAGCAGATCGCGCTCGATGTAGCGGCCAACCAGCAATCGCTCATGCTGGGTTCGGAGTTTCAGGTGCAGGCGACCGCGCGCCCGGGAGTCAAGCCGGAAGACCTCGAAAAAGCGGTCAACACGGAGCTCGAGGCATTCCGCACCAATGGCCCGACGGAAGAAGAGTTGCAGCGCGCTCGAAACGTACTCGAGTCGCGAATTATCGAAGGACTCGAAACACTGGGAGGATCTGGCGGCGTCGCGGATCGCTTGAACAGCTACAACCATTACCTTGGAACGCCTGATTTTCTTGCTGCCGACATTGCGCGCTATGAAAACGCGTCCGCGGAATCATTAAAGGCTTTTGCCCAGACGCAGCTCGCCGGCAACCAGCGCGTGGTGGTATACGGCGTGCCCGGCAAACCGGACCGTGGGCCGGAAGTGCCGACGCCGAAAGCGGAATCCAAGGACACCGCAAAGACGGGCGGCGAGCCGGTGAATCCGGATACGGAGTGGCGGAAGGATCCGCCAAAACCCGGCCCCTCGAGCCCACTGCATCTGCCTGTCCCCCAGGAGTTCAAGCTTTCCAATGGTTTGACCGTGCTCTACAGCGAGCGCCCGGGGCTGCCGTTGGTGGCGGCGGCTCTGGTGTTGCGTTCGGGAAGCGGCGCGAACCCTGCGAGCAAGCCGGGCCTCGCGAGCTTCACCGCGCGCATGCTGCAGCAGGGAACCACCACGCGCGCTGCCTTGCAGATTGCCGACCGCGCCGCAGACCTCGGAGCTTCGCTTTGGTCTAGATCTTCCATGGACAGTTCCATCGTTGGCACGCTGGCCCTGACGCGAAGCTTTCCTGAGGCCTTCGAATTACTTGCCGACATAGCGCTGCACCCGACTTTTCCGAATGCCGAAGTCGAGCGCGTCCGAAAGGAGCGGGCAGCCGCGCTGGTGCAGGAAAGGGATGATCCTTTCACCGTGGCAACACGCGTGATGAGGACGGCGTTGTATGGGCCCCATCACCCTTACGGGTACCCGGACATTGGGACGGCGGAATCCCTCAAAACCATTTCGCGGGACGACTTGCTGAAGTTCTGGCAGGAGCATTATTTCCCGAATGAAGCGGCGCTGGTCATTGCCGGGAACGTTAAGCTCGAGACACTGAAGCCTCTGCTCGAGAAAGAGTTCGCTCCCTGGAAAGAGGGGAAGTCCGCGGACACGAAGTTCGGAACGCTAGAGACCAGCGATGCGCGCCTGATTCTCGTGGACCGGCCCGGTGCTCCGCAGACCGCCCTCGAGTGCTACGAGCTTGGAGCAGCGCGCTCGACTCCGGACTATGCACCGCTCGAAGTGATGAATACCGAACTCGGCGGATTGTTTTCGAGCCGCATCAACATGAATCTGCGCGAGGCCCATGGCTACACATACGGGGCCGGGTCGACCTTTGCTTATCACCGGCAACCGGGTCCGTTTCTCGCTTATTCCGCAGTGCGAACCGATGTGACGGCGCCGGCGACGACGGAGATATTCAACGAACTGCGTCGCATGCGTGACACGCAGATGAACGCCGACGAGATGAAGCTCTCGAAAGATTCCATCACGCGGTCCATGCCCGGGCGGTTCGAACGAGGCAGCGAGGCTGCCGGGACGTTTGCCGAACTCTTCACCTACGATTTGCCGCTGGATTATTTCTCGAAATTGCCTGAGGCGGTCGATGCCGTAAGCTCCGTCGAAGCTCAAGCCATGGCTCAGAAGTATATTCACCCGGATAAGATTGTGGTCCTGGCGGTGGGAGACAAAGCCAAGATCGAAGACGAAATGAAGAAGCTGAATCTTGGCAAGATGGAAATCCGGGATGCCGAAGGAAAACTTGTTCAGTGACCGGAGAAATACAAGCAAGCAAAAGAATTGACCTGGCAGGATTCTCCCGTTAGGATGTGACAATCGGGCTTGCTCCATTCCACCAAGGAGGCGCCTCATGCGAATGCTCACCGAAGTTTGGCGGGTGGGTGTGCCTCCCCGGCTCCGCTGAACTCCAGACCGTTCGCGTCTGGTTCGAACTGACGAAACCACACCCTCCCGACAGCTCTTGGTCACTCCCATAAAGGCTCGTTTGCTTAGGCGCTAGCTGCGGCCGTGTGTCGTGTCATGGCCGCGGGAGGATACTACCGTGTCGATTTTTCATTGGGGATGGAATAGCTACTTCGAAGCAATCTGGCGCGACATGGAGCGCGAGAAGGCAGTTCCTGCGCGAGTCATCGCGCAGAGCCGAGGCATTTGGTGTGTTGCCGGTGATTTTGGCAAGTGCTCGGCGGAAGCAGCAGGCAAACTGCGCTTGGCGGCGGAAGAAGGGGCGGATTGGCCTGCGGTCGGCGACTGGGTTGCCGCCGAGCTTCAGGACCATGCCGGTGCTGCGATGATTCGCGAAGTGCTGCCTCGCCGCAGCCAGTTTGTGCGGAAGATGGCGGGGAGGAAGATTGCCGAACAAGTGATCGCCGCGAATGTGGATACGGCCCTGCTCGTTTCAGCGCTCGACGGTGATTTCAACCCCAGGCGCATCGAGAGGTATCTCGTGCAATGCTGGGAGTCGGGCGCGAAGCCCGTGATCATCTTGAACAAGGCGGATGCCTGCGAGCGTCTTGAAGAAAAAGTAGACGAAATTGAGAAAGTTCGAAGGGGCGTCCCGGCGTGTACAGTCAGCGCAAAGACCGGACAAGGCTTCGAAGAATTGCTGGGGTACTTGGGCCGGGGACAAACGCTGGTCCTGTTGGGTTCCTCGGGGGTAGGAAAGTCCACGATCGTTAACCGCTTGCTGGGGCGTGACCTCCAGGAAGTCGCGGAGGTACGCGCATCGGACAGCCGGGGACGGCATACAACGACCGCGAGGCAACTGTTTCCCCTACCGGGCGGCGCCTTGCTCATGGACACGCCGGGGCTACGCGAATTGCAGCTCTGGGACGCAAACGAAGGAATTTCACAGACTTTTTCGGAAATCGAGGCGTTTGCTGCGCGCTGCCGGTTCACCAATTGCACCCACGGCAGAGAGCCGGGGTGCGCAGTGCAAGCGGCCATCCAAACCGGTGGGCTCGATCTGGGGCGGCTTGAAAACTGGCGGAAAGTTCAGCGCGAACTGGAATTTCTCGAGCGCAAGGTCGACCCAGAAGCGAGGCAAAACGAAAGGCAGCGAATCAAACGGCTCATGCGCGGGGTGCGGCAAATGTATCGTGATAGGGAAAAGCGCTAGCCCCGCGGAACGCGCTTGTTGATAAAATCTACGATGTCCCGCGTGGAAGTCCCGGGGAGGAAAATCTCGGCGATGCCCGATTTCTTTAGGCCGGAGATGTCGGCTTCAGGAATGATGCCGCCGACCAGGACGGTGACGTCACTCATGCCTTTTTCTCGCAGAAGATTCATGAGTTGCGGGCAAATCGTGTTATGCGCGCCCGAAAGAATGGAGAGACCGATGACGTCGACGTCTTCCTGGAGGGCAGCAGAAGCAATCATCGCCGGGGTCTGCCGCAGGCCCGTATAGATGACTTCCATGCCCGCATCGCGCAACGCGCGCGCAATCACCTTGGCGCCGCGGTCGTGGCCGTCCAACCCGGGCTTCGCAATCAGAACCCTTATCTTTTTTTCCGGCATGGGCTAGGTGATGGCGACTTCCTCGTAGGTGCCGAAAACGTCGCGCATGGCGTCGC
>Ga0306926_10008413_pt1 | contig 11284 bp, 13 predicted proteins | sample flu12Cox44000178_FD_203759 | JGI IMG/M metagenome (GOLD analysis project Ga0306926, IMG submission 203759) | Lab enrichment of tropical soil microbial communities from Luquillo Experimental Forest, Puerto Rico - flux8day.12C.oxic.44.000.178 (v2)... | ecosystem: Environmental > Terrestrial >...
CCGAGATGGTCATCGACCAGTTCGACGAGATGTTGGCGCAGTCGCGCAAATACCCGCTGGTCTTCGCTGTCGCGCTGCATCCTTTCATCATCGGTCAGCCGCACCGGCTGCGGGCCTTCCGCGACGCGGTCCGCCACATCATGCGTCAGCGCGAGGTATTGTGGATCACCACGCCGGGCGAGATCGCGCGTTATTGCGAGGGCTTGCCAAAGGGAACGGTTCCGGGCTCGAATTAGCGCCAGCCGTGCTGTCAATCCGACGTCGCAGGTTACTCGATCTGACCTTGGCTCAGTCCGTGTGAACAGGAGCCCCGCGCGCCGGCGCGAAGTGAGCTCGAGCGAAGCGAAGTTGGCGCGACAAAGGAGCATTGGCCGCCAGGGGTGACCCATTGATAGGTGTAGTAGGAGGGCTGGGCGCTACCGCCAGGCCAGCCGCTGCCGTTCATCCCAAAGCTCGCGGCGGGGTCATTGAACATGCCGCCGCCGAACGTGCCGCCACCCATCCCGCCGGTCGCAGCACCGCCGCCCATCCCGGCGGTCGCGGCACCGCCGCCGCCCATGCCGCCGCCCTTCCCAGTTGCGAGCACCACGACAGCATCATGCCCAGACCCACCACTCACAAAGGTGCTAGGTAGAGGCCCGCGAACCACGCCGCCGCCGGTTGGCCATCCGCCAGCGATGCCGTCAGGATCACCCCGAGCAACGGAAGCAACTGGTGCATGGGGGCCCTCTTGTGGCTGTCTTTACAAAGGGTAGAATTAATCAACTTAAAAGGTATCGGTAGACTGCAACCGATGCAAGACGCGAAACGCGATGCTGAGGGCTTGCGTTACTTTTTCAAAGAGGCAGCCGGTTTCGACGAGATCTATTTCTTTGCCGAGGCCGCTTCCATCGGACGGTAACAACCGGATCGTCGCGATGCGCCGCATACCATGAGCACGGTCTTTATCAGCTACCGAAGGGAGAATGCGGCTGGGGAGGCTAGGGCCTTATTCAATGATCTCGCAGCGCGGCTGCGTGAAGACTCTGTCTTCATGGATGTGGACAGTATTGCGCTCGGTCGTGACTTCCGCAGTGTACTGCAGGAAACAGCTGCCTCTTGCGACCTTATGCTGGTGCTGATCGGCAGAAACTGGGCCGACGCGAGGGACGAAGGGGGACGAGTTCGTCTCGAAAATCCCGCTGACTACGTGCGGCTGGCTCGAAGCAGGGCTCGGGCGAGACATAGCCGTCACCCCTGTTCTGGTGCAAGGAGCGCACATGCCGGCGCCCGAGGACTTGCCCGCAGAGATCAGGAACCTGGCGTACCGTAATGGATTCGAACTCAGTCACAACCGATGGGAGTCGGACGTTCAGGAGATGGTTCGGCGGTTGGATCTCGACGGCTCCGCGGCCGCCCGCCAGGTCAGACCTGTCGGCCCCCAACGATCGGCGCAGGAACCCGCGAAACCGCGTTCCGTTTCTGGTGCGACCGCCATTCCGCAAGCGAAGCCGCAGCGCGGAGCATTGCGGCGGGGCTTTCCACTGACGCGTCGACAAACGGTCGGGATTGCTGCGCTTGCCGTGGTTGGTACAGGTGCCGCGGTCGCTGCACCGTCGATCAGGAGGCTTCTGTCGAGACCGTCGCTGCGGACCGTCAACTTCGAGTTCGCGAGTGTCGACGAGAAAGGGATCCGGAAGCCGTCGGAAACCTCCACTGCCACAGCATTCACTGAACCGCTCGGTTCGAGCGACGGGCTCGATATGGTCTCGATCCCAGCCGGCGGGTTCACAATGGGTTCACCGGCGGACGAACCGGAACGGCGGCCCAACGAAGGCCCGCAGCATTATGTCACGCTAGCTTCGTTTTTTATCGGTGCGGCGCCGGTCACCCAAGCGCAGTGGGCTGCGGTGGTGTTGGCGCACCCCGCTCGGATCGCTCGAGATCTCGACCCGAAACCGTCCTTTTTCAGGGGCATCGATCTGCCGGTGGAGAGCATCACCTGGAACGAGGCCGAAGAGTTTTGCCTGCGCCTCGCCGCGATCACGGGGAGGTCCTACCGCCTGCCGAGTGAGGCCGAATGGGAGTATGCCTGCCGCGCGGGGACCGTGACCCCGTTCAATGTTGGTCCGACGATTACCCCTGATCTAGCCAATTACTGTGGAACCGGAGGTGCCGTATGCGGCGACAGCGACGGCAAGAGCGTCGCCTCGGATGTCTATAACGAGGTAACCTACCGCTCAGGCGCCTACGCTCAAGGCCCAGTCGGCATTTTTCGGGCTACGACGACGCGGCCGCGGACATTTCCACCCAATCGTTTCGGCCTCTACGATATGCACGGTAATGTCTGGGAATATTGCCTCGACAAGGTAACGGAAGACTATGCCGATGCGCCGCGTGACGGTACCGCCAGCCTCTCAGCCGCCGGACGCGCAGCGGATCCTGCGCGGCGGGTCGTGGTCACACAATCCGGCGATTTGTCGCTCGGCCTACCGGGACAGCATTGACCCGGGCTCCGGGGGGTGGCAAGGCCGCATTGGCCTCAGGGTTGCGTGCACGCTCTAGCGCTCGGCGAGGTGTCAGTTTTCTGCTGCTGCGACTGCACGAGCCGGTTCGCCGGGCCGTTTGTCCTGCAGATGCAGCATTGGGACAAAGGCAAAGGCCAGTGCCGTAAACGCGGCCGACACCAGGATCAGCGAGTTGAGACGGCGGTCGAACAGATGCTCATACAGAAACGAGCCGATGTTGTCTGACAACGCTCCCGAGAAATTGGTGATCGACATCAAGGCGGCAAAGGCAAACCCTTCCGCCCGCTGCGGGCAGTGATCTGCAGCCAAGGTCAAAGTTGCAACAAAGGCGATCATCCCCGCGAACCCGCTGAAGAAGTTGATGATGGCTGCCGCCGCCTCGTCCCACAACAACAGAAACGCCGCCGTCGTCAGCGTGCCGAACAGGATACTCAAATTCAGCAGTGTTCGGGCAGTGATCCCTTTGAAAAAACTGCGGTACAGCAAGGCGCCGGCGATCCATCCGGCCGAGCTGATCGAACCCAGGATCCCGATGTATTCCTGGGAGAATTTTAGCTGATCAGTCATGTGATAATAAAGCGGTGTCCCTAACCCCGGGCTTAAGTAATAAAGAAAGAGAAATCCACCAACAAACCACAACTCTCTCTGGGTAAAGACCGCCAGCAGGCTGGCGAAAGTTTTCTTCATTTCCCGCAGGTCGATCCGACTTTTGGGCTCGCTGATCAGAAATCCAGCGGAGAAAACCACAGCGAGCGGGGCGACGGCGATGATTGCCGCAGCGGCATGCAAAGCGGTGGCCGGCGACAGCCGCTCGACCAGCTGACCGCCGATAAACCCGCTCGCCAGCGCCGCAATATTGAACCAGAGCCACTGCTGATTGACAAAGGTGTCGCTGGCGCCGAGTCTTTGGCCGTTCTCGACGAGGATCGCGCCGCACAAGGTGCTCGAGACTGCCATTGCATAGGCCGTCAGCAGCAAGACGAAGACCAGCTCACTGGGCGCGGTGATTTGCGTGACCCAGCAATAGGCGCCGGCCCCTGCGGCATTGGCGATGATGAGATAGGCTTTGCGCCGATAGCCGAAGAGCGGCAGAAAATCCGAAACGATCCCGTAGACAGGCTTGATGATCCAGGGGAGGTTGAGGATTGTCAAATACGCGGAGACCTGGACCGGGGTCCAGCCAAAGGTCTCTTTCAGATAGTAGTTGAGCGGCTGGGCAATCAGCCCGCCGGTCTGCCCGATTCCTTCGACGACATAGACGAGGCCAAAGAACCACATAAGCCGGCTGATCTGCCGGCTCTCGTCGGCCCGTAGGGCGGCGCAGGACGTGGCAGCAGACCCTCGGCTCGTTTATTTTACGGCGACGATGACCTCGATCTCGACCGGGATCCCGGCCGGCAACGAGCTCATGCCGACCGCCGAGCGGGCGTGCCGGCCGGCCTCGCCAAAGACCTCGACAAAGAGGTCCGAGCAGCCATTGACGACTTTTGGATGGTCGTGGAAATCGGGTGCAGCGTTGACCATGCCGAGCACCTTGACGATCCCCTCGACGCGGTCGAGATCACCGCCGAGCGCATCCTTGATCGCCGCAATCAGCACCAGGCCAACCTGGCGGGCATGGCGATAGCCCTCATCGACCGATACACCAGCGCCCAGCTTGCCCCGGGGCATCGTGCCGTCGGCGCTCTCCGGGCCCTTGCCCGAGAGGTACAGCAGATTGCCAACCCGCTTGGCGTGGACATAGTTGCCAAGCGGGCTGCCGACCTTTGGCAGCGTCACGTTGAGTTCTTTCAGCCGTTGCTCGATGGTCATCGCATAATCCCCAATTGGATGACGCGCATTGTAACGAATTCAGCGACAGCGATAGGTGGCGAGTTGGGCACTGCCGTCCTGGGTCGACGAAACCAGCTCGGCGATTTTGCCCGACGACTGGCAATGCTGGTGCGCGATCGCCTGCGCTGCGGCGCTCGGCGTATTGTCGGGATACCACCGCAAGCTGATCTCGGTCGGCGATTGACTGAGCGTCCACGGGGGGCCGGCGCATGCGCCGAGAGTCAGCAGGACGGCAATTCCGGCAGCGCAGCGGGTAATCGCGAGCATCGGTTCAGATGCTGGTCAGCGTCTGCCAATTCACCGGTTCGCCCAGCTTTAGCCTGCTGCCGGCTTCGGGCATCGGGTATTTGAGCCCGCTGGCGCAATTGAACAGGACCACCCGGTCGTCCGGGCTGACCCGACCGTCGGCGAGCGCCTGCTTGTAAGCCGCGTAGGTCGCTGCGGTTTCCGGACAGAGCAGCAGCCCTTCCTCGGCTGCAACTTCGCGCCACCCCTCGGCGATTGCCTGGTCGCTGACGGCGATCGCAAAACCGCCGCTCTCGCGTACCGCCCGCAGGATCAGAAAATCACCGACCGCCTGGGGTACGCGAATCCCGGCGGCGAATGTATGGGCATTTTCCCAGCGCGACGCGTGCTCGACCCCTTCTTCCCACGCTTTGACCATTGGCGCGCAACCAGTCGCCTGGACCACCACCATCCGCGGCCGCTTCGGCCCGATCCAGCCGATGGCCTCGAGCTCGGCGAATGCTTTCCACATGCCAATGATCCCGGTGCCGCCGCCGGTCGGGTAGAAGATCACATCGGGCAATCGCCAACCGAGCTGCTCGGCGAGCTCGAGCCCCATCGTCTTCTTGCCCTCGATGCGATAGGGCTCGCGCAAGGTCGAGCAGTTGAACCAGCCGACTTCCCGCTCGCCTTCGGCGACCAGCTTGCCGCAATCGTCGATCAGCCCGTTGACCAGGAACACCGCGGCACCCTGCATCGCAATCTCGCGTACATTTACCGCCGGCGTGTCGTCGGGACAGAAGACATAGGTCTTGATGCCCGCCCGCGAGCAATAGGCTGCCATCGCCGCTCCGGCATTGCCGTTGGTCGGCATGGCCATCGTGTCGACCCCGAGCTCTTTGGCCATCGACACTGCCAGCGCCAGCCCGCGCGCCTTGAACGAACCGGTCGGCAGACGCCCCTCGTCTTTGACCAGGATCTCGCCACCTTTGGCGAACCGAGCGGCGAGGCGGGGGAGGGGGATCAGCGGTGTCACTGCCTCGCCGAGCGAGAGGACGTTCTCTGGCCGTCGCACCGGCAACAGCTCGCGGTAGCGCCACAATGTCTGCGGGCGAGCGGCAAGCGCCTCACGGGACAACGCGCGGCGAATGCCCTCGAGGTCATAGCGCACCAGCAACGGCCGCCCGGCCTTTGACAATGTCTGCAAAGTATCTGCGCGATAGCGCTCGCCGGTCAGACTGCATTCGAGATGCGTGACGAAGGTCGGCAGGTCGCCGCCAGTCCAGTGATGTCGCATCATCGATCCTCGCGGTCCGGCTGATCTTCGCGCCATCTATCATGAAGATGGTGAAAATGAAAATGGGTCAGAGTCGATTTCGCCCGGGGTGAGGTTTGGAAACCGGCGCAAATCGGAGAATAGACTCTGGAAAAATTGACTCTGACCCCATTTCTTCCTTCATTTCTTTTGGAGAATCGACTCCGACCCGGTTCTCTTGACGAAAAGGCCCCGCCGGGTTTCCCCGGCGGGGCCTTCGCAGGCGCCGCGCGGCCGTGCCTAGTTGATCAGGCCGTAGAACTTTCCGGCGTTCTCGCAGGTCATCTTGCGGGTCACCTCGGCCGGCAGGTGGCTGAACTGCTCATCGATGTACTTTTTCGACTCCGGCCACACCCCGTCGGGATGCGGGTAGTCGGAGCCCCACATCAGGGTCTCGACCCCCATGTCCTCGATCAGCTTGGTGCCGACGCGGTCGAATTGGAACGTCGCCTTGCACTGGTTGCGCCAGTATTCGCTCGGCAGCTTTTTGAGCTTGAGGTCCTGATACTGGTCCTGATACTCAAAATCCATGCGGTCGATAACATAGGGGATCCAGCCGATGCCGCTCTCACCAAACACCACCCGGATGTTCGGGAAGCGTTCGAACACCGCGGCCCCCATCAGGTCGGTCAGGATCGTCGCCAAAGTCATCTGGAAACGGCACAGCCCGCTGTAGGTCATCCGCCGCGCAATCGCCGGTTCCAAAGACTTGCGCAGCTCGGGGTCGGTCGCCGGGAAGGTGTGAAAGTGCAGCGGCAGCTGGGTCTCGTTTACCGCTTCCCACAGCGGATCCCACATCGGGTGCCACATCGGCGTCATGTGCCACGAGCAGCTGAGCTCGACCCCCTTCATGCCCATCTTCGCAACGCGCCGCACCTCGGCCGCCGCTCCTGGGATGTTGCTGTAGGGCAGGCAGGCCAGCCCGATCATCCGGTCCCGATAGGTGCTGGAGAAGCTGTGCATGAAATCGTTGTAGATGCGCAGCATCTCGTCCGCTGCTTCGGGGTCCTTCATCTTCGCGCAGGCCGCGAGAATGCCGTAAATGACTTCGGCGTCGATGCCGTCGCGGTCCATTTCCTTGACGCGGAGGTGCGGGTCGCCGGGCCGGCGATGCGCCTTCTTGACATAATCGTCGTAAAGCCCGGCTTCGTGCATCTTGTCAACGCGCAATTGCTTGCCGGGAACGTAATCCGAGCCCACCGCGCCGACACCGCCGGGCTTGCCGTAATCGGCGCCGTTGTTGTCAATCCAACGCTCGGTACCGTCCGGCCGCTTGGTCACATACGGCATCTGGTCTCTGAGCTTGCTCGACGCGTTCGCGGTAAACAGATCGGGCGGCAGCCAGATCATGTCGAGATGACAATCGGCCGAGATGCGCTGGTAGTGCATGCCCAATCCTCCACTCGAGTTGCCTATTTCCCCGAGCCACTCTAACGAGCGCAACACGGGGGTCCTAGGCCGATCTGTGCAACTCTCCGATGCACCGCGATCAACCCTTGCGCGGCAGCTCTTCCACCGCCGGGAGCGACTTTCAGGACGATCCCTTCCAGCGCTGCCATAGTGAGAGCGCCAGAAGCACGATGAACGAGCCGATGACGGCGGCGACAACGTCTCGCAGTGAGATCCGCACACTATCGAGACCAGGGAACAAGCCGAGTAGCCAGAACAGCAGACCGCCAACGAGGGCGCCGACCAGGCCCAGCCAAAGGTTCCGCCAAACGCCAAAGCCCCTGCGCTCGCGCCTGACGATCAGCCCGGCGACGCTCCCTCCGAGCAGACCGACGATTATCCAGACGATGAACTGAGTAAGTGAGACCATTGCGGCCTCCATAGTTGCGCAAAGCCCATTCGAAGCGAAATCGGGGTCGGAGTCGACATCCGCACAGGACCCGGCTATTTGAGTTCGAGCGGCCGACAGAAAGGGGGCCATATGCTGGCGATGTGGGTCAAGGTCCGGGTAAAGCCGGAGGCGCGCGAGCGCTTCCTAAAGGCGATCGAGGTGGATGCTCTGGGTTCGGAGCAGGACGAGCCGGGCTGCATGCGCTTCAACGTTTTGCAGGACGGGCAGGACCAGAACGTCTATTACTTTTACGAAGTCTACCACGACGAGGCCGCGCTCGAAGCGCATCGCGCGGCACCCCATTACGCGGTCTGGCGGGCGGCCGCCGGCACGCTCGACGGGGCTGCTCAGGCGACGCGCTGCCAGACGGTATTTCCGGCGGCCGATGAATATTGGTCGCGAAACAAGTAAGACTGGGGCTTTTGTTTCGTAGCCTGAATTGGCGTATCTGCTGCCCCCCGCCGCGACACACTGTCACCCCGCGTGGGAGTTCAACGCAATACCGGGAGCACAGAGCCACGCAGGTCCGCTCTCCTAGCGCATGACGGAGATGGCTGTACCACACAAGCTTACCTCCGTGACGAGGCAGCAGAGAGATTGTTCGGAGCCGTTCGCCGGCGCCCGAGCCGACGACCGGGGTCGGGATCCACCACCCCTCGTCGCGTGCGTATCGGGCCAGCGTCAATCGACGGGGGGCCGGAAAATTCCTGGCCGCCAACGGCGGCGGCCACTTGGCGTCGTCAATCCTGCCGCCGGTGCGCTCGCGGAACTCGTCTTGCGCTGGTTTCACGAGAGCCGGCTCGGTCAACAGGTCGAGAAGGCTCGTAGCGATCGTCTTAGCGCTGAGCAAAATGCGCCGGGCTCGATCGCCACCGACAGGCCACCCAGCGCGTCATGCGCCCAAGCGGGGGTATTCCTAATCCGGGCGCGGCGGTCGCAGCCCGGCCGCATCGTCAAGCGCCGCCCGCTCGGGGCGGGCCGAGCCGCTGTGGTGTCACCGGGCAAATTATGCCGAGTGACGCCAGAGCCTGACGATGAGTTCGATTACTTTGAGCGACGACCGGAACTTCGACTTGCCATTTGTCGGCAAGAGCCGCGTCCCAGTCGCTTCCGAAGCGCCATGTTGTCGTCGATGCCTGATCGTGCGGGCCCGTTCGATCAGAGCGAGGGCATGGCGCGTGAGCCGATTGAACTCCTGCGGATCGCTCTGGCGAGCGGCGTCCTTCAGCGCATCGACAGCAGCGCTGCGAAGCTCCTGGGGGTCCTCTGGTTCCTCGCGAGGATCAAGGTCGGTCATCGTAGCCGATCGCGTGATCGCCGCATTATGGGTAACCGATAGCGGCAACGCGCGATTGGACCGGCTTGCGGTTGTGATGTCAGATCCTTGCTGAGATGCCGGTCTCCAGCCGCGGCGTAAGTCCCCCACGCCCTTCTGCTACATGGGCATGGGCGAGATTCTCGGCAGCACCGCGCTTAGGAAGCGCAAGCTTTTCCGTGGTCAGGCTTGGCTCCCTGCGCCTGCGCCTGGGCTTCGGACATGTAAGCGCCTTGCTTGGTCTTGCCGTACCACCGCGTACCAGGGCAGTGGTACACGCGGCTGTCGGTATTGACCCAAACCTGGCCGCTGCCGGCGGGCGGCGCAGCGGCGCGCCGGCTCGCGGGTGGCGCCGAGACGGGCTCGGCCGGCGCATTCACCGGGACGGTTGTCGCCTCCGGCGCCGCACCCCATGACTGCACGCCGCCATGGCCGCGGCAGGCGCCTGAGCGTTTTGCACCGGTGAAGGAGGTGCCGTCCTTGCAGGTGGCGGTGACCGTCCCTGTGCTTTGCGCTTGGGCCGGACTTTTGGTGGAAGCCGGGCTCGAGGCCGGCTCGATCGCCGGATTGACGAGGCCGCTCGATTCTGCCGCCGCACCCCATGACTGCACACCGCCATGGCCGCGGCAGGCGCCGGAACGTTTTGCACCGGTGAAGGAGGTGCCGTCCTTGCAGGTGGCGCTGACTGTGCTTTGCGCTTGGGCCGGACTTTTGGTGGAAGCCGAGCTCGATGCCGGCTCAACCGCCGGATTGGCGAGGCCGCCCGATTCTGCCGCCGTACCCCATGACTGCACGCCGCCGTGGCCGCGGCAGGCGCCTGAGCGTTTTGCACCGGTGAAGGAGGTGCCGTCCTTGCAGGTGGCGGTGACCGTCCCTGTGCCTTGCGCCTGGCTGGCGCCGCTGGACAGCAACAGTCCGGCGATCACTGCGACAGGCAACGCGAGGTATCGCATCAGACCCACTCCTTTTTGGTGTTCATCGCGATCCAACACCCCTTAGGCTTCTCAACACGCAGTAATTGCAAGCTCTTGCGGTTTGATGTCCGGTTCTTGCGGAGTTGATTTGTCCGATCGGAATTGTCCCGCCTGGTCAGGTCAGCGCGGCGCGAAAATGACCGGGAGTTACGCCAATCTCACGGCGAAAGACGGAGGTCAAGTGACTCTGGTCGGCGAAGCCGACTTCCCGTGCAATCATAGCGAGCGGCTGATCGGTGCGGCGCATCAGGGTTTTTGCCCGCTCGACCCGCCGGCGCATCACGTAACGCTGCGGCCCCACACCGACCGCCTGCTTAAAACTGCGGCTGAAGTGATAGGGACTGAGACATGCCACTCCGGCAAGATCGGCCAATGTCAATCGATCATCGAGATGCGCCTCGATGTAATCATAAACGCGCTTTAGTCGCTCGCGCGACAATCCGTTTGGCGGCTCGGGCGAAATCGCAGTCGGATTGCGTGATATTTGGTAAAGATTTACGACCATTTTGTATCACATTGTAACGCCCACATTCGGGAAATCAATTACGAAGCCAGAGCATTTCAAATTATTCGAACAAGGCTAATCGTGCCCCAGACAAATAGAAGCACGCCGCCTAGTCGGCTTATCTGATCTCCCCACGGCACGGTCTTCTCCAATAGCACGAACAGCGCGATTGCGCCGATCCAAGCGATGCTCATCACTCCGCCGACGAACAGAAGCGCCATCAGCATCCAGCAGCAGCCTATGCAAAAAAGCCCATGGCGAACCCCGGTCCAGACCGCGCCGGACGTGCCCCGGCACCAACGACTGACGAGGAACTGGGTGGGCGAGCGGCAATGTCTAAGACAGCTGTCCTTTAGCGGCGTCCATTGATAGACGCCTGCGGCGATCAGCACCGTGCTGGCCAAGATCGCACTACCTAACGCCATCGTCTCGGATAATAGTCCGGCTTCGCTGAGACCCCATTGCAGCAAGGTGGCAATCAGGCTGAACCCGCACCAGACGAGAAGATAGCCCGATGCAAACAGCATGGCGGTAACCGGAACAAGGTTGGAATTACCGAGGCGATCCCATGCGACGGCGGTCACCAACAGCATCGTCGGGGCAGCGCTCGGCAGCATCATGGCCACCATCATCACCACCCACATGATGAAATTCAGCGCTGCGTATGGCGGGCTCCACGCGGGCGGCATCGCCATCATCTGCCCACTGCCCGCGTCCATCATTTTCATCTCGACACCGGCACCCAGCCACAGATAGGCCCATGCCGCCGC
>Ga0306926_10008414_pt1 | contig 11284 bp, 8 predicted proteins | sample flu12Cox44000178_FD_203759 | JGI IMG/M metagenome (GOLD analysis project Ga0306926, IMG submission 203759) | Lab enrichment of tropical soil microbial communities from Luquillo Experimental Forest, Puerto Rico - flux8day.12C.oxic.44.000.178 (v2)... | ecosystem: Environmental > Terrestrial > Soil...
GCCGGAGTGCAATATAAGAAATGGCGTGCTGAGTAAGTAGAGCCACGTTGCGCGGGTCGAGCCGTTCGGCTTCGTTGAAATACGACTCGCTACGTTCCCACTGGCCTCGCCTCCGCGTGACATAGGCCAGCGACTCAGGAATCCGGCTGCTATTCGGTAGAAGCTGACGTGCTTGCTCAAAGTAACGCACGGCGGTGTCGTAATCCTTCAGACAGGCGTAGTGATAATAACCCTTGGCCATCAGGGCTTCGCCGAGATTGGGCTGTAAAGTTAGCGCAGTTTCGGCTGTCTGCCGCGCCTCTTCACGGAGCTCGGCCGTTGGTTGAAGAGCCGCTGTACCGTAGCCGAGCGCATCAACGAATGACAGCAGCGCCCAAGCTAGGGCAAACTTCGGGTCCAATCTCACCGCTTCTCTCAGATATTTTTGTGCATCAAGGGTATTGGCCGGTGTGTTTGCAGATTTCAGTATATAAGCCAGCCCGCGCAGGTAAGCATCGTAGGCCTCGATATTGTTTGTCGGTTTGGCCGCAATGACTCGCTCTTCCTGACCGGTGAGTTTCGCCCGCAGTTGGTCGGCAATGGCTTTGGCCACCTCGCTCTCCACCGAAAAGATGTCGGTTAGTTTGCGATCAAAGGTGTCGGCCCAGAGATGGGAATCGTCAGCCGCCTTAATCAGCTGGACGTTCACGCGCACCGCGTTACCGCTCTTTTGCACGCTTCCTTCGAGGATGTGGGCGACACCCAGTTGCCTGGCGATCTCAGGCAAGTTTTCCGGCGCGCTTTTGTAATGCTGCGTGGACGTGGGCGAGATCACCTTCAGATCGGCGATCTTTGATATGCGTGTCAGGATTTCATCCTGGATGCCCTGGGCGAAGTAGGCGTTGGCTTTGTCTTCGCTCCGGTTTTCGAACGGTAAGACGGCAATGCTTTTGTCCGGGACTGGCAAGAACATAGCGTTTCCCTCCGCTTGATCGCTCGCGGATTTCAATCGGATTGCCCGAGACCGATCGAACATGAACAGACTAACAGCGACGAGCAGAACCCCTACACCGATGACTAATGCCCACCTAAGAGTGGCTGATTTTATTACAGATCCAAAAGGTGCGTCTTGCCTAAATTTTTCTGGCAGTTCCGGGTTTCCCAACTCCTCCGTGTAGAGATTAAACGCATGGAGGCGCACACCGTGTTTTACCTCGCAGTCTCCCAAGTCATGCAGGCATGATCGCCAGCGGCCGTAATGCTCCAGATCGTCGGCGATACGTTTTGAGAGCAGAATGTGGCCGGCATCGCCGCAGTCCATCACGCGGCGCGCTATGTTAATGCCGGCCCCAGCCACATTAGCGCGCTCGTTCACGTCAATAACGCCGCTGACCGGTCCGCTGTGCACTCCCATGCGCAACCGCAATTCCGGATGTTCTTTGAGCGCACGACTTATCTGCAACGCGCACTCAACCGGCGCTTCGGGTCGCGTATAAAAGACCAGCGCCATCCCGTCGCCGGTCGCAATTTTGATCAATTTTCCAGCTGCTTCCGTGCTCTGGAATTCAGCCGTGCCCCGCACTATCTGGTTGAGCGTCTCAATTAAGTCGCGCTGATCATCAAGCAACAGCTTGGAATACCCAACCATGTCGATGAACAAGACATGTGCGATTTCCAGTTGGATCTCTTTTTTTACCTCAGTTGACATTTCATTACGTCCAACAAACCGAATCAATAGTGGCGCTTTGCTGCGGCTGTCGAGAGCAAACGCCCATAGGCAAGGTGCGGATTCTAAATTTCGTCACCCGGCTAAGTATAACCGTTACCCAGTAGGCTTGCCGCGAAAAAGATCTCGGGGACATTGCCAGGTTTGCTCTGATAGCGCTGCGTCGAAGTGCGGGAAATTACTTTTAGGTCCGCGATCTTAGCCAGGCGCGTCAGGATCTCCTCTTGTATTCCATCTGCAAAATAGCCGTTGTCGGGATCGCGGCTAAGATTTTCAAATGGAAGAACGGCGATGCTTTTCTCATCGATAGCAGACATTGCCGCAGTAGAAGATTCAGCAGTGGTCGAAGCGTTGCGCCACGGATGCCAGAGCCAATAGCTCTCAACCGCAAGCGCAGCCACAGCGAAACCGGCAGCGGCGAGCAGCCACGCATACCGCATATTTCTGGCGCCTACCGCTCCTGTCCCTTCCGGAGTTTTTTCGATTCCCGATGGTGTCACATCAAACGCCCACGCCAACATGAGTGCCGCTGGAAAACCGAGAGCGGCCAGCACAACCAACGCTTGCAGTAGCCCCTCAGGAACATGGAAGGTTGGCAGGACCGTGAATGCGATCTGAATCACGAGCCAAGCGGCGACTGCATAACCGAGCGCGACGCGATAAACTCTCCGATTTTTCAATTCACGGAAGAACGAGTTCATCTTGGCCCTATCGCCTGCGTAGTGTCGCCCATTTTAAGAAATAGCGTCGAGTCTGCAATCGCCAACGCCGACCTTTCAGCGGCTGGCATGATGCTGTGATCCGCGCGTACGATGAACGGGCAACATCATCGAGACGCACGAGCACGCCGGCGAATTCAATGAGCCATGAAGCATACCGGTCACCGCCTTGCCGCCATGGCAAGAGATTTGGCTTCGCTTTCCGTGCGAAATACTGCAGCCGAACTTCGCCTAGCCATGGCCGATATGTTGTCCTCGCCCGCGCAGCCAACTACCATGAATGGAGTGAGGAGAGTTATCAACATTTTCATGTCTCTATTTCACGAACCTATCTGTTCTCATACGTCTGACGAGAAGAAGATAAGCCGCGCCAGGCATTTCATGAAACTTTACGGGCACAGATTGGCAACTGGCTAATGTTTCGTTGAAGGACTCGATCCAAACAACTTGGGTTTCGATAACCTTTACACAGTGCGAACCCGAGAGATGTTCATTGGCGAAGGTGAGATTACCCTCAATGGGATTTTCGATATTCTATCGGCGTCTTTTGCGGTAAAAAAACCCTGCCAGACGGTCGCGGCACAGCATTAATGTTTGGAATGATATTAGTCGTGCTGTGTTGGTTTGGCTGGCGTCATCATACGGCGCTGTAACGCGGCTACGTCGGCCGCCGGCCTTCGCCACTCATGCCCTTGAGATGACAAGCAAGCGTACACTGATCGTAGTAGCAATCGCCGCGCTTCTGGCAATCCTTTGTCTTAGAACAATCAGGTCCGCCTATTTGGGTTAAATTGGCCTAAACGTTACGCGCTGCGCGCGCGTGAAGATACTGTGAGGAAAACGCCGTCCTCACCTCAGTGATTCCCGCGACGGGCAAGATAATCGCAGCCAGGGCTTTCATAGTATTTTTAAACCAACCTGGCATCATTCGACCCACCGAGTCGGAGTCTTTAATTTGCGCAACTGGCAAGAGCAGTAGACAAAACCTTAAGCAGGCGACGTCTCTAACATAGATGAGCATGTCACCCAAGCCACCGGAGCGGCTTGCAGAAATCCTGCTGGAGATTCTCGCATTGTCTGACTCAACACGGACGAACCAATTGGAATCCGTTAGCGGCAGTGATCCAATCGAATCGTTCGATGCGCACTGGATTAAGGAGCAGTCGCAACGGAGAGATGAAGAAGACAACAACCAAAGACCGTAGCGCGAATCCTTGGCTGTAGATCTACAATCAGGTTCAGCGTGTCGGAAATCAGTCGCCGGCGAAAAGCGATGTTGGTACCAGACTGCTAGTTACTTGCGAAAGTGTAACGGTTATTCGCGATGCGGCGCGATCCTCGGAACGATTCTTGGTGAACTCGCTAAACCGGCTCTCATATGAGACAGCGCCGGCATAGCTCAGCTGCTTAGAGCAGCTGATTTGTAATTCAAGAAAGAGTTTTTGCGCGTGTTTTCACCCTGTTGCACAGCGTCGCGGACGCTAGGTGATCGCGAGCAATACGATTCGCTGCGCGTTGCGTAGAATCGCGCAGCTTTGCAGCAAAAAATCCTCAGACCGTAGAAAACGACCGTGAAAGGATCAGCCATTCCGAGCATTGGCGGTAAATAAGCCGCAGCTTGATTGCATCGGCTGATTGCAAATGATTGCAAGAGCGCGTCGCCCTTCGCACTGCACTTTAGGATAGAACGTGGCTACACTGATCACGGCTGCTTTTCCTGGCAGAGTTTTTGGAAACGCGGATCGCTGCGCAACGGATCCCAAATCGGATCGAGCCTAAGAAGGGCCGGCGTAATGGGCACTATACTGAAAAAGGCGCTGTAATAAGGCGTTTGTAACAGCTTTGTCAGTGTTGGGATCGCACGGCTGTTCTCTCCGAACATCGTCTGAATGAACGCAAGATTCTCTTCTAAGCCGGGGTTGTTTGCCCGATCTTTAGCGGAGGGCTCAAGCAGGATTACATGCTCCGCCAGTTTTAAAGCCGAGTCCTTCTCCCCCATCACTGCATAAGCTTGAGACAGCCATGTCGCGAAAATATCGTTATCTGGTTGGTCTCTGTAGAGGCGCTCAAATGTATTGCGCGCCTGTTCAGCGGTAACCTTCGCGCCAGCCGTGTCGCCAGCAAGGCGCTGTATAACAGCAAGCGCTACCTGCTCCCAGCCCTTATCGTAGTCAGACCCAAAATGGAACTCAGCCAGGTGGGATTGCAGCATTCGAACGGCCTCACTGTAATTTCGCTCCAGTCTCAAATGAGTGATTTTGATGCGAATGGTATCCTCATTATAGTTCGGCCCGATTATCTCTGTCAGGAATCTCGCGGCTTCTTGCAGATTACCCTGGGCCTGGTAAATGCTGGCTTTTGCCGCCATCAGATCTGGATCGTTTAACGTAATGTCCAACCCTCGATCATAGAGCTTTAACGCCGCCGGGAATTGTCGAACCAGGGCGTAAGTCCCGGCCGTGTCCGTAAGTAACTCCACATTACGTGGGTCCAGAACAACGGCTTGCTCGAAGTGGGCAATGCTTTCATCCCAGTGTCCCTCCTTTCGAGCAATCTCGCCGAGGGCCTGTGCCACCTCGGTGCTGCTTCGTAACATTTTGCTGACGAGTTTAAATGTTGTTGTCGCAAGCCCGTAATTACCCAGCATCCAGTATTGGTAATAGCCCAGGGCAAGCAAGGTTTCAGGTGAGTTCGGCTCCAGCTTCTGTGCATTCTCCAAAGCACGTTTTGCTGCGTCGCGCCGACCAGCAGCGGTACTAGTGCCGCTAGCGTAGAATTGCGCGTTTGCGCGAGAAAGCCTCGCCCAAGCAATCGCAAAATTGGGGTCAAGCTGCACTGCGCGCTCATAGAAATCGATGGCTTTCGGCAGGTGATTGAAGGATTGGGAGAGGGACGTGCGTACTGCAAAAGCCACGCCGCGCAGATACGCATCGTAAGCCTCCGGATTATTTGTCGATTTGACTGCTAACGCCTGCTTCTCCCCTCCGGTGAGCTTTACTTGCAATGCGTTTGCAATTCCTGTGGCTATCTCGCTTTCAACGCCAAGGCTATCAGTCAGCTTCCGGTCGTAGGTGTCTGCCCAAAGGTGGGAATCAGTTTGCGCGTTAATCAACTGCACGTTGACTCGAACCTTGTCGCCAGCCTTTTGCACCGCTTCCTCTAGGACAGTGGAGACGCCAAGTTCTTGCGCGACCGCCTTTAAGTTGTCCGGCTTACTCTGGTATTTCGCGGTCGAAGTGCGCGAGATAACCTTGAGGTCACGCACTATGGCAACTTCTGCCCAGCGCACCCGAGCCCGGAGTTTCTGCACAGTGTCGAATTTCCCAGGCTGTGTCGCATTGCCGAACTGATCGTCATAGAAGTTCACGACCGAAACGCGCGCGCCATGTTTCACTTCGCATTCGCCAAGATCGTGGAGACAGCGGTGCCAGCGCGGATGTGGCGCAAGATCATCCGCTACATGTTTTGATAAGAGGATGTGTCCTGCATCGCCGCAATCCATCACTCGCTGAGCGATGTCGATTCCGGCTCCAGCGATATTGGTTCGTTCGCTCACATCCGTGACTTCGCTCACTGGGCCGCTGTGAATCCCCATCCGCAAATGAATTTCAGGATGAGTTTTGACTGCTTCGCTGATTTCAACCGCACATCGCAGAGGTGCCTCGACGCTATCGCGAAAAATCAAAGCCATCCCATCACCCGTAGGAATCCGCATCAGCATGCCATTCGCATCCGACGCACGAAATTGCGCAGTGTTTCTTACGATTTCATTCAGCTCTTGTAATTGCTCGCGCTGCTCGGTGATCAGAAGCTTGGAATAGCCGACGATGTCGATCAACAAAACGTGGCCAATCTCCAATTGGAAATTTGACTCAGAAGCAGTGGGCATATCACAATCCAGCTAGGAAATTATACATCCTACATGCTGATTGATCAGCGAACTTCGCAGATTTAGGCGGATTACTACCGAAGAAGAACGCATCGCGCATTGCCTGCAACCTAAGCAGCCTCCCCGGACTGAATGTTACCGATTCACACCTGCAGCGTTACAAGGCAGCAGGGTTGCAAAGAGATCCCCGGGTCCTAGGGGTATGGGAGGGACTGGGCAAAATGACGCCACACATAAAACTACAGAATCGTGGCGGCCAACCCGCTAAATTTTTCGAAGCACAAACAGCAGGATCACGGCGCCCACTGTGGCGGTGACAAGCTCGCCGATGAGCCCATACGCGACGAGATGCAACAGGCGAAACACGAATCCGCCCAGCATCGCACCGATGATTCCAATGATCAGATAGCTGACAATTCCCTTGCGCTCCCTTTTCGTGATCAAGCTTGCGAGCCAGCCAGCCGCCAGACCAATCAGCAAAAACCAGAAAATTTCTATCAACCACGCCATACATCCTCCTACTATGTTTACGACGGTGTTACTTTGACTGGTCGTCCGGCGTCAAGATCGAATCGTCCCCAGTCCGTTTCGGCTTCAGTGGTTTCAAGGGTTTTACAGCCGTTCACGTGACGTGATTCGCGTTTACGATAATGCTGGCAACGTGATCGAAACGCAGGAGCACAAGGGCCGAGTTCAAAGAGTTCTAAAGCGTCAACGTAGTCGGTGAAGTCTGCAGGAATCACACTGGTCAGACGCTGCTTAACTCACGGAGAATCCCTTGCCAATGAAACCGAACCGTTTTCGGACGCCGTAACATTGCGCACATGTGTAACGCGCACCGATAACTTCGAGAATTATAACGCGGGTTCATTTCGTCGAACCTATCTTTGGGTAGCTCCGCGATGGTTGTGGCCATCAGGAGTTCCATCTCGTTCATGCATCTTTCCATTTGTCTAATACAACCGACGCCACGGCATCTTTATTCCACTCCCTCTCGCGAGGAAAGCTTGGTGACTGGAAATCCGCGAGGCAACCATGCGGCGGATCAGTTTGTGGGAATATAAGTCTGCCCAATTCGCTATGAATCGATAAGAAGGGAGAGCAAACATAAGAGTAGAACGTGCCGTTGCGGCCGGTCGAAAGCCATTGTCACTTTTTCGGATGCGAGACTTTCCTGGCGTCATAGTGCGGTCTTTCCCCTGGCCAAAATTGATCGGAATAACGCGCAACCCATCCCGCCGACGAGCCGTTAAATCAATTAAGGAGGGCATGGAGGCCCATGTCCAACCTGAAGAAAGAAAGGAATGACAGTTATGAAGGGAATTCTATACACAATAGGCATCGGCAGTCTCATTCTGGTGCTGACGGCGCTGGGGGAGCCAGTTGCGGACACTGTGTCTCTCGTTGGGGCTGTGCCTCTGTCTGGAGCGCTTTCAAATGGACAACGGTACAGAATCAATTTTGTCGATGTTGATGGTCATTCCCTGTCCACCGCCGACGGTCACGTCACCGTACTCGTCCTGACGACACCAGAGGATCGGGAGAAGGCACGGAGCGTCGGCGACCGTGTTCCGGACTATTGTCTTGGCAACCCAAATTACAGAATGATTACGATTCTCAATTTCACTAGATGGCGCACGCAGATCGGACGCAACATTGTGACTATGCTTGTGCGGCATCATCTCGACGAAGAGGCGAAGCGGTGGCAGGCACGATACCACGAGAAAAAAATTGCCCATGATCCGAGAACCGACATCTTCGCGGTGACCGATTTTGATGGGAGGGTGTCGTCACAGCTCGGCGCAGAATCCTCCGCAGCGAGTTTTGGCGTTTTCGTCTTTCGGCGGAATGGCGAGTTGCTCCAACATTGGGACGACGTGCCGAGCGCTCAAGAGCTGGCGGCCGTCGTCAAGTAGTCGTTTCGTTTAATCGCGACAGCGGCCGGATGCGCGGCAAACGGGCAATTTACGGTGGCCGCAAACGCGTGCGTCAGGGGCTTTACATGGCCACGCTTGTGGCGGCGCGCCACAATCCCATCCTGCGCGCCTTTTATCTGTGATTGCGAACTACTGGCAAGCCAGCCAAATTGGCCCTGACGGCGACCATGCGAAAATTACTGATCGCCCTTAACACCACGCTCAAAACGGATCTAAGTTATGCTTGAAACCAAGACAGTTACTAACGGCCAATTTGCGAAATAACTTTAGCGTGTTTGCCACGACACCCTGCGGTGGCTTATCTCTTCCTCGTTAGGCGACACTAGTAGATTTGCACTTTATGAAGAAAGCATTCGAATCATCACGCGATGTCATCATGCAGACTAATGAGTGGACCAAGACGATTGAGGATTTTCGCCTCGTGCGCGAGCCAGCCCGCGACAACCGAAACGACGACGCGTGAGGCTAGGATAAGTATGGCATCTACGTCCATACCACAGTTGCCACAGTTTTCACAGGCGTCTCAGATTACAGGCAGCACCTACTAAGCCGAGAGTGAGGTGGATCGAACCCTGTGACGTGCACAGCGGTAATCCGCTTTACTGCCTGTTAACGACTCCCAAGAGATTCGCGGGGCACACCGAACGGGAGATCACTTTTTTGGAATATAACTTTGCCAATTCGGTATGAATAGATTGAAGGCTCCACAGCTTTTTACGAAACAGACATATCCCGACTGACTGCGAGGGAATTCGGGCTGAAAAGTCAATTATGAAAATATTAAACTACGTTTCAGGTAAACTAATCATGGTTACAATCGCATGCAGCTTCGCTGCAAGCACACCCATTCAGGCGCAACAGGATGACGCTCGTTTGGTTGTCAGCAGGTCAGCCAATTTTGGGACTTTCCAGTACCTCATCTTGTTTGTCGACGGTGTCCACGTCGCGGATTTGGGGGTTAATCGGAGTTACGAGGCGGTGTTGCCCCCCGGCCAGCATGTTTTATCGGTAACCACGACTCCAGAGGGTTACAGGTCTGCACCACCGACTCAACGACGCGTTAACGCTAAACCTGGCAAAACCTATGCGTTCACCGCGTTTTGGAAAAACACTGACGAGGCTTACCTCGAGAAGAACGGCGGCGTCAAGAGAATCATCACACCGAGCAGCCCAGGCTGAGATACATGCATGCCAGCTCCACTCTCACAAACATAAGAAGAATAACTAGCGTTACCAAGAGAGGGCCAGCCCGACTGCAGTTATGCTAGATCGCTTTCCTCAGAGTGCTCGCCCGACTAACTCGCAGTTTGCAATCCCTAGGCTTTTTCTCCGTGAGTGCGAAATAAAACGACGCCAAACCGGTCTTTGTTGATGGACGGAAAAGCGACCGTCGCTCGTGGAGGTCTAGTCGATTCTTAATGATTTAGAAATACCAGTGATGAACCAGCAGTTACCACTCGCAGTTTATTACGAGCACCCAGAGTGGTTCCGCCCGCTCTTTGCGGAAATGGATCGCCGCTCGATTCAGTACCTTCGTATCGATGCCGGCTGTCACGTATATGACGCGAGCGCGACCGAAAGAAAATACGCTTTGTTTTTCAACCGGATGAGCGCGTCCGCCTACCTGCGCGGTAACGCACAAGGCATCTTCTTCACGCGCGACTATCTCGCACACCTCGATCGTATTGGCACGCGTGTCATCAACGGCTGCAAAGCCTTTTCGCTCGAGATTTCGAAGGCAGCGCAACTCGCGCTCCTAGACTCCCTGGGACTGGCTACGCCTCGCTCACGGATCGTGAATTGCGCGATCCAAGCTGTTCTCGCAGCACAGGAGATTGGATTTCCGGTCATCGTCAAACCAAATATCGGCGGCAGAGGCGTAGGGATTAAGCGTTTTGATTCTGCGCCAGCGTTGGAGCGTGCAGCCGCGGCCGGCGAAATCGGTTTCGGGATCGATAACACCGCTCTCATTCAGGAGTTTCTTCCAGTCGGTGGCGGATATGTTACGCGCGTCGAGACTCTGGGTGGAAAATTTCTGTATGCGATCAAAGTCGATACCTCAGGAGAGAACTTTAATCTGTGTCCGGCTGAGATATGCAGGACCGAAGACGGTGGTTCCGCTGCGAATACGACGGGCCTCGTTGATGCACCGAAGGCCGGATTGAAAGTGGCGGGTTACACGCCTCCGCAGGAAATAATTGAGGCAGTTGAAAAAATCGTCGGTACTGCACAAATCGAAGTAGGCAGCGTTGAATACATCGTCGACGATCGCGATGGCACCGTCGTTTATTACGATATCAATGCCCTTTCCAATTTTGTTGCCAACGCGCCTCAAATTCTCGGCTTTGATCCACACGCGCGACTCGTGGACTACCTGGAGCGGCAAATGGAGCATGTTTAAATGCGCTATGGGTATTGGCTCCCAGTCTTTGGCGGCTGGCTTCGAAACGTGGAGCACGAACAGATGGAGGCGACATGGGAATATGCGAGCCGTCTGGCGCGACGAAGCGAAGAGATTGGGTTCGATCTAACGCTAATCGCTGAACTAAACCTCAACGACATCAAAGGTGCCGATGCGCCCGCGCTGGACGCTTGGTCCACAGCCGCAGCCTTGGCAGCGGTGACGAAACGCCTTGAGCTGATGGTCGCCGTCCGTCCTACATTCCACTCGCCCGCTCTCCTCGCCAAACAAGCTGCGAATATCGATCATATCGCTGGCCCGGGCCGTCTTTCTCTCAATGTTGTCTCATCCTGGTGGGCGGATGAGGCCAAGAAGTACGGTGTCCATTTCGAGCAGCATGATGATCGCTACGCGCGCACCGCAGAGTGGCTTGAAGTTGTCAACGAGATGTGGAAACGGGATCATTTTTCTTTTTCCGGAAATTACTATCAGGTAGAGGATTCAATCCTTCAGCCCAAGCCCATCTCACAGCCACGACCAGTGATTTACGCGGGCGGCGAATCCGAAGCGGCCAAGGAGTTGATCAGCGAACGCTGCGACGCCTTTGTGATGCATGGAGATCCTCCTGAACGT
>Ga0306926_10008419_pt1 | contig 11282 bp, 14 predicted proteins | sample flu12Cox44000178_FD_203759 | JGI IMG/M metagenome (GOLD analysis project Ga0306926, IMG submission 203759) | Lab enrichment of tropical soil microbial communities from Luquillo Experimental Forest, Puerto Rico - flux8day.12C.oxic.44.000.178 (v2)... | ecosystem: Environmental > Terrestrial >...
ATGCGGTCCGGGGTGCTGCAGCAGGTCGACCACCCGCAGCACCTGTACGACCACCCGGACAACCTGTTCGTGGCCGCGTTCATCGGCTCCCCGGCGATGAACCTGTACGAGGCGGCGGTCACCGAGGGTGCCCGGTCGCTCCGGCTCGGCTCCCAGGACATCGGCCTTCCAGCCTCCGTCCTGACCGCCCATCCCGGGCTCGCTGCCTACGCTGGCAAGAAGGTGGTCGTGGGCCTGCGACCGGAGCACCTGCCCGCCGCCAACGGGACGGCCGGGCCGCTACTCGGCGGAGACGTGGACCTAGTGGAGGCTCTGGGATCGGAGCTCATGGTGCACTTCACCATCGATGCCCGCCGGGTCCGGGCCGAGGGCACGGCGAGCGCGGATGAGGAAGCAGTCACCGAGTCCGGCGAGGGCGTAGCCCGCGTCGACCCGGCCAGCAAGATCAAAGTGGGCGAGCGGGCTACGTTCGCCGTCAACGCCGACGGCATGCAGTTCTTCGATCCCGACACCGGCGAGGCGATCTGGGCCGCTTAAGGGGTACAGCAATGACGCAGGAGACAGAATTCGCGATCGGAGCCAACGCAAGCTGCGCCGACGGCCCGTGCGGCGAAGTGCGCCGCATCATCTTCGATCCGGCTCGCGCTGCAGTCACCCATCTGGTCATCGGGCCGGAGCACGGGCACCAGCTCAGCCGGCTGGTCCCGGTGGCCCTGGTTGATACTACGACGGGCGAGATCCTGCTGCGCTGCACCATCGCCGAGTTTGGCGATCTCGATCCGGCCGAGGAGACCGGGCTGGCAGAAGAGGCCCACTTGGAAGCGGCCCCGGCCACCAGCACGATCTACGCTGGGATACCGCGGCCCGCGCGGACCATCTTCAAGGAGATCGTCCCAGTGGGCGAGGAACAGCTACAGCCCGGTGATCACGTCCATGCCCTCGATGGCGAGATCGGGCAGGTCGAGGGTTTCCTCGTCGATCCAGGCGACCAGGTAACCCACATCCTGCTCACGGAGGGGCATCTGTGGGGGCGCAAGGAAGTCGCCATCCCGGTCGACGCCGTGACCGGGGCCCATGACGGAATCCGGCTCAACATGACCAAGAAGCAGGTCGAGGACTTGCCGCCAGCTCACTAGCCACGAGCCGCGGATCCTGTGAGGTCCCGCGGCCAGGTTCAGGGCGACGATGGTCTTCAGCGGGCCGAGACAACCGCCAACGCGCGGTCCGCAGTCTGTTCGTGTGTGGCCACCATAGTGTAGGTGGTGCTCACCATCCCCGGGCGTGGACTAATCGCAGCGTTGCTGCTTCGAGAACGGTTAGATAACATCGCGCCGCTTGCCAGTACCAGGTGCGGGGATTAGCCGGCGGCAGTGGTGGCGACCCGCTTTGACACCCGGGGTCGGTTCCCTCTACGACCCGTCAGGTCGGTAGCCGTATCTGAGCGCCCGGTAGTGCCTCTGTACCGGTGAGGGGACAACCTTCTCCGCATGTGATACGTGGCGCCTGGGTGGGGCTCGGTGCCCGACGAGGAGCCGATGGGGGTCACATGACAGCTGTCGTGCCGGAACAAGACCGCCGGACGATGATTCCGCATGTGTATCTGTCCGACCTGAACAAGATCGCGATGTACGCCCTGGCCATGGGCGCCCCTCTCGGCCTGGTCCGTCATGTGACGTTCCTGCTGAACTACCTCAACACGTGGCTCGATCAGGTGAAAGGCAGCGCGGAAGAGGCGGAGAAGGCGGCCAGGGCCGTCTTCGACGAGGCGCCCGCACGGCTCCAGCGGCAGATCAGCCGGTTGCTCGGATCGGGTCGGATGCCACAGCGTGTACTGCTGGCCCGGCTGTTCTTCCCTCTGGTTCTCCAGCTGGCCGTCGTCATACCCTGGCAATTCGCCGTATCGCTGGCGAGAAGCGCCTGGGATATGCTCCGCAGGGGCGTTCACGGTGTCCCGCCGCTGATCACGGCCGTGGTGGTCGTCTTCGTGACCAGCGACGCCTGGCGGATCCTTGGCACCGGGTTCACGGTCAGGTTCGCAGTCGTCGTCGCGGTGTTCCTGGCGGCCGGCGTGGTCTTCTTGATCCGTGGCAACTGTTGGCTGGATATCGACGCCGAGCACACCGAGGCAGACCGTCTGCTCGCGGACATCAGGCAAAGCCTTCCGGAGGGATTCCACGAGTTCACCCGGCGCGGCATCACGGCCGCACCGATGGTCAGGCCCTCCGGGCGCCACGCCGTGCGGATCTACCTGAGTTACTGGGCGTTGGCGGCATTCGCGCTCATCATCGCGGCAGGATTCGTTGCCAGCGCGCTGATCGTCATCGGGACCGTCTTGATCAGCAAGAACGATACCGTAACCATGGCCCAGTCGGTCGACGTTTACCGGTCCCTGCCCGGCGGATTCGTCATCACCAAGCAGCTGCTGTCGCTGTCCTTCAGCCTCGGCGCCTTCGCGGCCTTCTTCCTAGTCGCAGCTCAGCGCCCAGAGGACAGGCACGCGTTCATGAAGGACGTGCTGGCCCGCTACCGCCAGGCCCTGCTGGTGTACTCGGTCTACTGCCGCGCCCACGACCGGGCGCCGGAACTGACTCAGGTACCCCTCCACGTCAGGCCGCTACAGCCCGCGCCGGAGTGTCTCAGCCGACCCGTCCGCGCGGTACGGTCTTGACCTTGATACCTGCCCGCCTGCTAACCCAGTAGAGCAGTGCCGCGCGGCCTATCACCAGTGCATAAGCGGCTCGCCAAGCCGGGAGATGCTGAGGGACCGGACTCGCGATTCAGTAAGCGTCGCTGGGCCTGGAGGATCCGAACATTAACGTTGCTAACGGGATCCCCAGCGGGACCGACAACCGTTACCGGCTGTGCGGTTCGCTGGCGGCCTGCGGCACGGCCACCTGCTGGCAGTCGAAGTACGGGTACTGTCGGGCCCGCCTCCAGGCCGCATTCTGGACGCGCATCAGGGCCACCACGGCGGCAGAAGTCACCGCGCCTCCGGTGACGAAGCCGGCCACCGCTGAGTGACCGGCGGCCACGGCGGCGATCAGGCCGGCGGCCGAGCCGGCCAGGACCGCGGTGACCACGCTGACCATTCCGGCGATCGTCCGGGACCCCTGCCAGTGCCCGGTATCCAGGCCCTGGATGACCAGCCGCTGCGGCGGCGGGACCCTCGCCAGATAGCCGGTCATCTCCGGCGCCCAGTCGAAATAGAAGCCGCGCAGCCGGGCGATCCGTTGTGCGTACCCGTGGTCCTCGATGCCCGACTGGAGCACGCGCTCGAACGTCACCAAGCCGATGAACGCTAGCGTCGCGAGCACGACCACGCCGAACGCATAGAACATCGTGCCGAGCCGGGTGGCCGTCGCGATCAGCCCGAGCGCAACGAGCCCGGCCGATACCGAGCCGAGGAACATCGTCGCCCGGCCGGTCGATTCCGCGATCGTCGCCGCCCGCGCTCCCTGCAGGGTGAAGTGCTCGGTCGTAATGAATGTGACCGCGGCCGACCGAGGGTCCATGCCGCCCACGGCAGCACCGGTGATTGTCTCGCTGGGCTGCGAGACGGTGCTGGTGACCGACCTGGTGCTGAACTTGCTGATGGTCTGTGCACCTTCGCCGGGCATCGCGATCTCCTTTTCTGCAACGTGCCTCGGGACTAAGTGGCTGTCTCGGGCTGCGGCCTGCCTCTGTCATCTGGCTGCAGGGCGGCGCCGGATGGCTCAGTGGTCGGTGTGGCCAGCGGTGACCAGCGGCCGGGTTTCGGCCGGCTGGCGCACGGGGTGCCGGATCTCGGTGCGGGGGCGCGGGACTGCGGCACCGGGAAGCGCCGTCGCCGGGGCGTGCTGCTGGGCGGCCGGGCCGTGCTTCCATTCGGGGTGGGCGACCGCGTAGAACACTACGATCAGCCAGGCAGCCAGGGAGATCACCACGACGACCGGGATGATGATGAGGTCGATACTGGAACCGTCCATGTCAGTGATTCCTTCCGGGATAACCGCAGCCGGCCGGGGCCGGCGGCAGGTTCTGGGCTCATGCCTTCACACTCGCAGCGGCGGCAGGCCATCGGTAGCGGGCTTATGCTTGACGCGTTACAAGCCGGGCTTGTATGTGGTAGGTGGCTGCGGTGACGCTGAGCGCGCATGTTCCGGACCTGGCCGCGCTGGAGGTGCTGCTGGGCGTGGCCAGGACTGGCAGCCTGAACGGCGCCGCCCGGCAGGCCGGGGTGAGCCAGCAGGCGGTCTCGGCGCGGATCCGGGCGATGGAGGCGCAGACCGGGGTGGCGCTTGTCCATCGGACCCCGCGCGGCTCCACCCTGACCGCGGACGGGGCCGTGATCGCGGAGTGGGCAGCCCGGCTGCTGGACGTCGCGGCCGGACTGGACGCGGGGATCGCGGCGCTGCGCCAGGACCGGCGCGGCCGGCTGCGCGTCAGCGCCAGCTCGACCATCGCCGAACAGCTGCTCCCGGGATGGCTGGCGTCCTTCCGCGCGGCGGCCCCTCCCGGGCGCCCGGCCCCGGACATCGTGCTGACCGCGGTCAACACCGAACAGGTCATCGGCCATGTCGCCGCGGGGTCGGCGGACATCGGATTCACCGAGGGCCCACGGCGCCCGGCCGGGCTGCGCAGCAAGATCATCGGCCAAGACCGGCTGGTCGTGGTCGTCGCCCCGGGTCACCGCTGGGCGCGCCGCCGCTCGGGCATCAGCGCCGCCGAGCTGGCCGGCGCCCCGCTGGTCAGCCGGGAAGGCGGCTCAGGCACCCGGGACACGCTGTCCGCGGCGCTGGCCGCCGCCCTGGGCGCCGACGCCGCGCAGGCCCCCGCCGCGCTGTCGGTATCCACCACCGCGGCGGTCCGCGCGGCCGTGCTGGCCGCCGCCGCCCCCGCGGTCATCAGCGAGCTCGCCGTGGCCGAGGACCTTGCCAACGGGCGGCTCATCGAGATCCCGGTGCCCGGGCTCGACCTGCGCCGGGTGCTGCGAGCGATCTGGGACAGCACTCCGGAGCCGCCCGCGGGCCCGGCCCGGGACCTGGTCGGCCACATCCTGGCCCGCCGCCGCAGCCCGGACACCCGGCGCGCGGGCTGACGCTCATCGGCCCAGCCGCAAGGCCCGAGCCCACCTGACCGCGGTCGCGGCCAGATCAGCGGCGGAGCCGCTCGCATAGGCGAAGCACGTGAACATGCTGTTGCTCATCTTCTGTTCCGTGTCGTTGCTGCTGGACGCTGCTCCTGCGGTCCTCATTCGGGCCGTGCGAAGCGGCCGACACTGACGACCACCTTGCCGGGCGGGCGGGTGCCGCGCTGTGCCCGGAAGGCTTCCGGCAGGTCGCTCAGCCCAAAAACAAGCGAGGTCACGGGACGCAGCCGCTGGTTATCGATCAGGCTGGCCAGTTCGCGCAGCTGGGCAGCGTCGGGTCGGACCACGAAGTACACGCCGCGAACGTCCGACCGGCCTGCGTGGCTCGGGTCTGGTTCCTCGGCGATCGCAACCAGGATGCCTCCATCGTGCAGCACCGGCCAGGAGCGGGCGGTGGTGTTGCCGCCCACCGGGTCCACCACGACGTCCACGTCATGAACGTGATCCTCGAACCGGCCCGAGTAGTCCAGGGCCTGATCAGCCCCCAGCCCGGTGACGAAGGCCAGATCCCGCGCGGACGCGGTGGCGGTGACCCGGGCGCCAGCCAGCGCTGCGAGTTGGACGACGTACGCGCCGACGCCGCCCGCGCCGCCGTGCACTAGGACATGCTGCCCAGGCTGCAACTGAGCGTGCTCGTGCAGGGCCTGCCAGGCGGTGAGCGCGCCGAGCGGAACAGCAGCGGCCGCGAGGTGATCGATGGAGGAAGGCTTGGGGGCAAGCTCGGCCGCGGGGGCGGTCACGTATTCAGCAGCGGCGCCGGGCCGGTCGAAGCCGACCAGGCCATAGACCTCATCACCGGTGGCCCAGCCCTCCACTTCGGGGCCTGCGGCCGCCACCGCCCCGGACAGGTCATGGCATGGGACGACCGGCCAGCTTTCCGGCCAAGTGAGCTCGCCGGCGGTAACAGCGGTAGCCTGCACCTCCACCAGCAGCTCACCCGGCCCTGGCTGCGGGATGGGGATGGTTTCGCAGGCCAGGCTGGCCGCGTCCGGGCCGGAGGCGCGCATGGCGCGCATGGTGCGAACGGAACTGGTCACAGGTCGCCTCCTTTGCTTGCGGTCAGGAGCTGTAACAAGAGCCGCGCCCGGCAGGGTAGCGCGGGCGAGCCAGGTCAGCCAAGGATCTGCTCGGCCGGGCGCACACCATGCTCCCGGCACCAGGCCAGGTAGACCTCCTGCTGGGTCTCCGCGCTGACGGTCTGGGTGACCTGGCCATCCTCACCGAGGTACTCGATGACACCGGCCACCTTGATGTGTACCACACATGGCCCGTCACCGACCGCTCCCCACCCGTCGACGGTCCCTGCCGGCTCGTATACGTAGTTACCCGGCCCGACCCGCTCGCCGGTGCCCAAGATCTCCCGGGTACCAGTGAGGTTGAAGGCATGGACCTCGCCGGTATGGCGGTGCAGCGCCACGATGGTGCCTGGCTCGAGCCGCATCAGCTCGGACCAGCCGTCCGCAGCGAAGCGCAGCGGGCGGAACGACTTGCCCGGCCCGGTCGGGATCCATGGCATGCCGTCGGTGTCCAGCGGCCGGGCAGATTCGAATGTCAGGTGGCGCATGTTTCCTCCGTAGAGTGCGGTACACCCACGTTATGGCCACAATGGCCTACCATCCAGGGCCAATCTTCCCTAGCCTTCTTGGGCCAATGGGCAGCCCAAGTTCCGCATGATCGTTATGTGTGGTCAGGGTCGCAGTGCGTCCGCGGCCGTGAAGCGTCCAGGCGGGTAGGCGCGCGTTTCGGCTTGCTGATAGTTCGACGATCCGTCGCTGATTGTGCTGGGTGACCCGCTCATATTGCCGGTGTTATGGGTGGTCGATGTCGACCCGGCGGCCGACGGCTGCGGCGACGGCTATGAGATCGCGTTCGTTGGAGCTGATGATGAGGTCGCCGCGGCGCAAGGCGCCTTCGATGACGCTTGCGTCGACGATGTCGGCGACGCTGGCGCGGCCGGCCAGAGTTCCGCTGGCCCTGGCCCTGGTGTCATCGAGGGGTTCGGTCTCGCATCCGGCCAGGAGCCGGGCGAGCTGCGCCTGGCGGGGAGTGCCTCGCCAGCATTGGGCTATTACAGCTGCGGGGACAATCGGTACGATACGGCGGAGTAGCAGGGCGCGGTGGCGGGAGTCAACATGGAACAGTGCCGGGTTCCCCGCTGATTGACTCCTGACGGATGTCCGCGCAGGTGCGCGAGTCCTTGACCAGATCGTCGCAGAAGGCAGCGACGTCGCTGCCGATGATTTCCAGGACTCCCTTGCCGTCCGCGACGCCCTCCTCGAAGAAATCGACAATCCCTGAGAGCAGGGTCCCGCCACCGACCTTGAAGAGGTACCTCTGAATCTCCTTGTAGACGATCTGGTAGTCCGGCGGGAGCGCCTTGACCCGCGCCATGTGCGCCCGCCACTGCTTCTTGCCCTCGATGATGTGTTGGATGCCCACGTCAGACTCCTAGCTGGCCCAATTTCCTTGCGACGTTCCTGTTCAGCTGCTCGCGCCACCGGTCGCGATAGCTCCGGGCCCCTTCTCCTCCGGCCAGCGCCACGCAGAAGCCCTCGATGTCGTCGCCCAGCACCTCGTGAATGCCCTGCCCGTCCGCCGCTGTTTCCTCGAGCAGCCCCAGGACGCCGTCGAGGATAGGCATCAGGTTGCGACCCGTGAAGCCCGCGTAGGGGAACAGGTGAACCTTGATCTGTTCCCACGCCGCCCGGTAGTCGGCTGGCAATGCCTCGGCCCGGGCTTCGAACGCCTCCCATTCCCTGGTGAGATCGCTGCCTGTCATGGTCTCCCAGAAGTTCATTTTCCGCCTTCTTTGAGCTTGTCGATTCGCGATGAGAGGTAATCCCATTTCGCCCAGAACGTCGCGAGTTCTTCGCGCCCCGCGTCGTTGAGCGCATAGAACCTGCGCGGCGGACCGATCCCGGATGGCCGTTTCGCCACCTGAACGAGCCCGTTCCTCTCCAATCGCAGCAAGATGGTGTAGACCGTCCCCTCGATGACGTCGGCGAAGCCGAGTTCGTTCAGTCGGCGCGTGATGGCGTACCCGTAGGTCTCCTCGCTGCCGATGATTTCCAGCACACAGCCCTCAAGCGTGCCCTTCAGCATCTCCGTCAGGTCGTCCATCGTGTGTCCTCTTCGGCCCTCCTGGTACTGCGTACTACCGAGTACCACTATACGGTATCACCGAGTAGTGGACTATGTCCAATGGGGAGCGAGCACGGGCCACGGAAGGGATTCGAATCATCGCCGCCGCGCTCGGTGCGCGGCACGTGAGGGCCAGGCTCCGGCGAGCGGCGTCAAGCGTCAGGTGAAGCGGCCATGTCGACTATCGGCCCAAGCCCGCCCCACCCCGGCCCTGGTTGTGATCCGCCAGCAGATCCGCGACACGTGCCCGCCAGCCGATGTGCGACAGCCCTAGAGGCCTGCCGATCACATGGCGGGCGGCAACGCACGGATTCTGCCGATAGACGGTGGTTTGCTAGCGGGCGGCGCTCCTGAAATGCTTCGTTTGTGCCCTCCTTTCCAGCGACGTTCGCTGAGGATGTCATCAATCAGCCAGCCCGTGCCCAGTTCGAGGCGTTCCTCGACGAGCACCGCGATGGACTCAATCACTGCCTGGACGGGCTGACCGAGGAGCAGGCACGCCGGTCGCTGGTGCCTTCTCTGACCACATTGCTGGGCCTGGTGAAGCACGCGACCTTCCTGGAGAAGGTCTGGTTTGACGAAGCTGTCACAGGCCGGTCACGTGCTGAGATCGGTATTCCCGCGGCCTCGGGCGAGTCGTTCATTCTTCGTGACGATGACACCATCGCCAGTGTCCGGGAAGCACATCGCGAGGCATGCGAATCATCACGGCGTGCGACGTCATCCCTCGGGCTGGACGACAGAGTCTACGGCTACTGGCGCGGCCCGCTCCCGCTGCGCTGGGTGTACCTTCACGTACTGCGCGAACTCGCCCAGCACTGCGGGCATGCGGACATCCTGAGGGAGCAGATCCTCAACGGGTAGCGCGCCGGGTGTCTGCTCATGCCACGATCCGCGCTCGGATGTCGTACGCAACCGGCTGGGTGGCTCCGCCCCATGGCCGGCTGGTCGGCGAGCGACGTCGCGCATGGCGGTCCGATGGCACACTGGCTGATGTGGGCTCACGCTATGGGGCGCTGGCCGCGGCGGTGGTCGCGGTCGTGATCCTGGCGTTGTCCGCATGCACCGGAGCGGCCCCGGCATCTTCGGGCTCGGCACCATCCGAGCCGGGGACCAGCTCCCCTGCAGGCGGTCGGCCCGCCACCGCACAGTCCAGCGTTGCGTCGGTCTGGGGAGCAGCGAGACACCTGGACTACAGCCAAGGCGGCGAAGACGTGACCTCAGTGTCATGCCCATCCGCCAGCTTCTGCATGGCCGTGCTCGGATCGGGCTACGCGGCCATGTACGACGGATCCAAGTGGAGCCGGCCCTCCAGGCTATCTTCCTCCGCCGGCCAGCCCGATTCCGTGTCATGCCCGACCGTCAGTTTCTGCATGGGCGTAGACGCGGAAGACTCAGCCACCTTTCTGTTTAACGGCAGCACGTGGAGCTCTGCTCCTAGCATCAGCGATCCTGTCCCGAGCACCCAAAAGGGCATGGCATCGGTATCGTGCTCGTCACCGAGCTTCTGTGCCGCTGTTGACAACGGCTCCAACGCGTTCTCGTTCAACGGGATCTCCTGGAGCCCCGCCACGGCCATAGATCCTGGGAACGAACTGAGCACGGTGTCTTGTCCGAGCGCCAGCTTCTGCGCCGCTGTCGACTACGGCCCGAACGTGGTCACCTTTAACGGCACCTCCTGGAGGAAACCATCGGCCATCGACCCAGGCGGCTACCTGCAGGCGGTGTCGTGTGCATCGGCCAGCTTCTGCGTTGCCATTGATCGCAAAGGGAACGCGTTCACGTTCAACGGCGGCACCTGGAGCGCGCCCGTCAACGCCGATCCGAATGGTCTCAGTATGGGGGAGGGCGGTATCTCCTGGCCTGTGGTGTCTTGTCCGGCCAGCAACTTCTGCGCCGCTGTCGACGGCGGCGGCGGGAACGTGGTCACTTTCGACGGTTCTAGCTGGACCGCGCCCGTCAACATCGACTCGAAGGCCGCTAACTCTGTCAGCGGACCAGTCCTTATATTCCTTATGTCGGTGTCCTGCCATTCCGCCGGGTTCTGCGTGGCCGGCGACTCCATCGGGGACGCGTTCGTCCGAAGTTGATGGACGCGCCCGCCAAGTCTCATCCAGGTGTGGTGGGCGGCTGGCCTCGCGATCGGTGATCGTACCGGGTCCCGGCTTTCGAACATTCGCCTTGCGTCCAGGCGCACGCTTCACCCAGGGAACAGCTCAATGCCATGGCCGGGCGGCCCGCTCTGCCCAGTAGGCGTCGGGGGCTTCGGCGAGGCTGAGCGCCGGTAGCTGGCCGACGGTCAGCGCGGCCAGGTTCTCATCGAGCTGCGCGCGGGTGACGGCGCCGGACAGCACGACCGATGCCCACGGCTGGGCCAGCGCGGCGGCCAGCGCGATCGCGTCTTCGGTGACACCACGCGCCCTGGCCAGCGCGGTCAATGGCTCCGGCGGCCCGCCCCCCGGGGTCAGGCGCCCGTTGGCGACCGCCTCCTTGACCAGGACCGCCCACCCCGCCGCGGCGGCCTCGGCTGCGGCGGGGCCGACAGATGGCTCCAGGAGGTTCCATGTCACCTCCGTTGCCGTGAACAGCTGCTTCCCGTCGACGGTGACCGGCAGCGCCCGCCGGATCGCATCTGCCTGGTGCGGCCCGGTCGCGCTCAGCCCGATGATCACACCCTCGGCGCGCAGCCGGGACAGCGCGGCCAGCAGCGCAGCGTCGGTGAACAATCCGTCATCGACGGTCAGCGAATGCACCTGATACAAGGTGATCCGGTCACCGAGCAGGGCCCGGCTTTCCGCCAGCTGGGTCGTGAACATAGCCAGCGAATGTTCCTTGACCTCCTGGACAGGAGCGTCGAGCCGCCAGTCGCCGGTGTACCGGTACCCCCACTTTGATCCGACGATCACGTCCGCGTGACCACGCTCGGCCAGCCAGCCGGCCAGGAATTCCTCCGCCCGGCCGTAGGAACGGGCCGCGTCGACGTACCTGACCCCGGCCGCGTAGGCAGCATCCA
>Ga0306926_10008420_pt1 | contig 11282 bp, 10 predicted proteins | sample flu12Cox44000178_FD_203759 | JGI IMG/M metagenome (GOLD analysis project Ga0306926, IMG submission 203759) | Lab enrichment of tropical soil microbial communities from Luquillo Experimental Forest, Puerto Rico - flux8day.12C.oxic.44.000.178 (v2)... | ecosystem: Environmental > Terrestrial >...
AAACCTCCCACTGATTCTTAGTCCGCTTTCAGACCATTGCGGATGTTGTGGTGACCTCCAGATTTTTTGGGGGCCGCGGAAGGCAGGATCACCCTCGAATTGCAGCGTGCTGCGTCCCGACGCCCTGGCGCGCGAGGCAAGCCCAGGCCTGTAAGGCGTAGGGAAGGTTACAGGCCACGTCGGCTACCGTAAAAAAGGGGTGGATTGGGACACGAGGGGCTTGCTAGGAGGTCGCCCGCTCCCTTCCGCACTGGCGGTGGAAGCATTAGTCAGGCCGACTATCCCTGGAAACATGTACCCGTGAGTACCCAGTGAGTACCTAGCGAGCGATTACGTCCTCGAATGCCGCCAAACATCGCAGAAAACAGCCATTTTTCACCGACCTTGACATTGGACGTCGGCCAGCGTCACCGGACCATCGTGCGGCTCGAGCACCGCTTCCTGCCTGAGAAACAGATTGCGAAGACCGTTCAGCATGAGAAGTCAGCGCGGGCGCACGGCGCGCGAGGGGCCCGCCGATCATGCGCAATCCCGCCGCAATCTATCGATGGGGTTCGATCCGCGCGTTAACGGCTCGCGCCCAATCGCAGGGGATGCTTTGCAAATGGTAACGAGGACCACGAAAGTTGAGAGGGCGAGGCACCAGCGTTTACGCGTGTGCCGTCGCCCCCTAGCGCGTTTACGCGCCTCTGCGACCCGCTACAGCCTCGCCCCTACGCTTCAGGCTGCTGCCGATTTTCGCGCTGCCACAATCTGATCGGCGGTGCGGCCGGAGAGCTCGGCCATATGGTCGAACTTGAAGGTGAAGCTGCCCACCCCCGCGGTCGCCGAGCGCACCTCCACGATGAGGTCGCCGATCTCCGACTCGGGCATCTGCACGCGAACGACATCCCATCCGTCCCAGCCCTCGCGGGTATCGAAGCCGAGGATCTGACCGCGCCGGCCCGACATCAGCGCATTCATCTTGGCCGTCGCCTCCGAGGGGCACACGATCTCAACCTGATAGATGGGCTCGAGCAGCACGGGATGGCACTGCGGCAGGCCGTCATGGATGGCAAGCCGGCCGGCGAGCTGAAACGCCATGTCGGAGGAATCCACCGTATGATAGGACCCGTCGATCAGCTTGGCGGTGATGTCCACGACCGGGAAGCCCAGCGGGCCGTGCTTGAGCGCATCGCGTACCCCCTCCTCGACGGAAGGGATGTAGTTGCGCGGCACCACACCGCCCTTGATCTCCTCCGCGAAGGTGAAGCCGGAGCCGCGCGGTAACGGCTTGATATCGAGCACGACATCGCCGTACTGGCCGTGCCCGCCGGACTGCTTCTTATGCCGTCCGCGCTGGACGATGCCTTTCTTGATGGTCTCCCGATATCCGACCGTCGGCTTGTGCGAGACGGTCGCGACCCCGAAACGATCGGTCAGCCGCTCGGTCGCGACCCGAAGCTGCATCTCGCCCTGGCCGCGCAGCACCACCTCATGCGCCTCCGCGTTGTGCTCGACGGTGATCGAGGGGTCCTCCTCGAGCAGCTTGTTCAGCGCCTGGCCGAGCTTGACGTCATCCTTGCGCTCCTTGCTCGCCACCGCCGTGGCCAGCACCGGCGGATAGGGCCGGACCGCCGCGATAGCCGGATGCGGCTGCTTACCGGCGGTCAGCGTATCGCCGGTATTGGCATGATCGAGCTTGCCGAGCGCCACGGTCTCGCCTGCCTGCGCGGCACCGCGCTTCTCGGTGGCCTGGCCCAGCAGCTTGAAGATGCCGGCCACCCGGCCGGCGTCGCGCTCAGGCGTGACGAATATGGTGCTGTCGGCAACCTGACCGTTGAGAGCCCGCACGATCGACATCTTGCCGCCGTGCGCCGTATGCAGCGTCTTCATGACGTAGACGATTGCATCATTGCCGGCCTTCACGCCCAGGCGCTTGGCGGTACTGGGCATGCCGGGAGACTCGTGGCGCAGCGCCTTCAACAGGCGCAGCACGCCATTGGTGCGGGTCGCCGCGCCGAGCAGGACAGGGCACACCAGGCCATCGCGCAACTCCTTCGAAAGATCGTCGAAGACCTTGTCGCGCGGCGGCTGGATGTCCTCGAGGAGCTGCTCCATCAGCTGGTCGTCGTGATCCGCAAGCGTCTCCAGCATGGAGAAGCGCGCAGTTTTCTCACGATCGAGGGCGTCACCCTCGAGCGGCACCACTTCCGAGCGCGCGTGCTCGCGATAGACGAATGCCCGCTCCAGCGCGAGATCAACGAAACCACTGATCGTCTCACCGGCAAAGGTCGGAATTTGCCGCAGCAGCAGCTTGCTGCGCGAGGCCGGCTGCAAGACGGTGAGCACGTCGTGGATGGTGGCGTCCGCCTTGTCGATCTTGTTGAGAAACAGGAAGCGGGGGATCTTCTGCTCCTCGAGCTCGCGCAGGATGAGCTGCAGCTGCGGCACTTTTTTCTCGTCGAGCTCGCAGACCACGACGGCAGCATCGACAGCCGGAAGCGCCGCGCGCATCTCGTGCACGAACTCGATGGAGCCCGGGCAATCGACGAACGTGTAATCGTCCCCCATGAAGCTCGTGGTGGCGACAGAAATCTCGACGCTCATTTTGTGGTGGCGGGCTTCCTTGCTGCCGTCGCCCACGGAATTGCCGGCATCGACGCTTCCCTGGCGCTGGATCGCGCCGGTACGGGCCAGGATTGCCTCGAGGAGGGTGGTCTTGCCGCTTTGGAACGGGCCCACCAGCGCAATGCACCGGGGACCCGCAGCTCGTGTGCCGTTCTCAGCCATATCGCCTCCCAAGGTAACGTGATGCGGCCTGTTTACGGCCGTTGCCGGCTATCGTTTCAGGACCGAGGGGGGATTGGCAAGAGCCGCTATTTGAGATTCCCGCAGAACCGCTGGATGCGCCGGCAGGCTTCCTCCACGTCCTCGGTTTTGGTCGCATAGGAGATGCGAAATGCGGGACCGAAACCGAACGGCGTACCCTGCACGACGGCAACCCCCTCGGCCTCAAGCAGCTCGGTGACGAAATCCTGGTCGGTGGCGAGCTCCTTGCCCGTGGGCGCAGTCCTGCCGATGGTGCCGGCGCACGAGGGATAGACATAGAACGCGCCTTCCGGCTTGGGGCACTGGATGCCGCGCGCCTGGTTGAGCATGGAGACGCAGAGGTCGCGCCGCTCCTTGAAGATCGCATTGTGCCTGGCAATGAAATCCTGCGGACCCTCCAGCGCCTCGAGCGCCGCCCATTGCGACACCGCGGTCGGATTGGAGGTCGACTGCGACTGGATCATTGCCATTGCCTTGATCAACGGCTCTGGACCGCCGGCATAGCCGATGCGCCAGCCGGTCATGCAGTAGGTCTTGGAAACGCCGTTCACCGTCAGGGTGCGCTCGTAGAGCCGGGGCTCGATCTGTGCCGGCGTGGTGAACTCGAACTCGTCGTAGACAAGATGCTCGTACATGTCGTCGGTCATCACCATCACCTCCGGATGGCGAACGAGCACGTCGGTGAGCTTCTTGAGCTCGGCGTGGGTGTAGGCGGCGCCGGTCGGGTTCGAGGGAGAGTTGAGCAGCACCCATTTGGTCCTCGGGGTGATCGCACGCTCCAGCGCCTCAGGCGCCATCTTGAACCCCGAGCCGAGCGTCGTGGGCACTGCGACCGGCTCGCCGCCGGCGAGCATGACCATGTCCGGGTAGCTTACCCAATATGGCGCTGCCATGACGACCTCGTCGCCGGGATCGAGCGTCGCCAGGAAGGCGTTGAACAGAACCTGCTTGCCGCCGGTTCCCACGCTGATCTGACTCGGCTTGTAGTCGAGGCCATTCTCGCGCTTGAACTTGCGGGCGATCGCCGCCTTGAGCTCGGGAATGCCGTCGACCGCGGTGTATTTCGCAGCCTTGCCGCTCTCGATTGCCTGGATCGCTGCGCGCTTGATGTTCTGCGGCGTGTCGAAGTCGGGCTCCCCTGCCCCCAAGCCGATCACATCGCGGCCGGCCGCTTTGAGCGCCCGCGCCTTATCCGTGACCGCAATGGTCGCGGACGGCTGGATGCGCTTGAGGTACTGCGCCAGCATGGCCATGGATGTCTCCCGGCATCGCCCGCTCTCGTCGGGCGCCACTCTCCTAGAGGCACAGCCCGAGTCCGGCAAGAGGACGGCGGCCGACCAAAGCCACGTCTCGGCCCTGAGCTTTCAGCAATCGGTGGCTGACCCGCACCCGACGCTCAACCCTCCCTTAAGCCTGCGCTGATACGACCATGGCGACCGGAGGCCGCATGGGGCGCACGCTTGCGATGCTGCAGACCGGCGACTGGCTGACGCTTGAGCGCATCAGGCTCGTTGCCGGCGCCGCACTTCTGGCTGCGCTGGCGGCGCTCTGCTACCTGATCGCAACTTCCGACGGGCTCAACGACCATGCCGGCCGGCCGCTCGGCACGGACTTCTCGAACATCTACGCGGCCGGTCAACTCCTGCTCGAAGGCCGCTCCGCGGCCCCGTACGATCCGGTGCAGCACCGTGAGCGCGAGCGGGCGATCTTCGGCGAGACGACGCCGTTCTACGCCTGGCTCTATCCACCGTTTTTTCTGCTCGTCGCCGCGGCTTTGGCGCTGATGCCTTATGCCATCGCGCTAGCGACCTGGCAGGCGGTGGGCCTGGTGCTCTATCTACTGTCAATCAAGGCGATCCTGCGCGCGCAACCTGCTTCGTGCCTCCGGACGGGCAACGAGAATGCCGTTGCGGAGCGATTGTGGCTGCTGCTGGCGCTCGCGTTCCCCGCCGTATTCGTCAATATCGGTCACGGGCATAACGGGTTCCTGACCGCGGCGCTGTTCGGCGGAGGGCTTGCACTGCTCGACCGGCGACCATGGATCGCGGGCATCCTGCTTGGCCTCCTGGCCTACAAACCTCAATTCGCATTGATGATCCCGCTCGTGCTGGCCGTAAGCGGGCGATGGCGCCCCATGCTCTCGGCGGCCGCAACGGTCGGCGCGTTGACCATTGCCACGCTGCTTGCCTTTGGCCCCGAGACGTGGCGGGCGTTTTTCGGTTCACTGCATTTCACGCGCGTGATCGTGCTCGAACAGGGAGGACCCGGGTGGCACAAGGTGCAATCCGTGTTCTCCGCCGTGCGCATGTGGGGCGGCGCGGTGCCGCTCGCCTATGCCCTGCAGCTCGTGACAACGCTTGCACTTGGCGCGGGGCTGGCATGGCTGTGGCGCAGCCAAGCTGCCTTTGCCGTGCAGGCAGCGGCGCTCGCGATTGCCGCGATTCTCGCCACGCCCTACAGCCTCGACTACGACATGATGGCGTTCGCTCCGGCAATTGCCTTTCTCGCGGCCGACGGGCTCGGGCGCGGCTTTGCTCCTTACGAGAAAACAATGCTCGCCGCGCTCTGGCTGCTGCCGTTGATCGCGCGCGCAGTGACGCAGATAACATTCATACCCGTGGGCCCCATCGTTATGGGCGCGGCATTCGCGCTGCTGCTCGGCCAGGCGCGACGCAAATGCAGCACCTCTCCGCCATTCATGCCGCTCGAGCTGCTGCATAGGGCAGACCGGACCGCGTGAGCATCCAAAGGCACGCGCGCCAAGCAGCTGCAAGTGGAAAAAGAAGGATTTTTCAGCTGGCAGCAGCGAAGCAGCATGACTGCGCTGCAACATGCAACTGGCATGGATCGGAATTGCCCATCCAGCGACAAGCATGTCATGACATTGCCGCGGTGATGACCTATAGCGGAGCGGTCGGGGCGTTTGCGGCTCTCGGTTAGGCAGGACGATGCTGACGCTCTATTCGATGCAACGATCAGGCAACAGCTACAAGGTGCGACTGGCGCTTGCCCAGTTGCGCATCCCGTATCGGCTGGTCGAGATCGACATCCTCAAGGGCGAGAGCCGCACGCCTGAGTTTCTGGCCAAGAATCCCAATGGCCAGGTGCCGCTGCTGGAAGCGGCTCCGGGCCGCTACCTCGCGGAATCAAACGCCATCCTGTGGCACCTTGCCAGCGGATCGCGGCTGCGTCCGGAGAACCGGATCGAGCGCGCGCAAGCGCTCCAGTGGATGTTCTTCGAGCAGCACAGCATCGAGCCCAATATCGGGGCTGCCTATTTCTGGCTCACGCTGGTCAAGGGCGGGCGCGACCTGCAGCAGCACGCACTCGAGGACTGGATGGAGGAAGGCTATCGCTCGCTCGGAGTAATGGAAAACCATCTCAAGCAGCAGCGCTATTTTGCCGCCGATCGCTACACCGTGGCCGACATCGCGCTCTATGCCTACGCGCATCTCGCGCACGAATGCGATTTCGACCTTGCCTCCTTCCCCGCAATCCGCGCCTGGCTTGCGCGCGTTGCAGCGGAGCCGGATCATGTGGCGATGGATTGGCAGCCTGCCAACGCGATGGCGCCCGTTTGAGGCTTGCAGGCCTGACACCTCCGACATTTCGTTTTTCGCAGGGCACGCGGCGGCGCGGTTGCTGCTTACTGACTGTGCTCGTGAGGACACGCTTTGCCAAAACGCTTCGGCGTTAACCCTTCATTAACCTAAAACATAAAATTGCCCTTGTTCGTCAAAGCGTTCGCCCAACTCCGGCCGAATCCACGCCGGTATCGGCCGCGAATCTCCGGGTAAATCGGAAACTGATTCGTGGAGCAGGTCATGTCTCAGGAGGAGTTCACCCGTTGCGGCTCGGGGGAGCACGAGCAGCGCCATGCCTGCGCGCTCAGGCACCGCCCCATCGCCTTCATCGAGCTCATCACCACGGCGGCACTCGCGCTGTCGACTGCCGTTGCGGTGACGGCGGTGTCGATTGGCATCGCGCGCGCCGACATGGTCGGCGCCGTGGCCAAGACGCAAAGCGCATCCTTCGCAATCGCGCTCGCGATCGGCATGCTGTTGCCGGCGCTCACCGCAGTCGGCGCGTTCATGGCACCCAGCGCACGATCCGATTGACGGAATCATCCTTTCAGGCGGCGGCCGGTCGGGGAGTCACTGCCGCGCGTCGCATGACGCGCGGCGGTGACGTTTTAGGAGAACCTGCTAAAGCCTGGGCAGCACATGCTCGCCGAACAACTCGACCGTGCGCACGGGATCGGAGGCCAGGCTGACCGTCAGCATGAGCCGCCGGGCACCGGCCGACTTGGCCGCGAGCGCCTGGCCGAGGCAGTCTTGCGGATCGCCGCAGATCGCAAGCCGCCGGGACAGGTAGTCGAATAACCCGAGCTCCTCAACGAGCCTGATGTCGGCCTCGCCTGGGCGCGTGCTGTAGCGCCGGCGCAATTCCAGAAGCGGCTCATGCAACGCGCGCGGGACGCCGCGCGCCTCAAGATTCTTGTCCCCGATCACGTAGCCCGCCAGGAAGGCAAGCATGGCGCCGATTTTGCCGCGAGCCTCCCGGCGATTCTCGCTGCAGTCGAGCGCCGCAATCTGCCAGACCTCGAACGGGTCCGCATGACGCCCGACGGCGCTGAGCCCCTCGGCAACGAGCGCTTCCGAGTCCCGGATGTTTTCGGCCGCCAGCCCGTAGTTGGCGAATACGCCGTCAGCGGTCCGCCCTGCGGCACGCAGCGGCCCGGGATGCGAAGCGGCAATGAATACCGGCGGCGCGCGCCTGATCCAGGGCAGATGCGCGGCCGTTGCGGGCAGCCCCTTGCCGCCAAAACTGGCCGGCGCCCCCTTCAGCAGCGCCTTGATAAAGGTGACACCCTCGGCAAGATCGCGCGCTCCGGAGCGCGGCAGCCCGACGTTCCTTGTGCCGCTGTGGCCGGCGCCGATGCCGAGCACGGCGCGACCATTCGAGATGTGATCGAGCGAGGCGGCAGCTGCCGCGCTGATCGCGGGGTGACGCGTGAGCAGGTTGGTGACGCACAACGCGATCCGCGTCCGCTGCGAGGCAAGCGCCACCACCGCCGCGGATATCCAGGGATCCATCGCGTTTCCCGGCGTGTCGGCGATCCCGATCATGGCATAGCCATAGCGGTCCGCGCGCTCCGCAAGCTGCTCGCACAGCTCGCGCGTATACGGCCAGAAGAAGAAACCGACCTGCATCCGGTCCATTCAGGAAACGCTCGCGTTCGACCCCGACGGCAAGGCGGCGCAAAAGGATGAGGCCGCTCAGCTTATCATCAATCCCATCGCTCTCATTTCATCACTGTTTCATTTCCGTTTCATCCGTGTTTCACCACTGCGTGTTCACAGGGGACCAAGACTGCTGCTTTGCGACATGAAAGTTGCCGGCCCGATCGGCAGGCGATAGGATGATACCTATCAGCACCGTGGGAACACGATGCGACAACCGGCGTTGGCTTTCGTTCGTCGTATTCCACGGGCACAAGGAGCACTCCATGATCTTGCAACTGCGTCCCGCATGTCTCGCGCTTGCGCTGGCGGTCACGGCCGGTCCCGCATGCGCGCAGTCATGGCTCTACGAGACTGACTACGGTGCGCGTGCCTATGTTCAGCCGCGCGTGGCCTATCACCAGCGCTATGTGCCTCGTGCCTACTATGACGCCTACGCCTACGAGCCGGTGGTAGCCGCGCCTGCGGTTGCGGTCGGACCGGTACGGCGCACGGTCGTTACGCGCACCGTCACCGAGCGCACGGTCACCGTGACGGAACGCCGCCGCGTGGTGGCGCGCCCGGTGGCCGAGGCCTATGCATGGGCCCCGCCCCGCGCCGCGCGTGTCGTGACGCGTCCACTCGCGTACGATGCCTACGCGTGGTCGCCTCCCGCCTGGACGCCGCCGGTGGCGCGCGTAGTCACGCGCCCGGCCGTGACCGACGCCTACGCCTGGGCGCCGGCGCCTGCGCCGCGCGTGGTCACGTCTCCCATAGCGTACGATGCCTACGCGTATTCCCCCATCGCGCGCCCGGTCGTGACCACGGTGCCCGCGGTAACAACCGTACCAGTGGTGACCAACGTGCCAGTGGTGACAAATGTGCCGGTCGTGCAGCAATACCGGTACGTGAATCCACTTGCCATCAATCCCGTGACCGGGGTGTTCCTGAGCGACGAATAGCTCGCGCGAACGTTCCTGTCTGAATCGCCCCGCTCCGGCGGTCGCAACGCTGCGCCCGCCGGCGCTATTTGTTTGTGTGGTTAACGGCGGCGCCGTCGCCAGCTGATTGAAATTCCTGTCATTGGCGCAGTGACGCCGTGCCGGAACTGCGGCTGGCCTGCAACAGTCGTGAACCAAATCACGCCAGCCGCGTTGGCGTTAACGCAGGCGGAAGGGCGCCGATCCTAGCGTGTCCGCATAGGTCGCCGGGAAAGGGTGTCATGCGGAGTTTGTTTGGTAATCGTCTTGTCAGCTTCGTCGTGATCGCATCATTGGCGCTGCTTGCCGCCGAGGCGGCACGCAATCGGCTCGTCCCGACGCAGCGCGCTGCCGGTAATGCGATGGAGGATGTCGCCGATGAGACCACGGGAAGCGTGGGCATCGTGCTGCCGCTGAACGACGAGCAGCGGGAGCGCATCTATCGCGGCGTCATGCACTATCCCGATACGGCGCGCGCGGATGCGCGGGCCGACGCGCTACCGGGGGCGCTGTGGAGCGACAAGCTGCTGCAGGATCTGCCTGCGAGCGTAACCGGAGAAATCCCGCTTCTGCGCGAGCACAAGTTCGTCAAGCTCGACGACCGCATCCTGCTCGTCGATCCGGCGCGCCGCGCCGTCGTTGCGATGATCCCGCGCTACCGGCTGCTGCCGTAGCTCTCCGCTTCTGCCCTAGTTTCCGCTTGTGGCTTCGCCGCGGAGCGGCGCAACTCCGGCCGCTCAGTCGTGGCGCATGCTTGGAGCGTCGGGCACCTTTTTCCAGCTGCTCAGGCTGTCCGCGATGATGCGCGTGGACTGCATGGCGGCCTGGCTCAGGGAGGCGTACTCGACGATCTCGCGCTGCACGCGCGCGCCCTCGCTCTGGAGCATCTCGCGCAACGTCTGCAATTCGGCGATCAGCTTGTCGATCTCCTTCACCGAGGTGCCCGCCACCCGCTGCAGCAGGTTGCCGATGTTGCTCGCCACCATCTCGCTGTCGCTCTCCGGTTGCCGCCGCAGGGTCGCAACGTCGCGACGCACGAACTCGCGGATCTCACCTTCGACCTGCGTGTCAACCGGCTTTGCGGCCTCGACCGGCTCGGCCGCCTTCTCGCTCGCCTTTACGAATGCCATGTTGAATATCCCAGTTTGGGCGCCCGCGGGCGCTCTCCACCATCGCAATTGCCGCATGACAATATGACGGCTTCGCGGCTCTGGTGGGGCTTTTCCCGTGTGTCGGTGGGTATGGGAATGCCGTGCGGCGGCGGAACTTTTAGATTACTACACACCTTTGGAAAGCGGTGAACAAAATCGCGCTGCTGATAAGCTGGATGCCGGCTCAGCGTTGCATATATGGATTGAAGGATTCTGGGCCACTCTCGAAATTGCGCAAAAAACGATTCTGCTCCAATAATCCGGTTCAATATTTTTGTTGGGGTCCGCTGGAAAGCCCAAAATGAACGCGCTTCAATCCGACTTGCTTGGCTTCATTGGCGAGCGACGTTTCGCGACCGTGCTCGTTGACCCCCCCTGGCGGTTTACCAACAAGACCGGGAAAGTCGCACCGGAGCACAGGAGACTATCGCGCTACAGTACCCTGACTCTGGACCAAATCACTGCTCTTCCTGTTGTGGAGGCCACGCCGCCCAAAGCACACCTCTATCTCTGGTGCCCAAACGCGCTGCTGCCGGAGGGTCTCGCGGTCATGAAGGCGTGGGGCTTTACGTACAAATCCAACATTGTTTGGCACAAGGTCCGCAAAGACGGCGGCTCAGACGGGCGCGGGGTAGGTTTTTATTTTCGGAATGTCACCGAGCTGATCTTGTTTGGAGTGAAGGGCAAAAAGGCGCGCACCTTGGCCCCGGGGCGACGACAGGTAAATTTCGTGGCTTCACGCAAGCGCGAGCACTCGCGCAAACCCGATGAGCAATACGCGATCATTGAAGCTTGCTCACCGGGACCTTACCTGGAGCTGTTCGCGCGCGGCTCCCGCGCTGGGTGGACGAGCTGGGGCGATCAGGCTGAGAACGCGTACGCCTCCACCTGGAAAACCTTCACCCTCGATCCTCTCGTTGCAGCGGAATAGGTACGCGCGGGGCACCTACGGCTTCCTGCAGATTTTGACGCTCTCACCATAGAAGGCGCGGCATAAGCGTTCCCGGCGCAGCGGCCGCCGCCGCGTCGCTGCCTTGAACGAGCCCCGTCTAGCCCTTCTTTCCGAACAGCTCGGTTTTGGCCTGGCTCTGTCCCACCGCGAACGGCGACGGCGTCGC
>Ga0306926_10008422_pt1 | contig 11277 bp, 5 predicted proteins | sample flu12Cox44000178_FD_203759 | JGI IMG/M metagenome (GOLD analysis project Ga0306926, IMG submission 203759) | Lab enrichment of tropical soil microbial communities from Luquillo Experimental Forest, Puerto Rico - flux8day.12C.oxic.44.000.178 (v2)... | ecosystem: Environmental > Terrestrial > Soil...
AAAAGATCGCTCCCACGTTGGCATTTCCCCCGGGATCGGAGATTCGCAACGTGGTACCGCGTTTCAAAACGTGCGACCATGTCGCGCCGCCCTCGACGACTTCCTCCCACAGAACAGGCGAACCGCTCATGAGTACACACCTCCTTCCGATGTCGACAATTTGATGGAAAAGACTCGCTTACCGGCAGGCGGGAGGACCGCAGCAAACATCCATCCGCGTCAGGCGGAGAAAGACCTCGAGCGCTATTCGCGCTCGGACGGCCACGCCTGCGCTGGCGGAAAACATGCGCTTAGTATGCCAGAAGAACCCTTCCCGTCGGCACGAATAATTTCTATCGCCCGGATAAGGGGAACGACTGTTAAGGCCGCTCGGGCGGAACTTCCAAACGGATGGAATCGCCCCGGGACCGGGCCCTCGTCGGACAACCCGATTGGCCCCCCAGGTCGATCTCGGAGACCGGACCCTCAAACTCAGCGACCCGCACGCGACCTTCCCCCATTGTCACGTTCACCTCCTATCGCATCGGTCACGAGCCATACAACCTCGGAAGCGGCGGCATGGCCCCCGTCGCTGGCGGCCACTCAATCGGAGCCACGACGCGGTGGGGCGTTTCGTCGGTCGTCGAGACGGTTTTGTTGCCGTAGTTCGGAACCTAAACGCTGCCGAAACCAGCCTCGAGAGGGGAATACAGCGTGCCCGCCGGCCTCCCTACGGCGACGGCTAAAGTCGCTTTAGGGTCGAGGCAGTCGACGAGCGGCTTGCCGCACCGAGAGGAACATACCGCACGATTTAGTGGGCAGTACGACCTCCGGAGGGGATGTAAAAAGAGTCGCGGCTGCTCCCGCGGCGGGTCTGCGGGCCGTTCGATCGGACTGTGATAGACTAGCGCCCGACCTCCGAGTGGGAGGGTGGATGCTTAGGCTGGCCCTGTTCGCCATGTTTGGCTCGATCGCCGTTGCCGAAACACACGCGGCGGCACCGGTCACCGTGTTGTTGAGCGGAGAAACCGCGCCGGCACCCGTGCTGCGTGCCCTTGAACAAGAGGCCGAATCCGTGCTCGCGCCGTCCCGGTTGACGTTGAGCTGGTTGAGTAGCCAGGCGGCGCAAGTGCCCGACGTGAACGGGCGGATGGCGATAATCAGGTTGAGAGGCCTGTGTCGAGCCTCCGGTCCCGCCCGTACCGATCCCGTAGTGGACGCCAACGGCGATCCTGTTCTAGGCCAAACCCATATCGTGGATGGCCGCGTGCTGCCGATTGCCGACGTCCTGTGTGATGCGGTCCGGAAGTTGGTGGAGCATGATCTCAAAACGGCACCGCCCCGCGATCGCGAAGAATTGCTCGGCCGCGCCCTGGGTCGCGTCGCGGCCCATGAGCTGTATCATATTCTCGTTGGTACCACCGAGCACGCCCGGAGCGGCCTGAGCCGTCCGGGGCAGAGCAGCACTGAACTCCTGGCCCCCCACGAGTCCTTTAACGCCCAGGACGAAGAGCGGATCGCTGATTCAGTGGGCGCTGAGTCGGACCTCGGCACGGGTACGCGCGGCCGCTAGATGGGCCGGATGTCCCGGCCGGCCAGTTTTCCGCTTCGTCGAGCCCAGCCAAGACTCGCCTTGCCCCTTGCCTTAGAATACGGAAAAGCCAGTCGGCCTTTTGCCGACTCTCTGCCGAGTCCGCGGTACTCCGTCGCAGAGTTCCCTTGCGGGAACAGCCAGGGCCTGACTTAGATAAAACCCGATAAAGGGCTCGCCTTGGCGGCGCTGGTTCTGACCAGAACCGGATTGCGGACTAGGTGGGGAGCCTTCCAAGAAGGGTGCGACCCGACCGGTACGGCTTGCCGAGCATGTTCCCCTCGACAACCATGACCTCTTCCAATAGGGACGATTTCACGGGCGCTGACGGTACGCGGGTCATCGTGCGGAGGCCATGGTCGAGGGATGGGGACACTACCGTGGTGAAAGATTTGAAGCTGCCTTGGGAAATCATAGTCTCGAGTTTCGGTCGGGGGCTTTCGGCCTAATCAACTTCGTCAACTACACCAGCGTAAGTTTGTCGCTGTCGGGTCCGGGAGCGTTCGGCGAGTTCCAGGCCGCCGCCCGGCCGCGTCTCTTGCAGTTGGTCCGGCGCTCCAAACTCGCTGCCGAAGCGAAGAAACGCTGGTATAGAGGCTTGACACCGTAAACTGTAGCGACTACCATCGCAGTTTCCAGGAGGTCGCAAATGAGAGTCAACGGGAAACGGCTCTTTGGCTTGTCGAGCGGGATTCTTTCGGGGTCAATCGCCGGAGTCGCAATGCTGGCGGCCTTAGGGACGGCAGGCGCGCAAGAGCCGGGACAGGTTACTTTCACCAAAGATGTGGCTCCGATCCTGCAGGCGCGATGTCAGGTCTGTCATCGTCCGGACACGTTCGCGCCGATGTCGCTATTGACCTATGAGGAGGCTCGGCCGTGGGCCAAGTCCATGAAGCAGAAAGTCGTCGCCCGTGAGATGCCTCCCTGGTACATCGACAAGAACGTGGGTGTTCGCCACTTCAAGAACGACGTCTCGCTCACCGACCGTGAGATCGCCACGATTGCCAAGTGGGTGGATAGCGGCGCGCCGAAGGGGAATCCGGCCGATATGCCACCGGCTCGGAAGTTCGAGGACACGGATACCTGGCACATGGGCCAGCCGGATCTGATCGTCGAGTTGCCGAAAGACCAGGTGGTGCCGGCGCAAGCGGCTGACCGGTGGGTCGATATTCTGGTCGACTCCGGCCTGAAGGAGGATCGGTACATCCGGGCGATCGAGGTCCGGCCCCTCAAGGGTTTCCGCTCAATCCACCATGTCACTACCTCGATGAAGCAGGACGACGGTGCCGTCGATAGCGGAGACGACGTTCAAGGCACGTTCTTGAATGAGTACGCCCTTGGCAATAATGCCGACGTGTTTCCCGACGGCGCAGGCCGCCTGATTAAGGCCGGGGCCAAAATCAACTTCAACCTTCACCTTCACGCGATCGGCCAACAAACCCTGGCGAATGTCGCTCTCGGCCTCAAGCTCTACCCCAGCGGGTACAAGCCAAAGTACGAAGAAACGACGGAGAAAGTCGGCGACCCGAAAGATCTGGACATCCCGCCCAACACCGACGGTGTGCGGTTCGATGGCTACAACACCCTGACTAAGCCGGCCCGCCTCCTGTCATTCCAGCCCCACCTGCATAACCGCGGCAAGGCCTCGTGTATGGAGGCCATCTACCCTGGCGGACACAAAGTCGAAACGCTCAGTTGTGTGAGTCACTACCAGTTCGCCTGGCACATCGTGTATCTCTACGATGAAGACGAGCAGCCGCTGCTGCCGGCGGGCACCATCCTGCACCTCACGTCGTGGTATGACAACTCGGCGAACAACAAGTTCAACCCGGATCCGGACAACACGATCACCTACGGGCAGCGGACCATCGACGAAATGGGCGGCGCTTGGGTGAGCTACTACTATCTGACAGATGAAGAGTACAAGCAGCAGGTGCAACAACGAAAGGCAAAACAGGCTGCCGTGGCGACGTCGGAGTAGACCAATGCGGCGGTTTTGGGCGGCATGGATCGCGCTTGCGATCGCCTGTGCGGCCGGTCTTCGCCTAGCCGCCCAGGTCCAGTATGCGAGAGGCCAGAACGTCGCCCCTATCTTTGAAGGGTGGGAACAGAACCCGGACGGCACCTTCAGCATGGTCTTCGGTTATCTCAACCGGAATTACGAGGAAGAGGTCGATATCCCTCTCGGTGCCGACAACAACGTCACGTTAAGAGGCGAGTCGTTCGGCGATCGCGGTCAGCCGACCCATTTCTATCCGAGACGACAGCGCTTCCTGTTCAAAGTGGTGGTGCCCAAGGACTGGGACAAAAACGAGAAGGTCGTGTGGACGCTGACCTCACGCGGCCGAACCGAGCAAGCAAAAGGATGGCTGCAGCCGGAGTGGGAGTTGAGCGAAGACGTGAAGGTCGAGAATATGGGAGGAGGTGTCCCTGACCCGGCCAACAAGGCTCCGTCGCTCGTGACGAGCCAGGCGGAAACCGTCACCCTCCCCAATCCCCTGTCGTTGACGGCATCGGCCACCGATGACGGACTTCCCAAGCCGTATCGCCGTGCCCCTTCAAACCCGGACCGCGACTCGCAGCCGCGGCGGCCGCAAGGCGTCCAGATCAAATGGATTCAATACCGCGGCCCCGGAACGGTTAAGTTTGAACCCAGCGCCAGCGCCATCATCCATGGAGAGCCAGTCACGCTGACTTCGAAGGCGAGCTTCAGTGCGCCCGGCACTTACGTCCTCCGTGTGACGGCCAACGATGGGCAGTTGTTCACGACACGCGACGTGACCGTTACGGTAGACCCTCCCGGCTCCGTTCACACCACACGTTGACTGTTCTGGCTGACACCTTGATCTAAACCCCTTCGCACTACAGTATTTTTCGGCGTGCTAGCCTAAGCTGGGCCTGAGTCCCGTCGACACGGACGGAAGATCCGACAAAGTACCACCAGCCGAGGGGTACTGTTTTTATAATTTAAGTTAAATAGACCGTGACACCTTTAATCTTTGGGTGGACGATATGGAAGGAAGCACGATGTGGTTGGCGACGAGTCACTTCCCGCCCGAACAGAAGGGGGTTCGAAGGAGCGAATAGAGGCGCTCGAGCCGGCCCGTGCCTAATTTGGGAGCGGGGCGAGCGGCACGGCGGGTGCGCTGGCACGGCGGGTGCGCTGGCACGGGACGCGGCGGGCGTCGGTCCCGGGGTCGAGCCGCAGCTGCGGGGTCCGCTCGCCACGACGCGCCGATCACGGCCACGATTGGCGCGAGGAAGGGGCCACTCAAAAAGTGGCCCCTTGCCTTGATGAGGAGCGTTCCACAATAAAACTCGCATCAATCCCGATGGCCCTGGCCCAGGTGATTTTCGTCCTTCCCTTCGCCGTGGTTCCGGTGAAGAAGGACCGGCTCACCCCGGTGAAGTCATTACTCTGTTCGGAATCGGGCTCGGTCCCCTCACGCCTTCGGTGGCGGCGGGCAGGATCCCACGACCCCACCCACTTCAAACTTGCTTAGCGTGACGTTCGACCAGGCCGCCGTGGATCTGTCAGCTCACGGTTCCGAATGTTTCCGATGGGAGATCGCAGCTCACCATGACCGTGAGCGGCGTGCCGGTACGCTGCCTTGTTCAACACCACGAAAAAATTGAGGCCGTGGCCTTAGGGAGGTCACCGTCCATAGACCAGCAAGCGGAACGTTCCGGGCTTGGCCCTGGGCTGCGGGTTCGGCTGCTGCTTGGTGGGCTCCGCCGGTGGATCGAAATCGGAGGTATCCACGAAGAGATTGTGTGTCTTCGTGTCGAGCCCCATGGTCTTGGCTCCGAATTCCGTTTTCACAACCTCAACCGCGCTTAGCTTCTCGGGAGAGTCTTCGTGAAAGATGTGCACAGCGCCGTCGCGCGTCGCGCTGAAGACCAGGCCGGTCTCTGGCTCATAAACATTTGTATCCACACGCTCGCCGATGGGGAAGGAAGGCCCGATCACTTTTCCGGCGTCCGCATCCAGGAGCACGAGCATCTTGGGGTTGCGCCCGGAAACGAACAACCGGCGGTGCTGGCGGTCCATCGCGATGGCGACGGGTTGTCCGGCGGGAGCAACCGGCCAACGCGACTTGATTTTGAGAGTGCGTGAATCGAGGGCGATCACCTCATTGGTGTCCTCGAGATTGTCATAAATGGTTCCTTTGCCGTCGGCGACGGCTTGCTCCGGCGCGCCGCCGAGCGGAACGGTCGCCAAAACAGTCCCCTTCGCAGGATCGATGACGGTCGAGTTTTTGGCGTCGCCGTTGAAGACGAAGATGTGCTTGGAGGCTGGGTCGTACAGGATGTAATCGGCGTCCTTTTCACCCTTGATTGCGCCGACCGTCTTCAACGTCTTCAAATCGAACATAATGATCTGAGCGGCGTCGCCGTCGGTGATGAATCCGCGGCCGACGTCCGGCACCAAGGCAATTCCGTGGTCCCGCTTCAGACCGGCAATGCTACCCAGCACTGCGAGGCTGTCCGCATCGAGCACTTTGACCTCGGTGCCATGCGAGAGGTAAAGCCGCCGGGCGGTGGAATCGACCGTGATATAGTCGAAGTACTCGCCGCCGCCCTCGGCTGCGCCTAAAGGTATTCTCTTGAGCAGGTGATAGCCGACCGGGGCCGGGGTCGCAGCAATCGCAAACCACAAGAGGCCCACGCCGACTGCAAACGGCACGATGTCACGACCCTTCATGAAATCCTCCTAATTGGGCACTCTACCAAATGACCTTGATGGCAAACTGGATGTCCCGGGGCTGGGTCACCAGGGCCTGCAGACCGCCGGCGCCCGTTTTGGATCCGTCCTGATTGAATAACTGGGCGTTCATGGAGCCAAAAAAGGGCAAGGGCGGCGCAAAGTTGGCGTGATTCAGAATGTTGAAAAACTCCGCCCGAAACTGTACGGCGAAGCTCTCGGAAATCTTCGTAACCGCGAAGTTTTTATAGACCGAGAAATCCAGGTTGGCTAGCGACGGACCGACAACACTGTTACGGCCAGCATTACCCAGAAGATTCGAGCAAGTGCCTGGGATACCCGGGTTTGGATGTGCCGAACCGGGCGGGCTATAGCCGAAGGGGACGCAGTGCGAGGCGATATCCGGCGTTGCCTTAGGCAGCGTGTAGCAATCGTAGTTGAGGTAACCGAGAAAGATATTCCCCGGATTGCTCTTGAAGTTGTGGTTCACCGGGTCGCATCCGGGAACGCGATCGGGAATGGAGAATAAGTCAGAGCCGGTATTTTGCACACCGAGCGGGTCTCCTCCGATTAGAGGCGTCGTCGGAACTCCGCTATTCAACTTGAGGATGCTGCCCAGTTCCCATCCGCGCAGCATCGTCGCGGCGGGGCCGTGGAGAGATGGTGACACGGGCACCTGCCAGATGCCGTTGACTGCTGCGGTATGAGTAACGTTGAAGTCCGAGACGGAGTGACTGATTTCCGGGGCAAACCAGAACCAGCTTGTGACGGAATTCGAAAAAGCGTCGCCCGCAATCGTCGCGGAACTGTCGTCCATCGCCTTGCTATAGGTATAGGAGGCTCCGAATTGGAAGCCGCGGCTCATTCGCTTCTGAACGTTCAGCTGGAGCGCTTCGTAGGAGGAAGTGGTTCCAAAAGTCATGAACCGGATACCTCCGAAGCCTGGGTTGATTCTTAAATCCTTGGTATTGCCGTTCACGTCAGGGGGGTTATAAGGCCACAGCCATCCGGCGGAAGTCTTCTGCGGGATGACCATATCGCCATCGTCGCCACGCATGAGCATATGGATACCGTGCGAGCCGATATAACCAGCCGTCGCCGTCAGGCTGGGCGTGATCTGACGCTGCACATTGATATTCCACTGCTGGATGTAATTTCGCTTCGGATTCGGTTCCATATAGGCGGCAGTCAGTGAACCTGGTCCTAACTGCGAGTACGCGCTTGTTGGGTCGGTTGGCGAGACGCCCAGCTTTATGGGGAATTTCGCGTTTGTCTTGTTGACTGTACCCACCAGGAAGAAGGGCGTCTCAATGCCTTGCTGGGTGTAATAGTATCCGGGTAGCGGCAATATGTCGAAGATCGCGAAGCCGCCGCGGACGGCCGTCTTTCCATCGCCGAGTGGATCCCAGGCAAATCCAAATCTCGGCTCAAAATTCCGATTGGTAGGGTTCGAGTAATACGGAGCGGCGCCGGTGCAGCCCGGCCTCCCGGTTCGATCGGCCGGAGTCGATATCGCGGTGAGCGCCGGATCCGAAGTGCCGCAGTAAGGCAAGAGGGCAGTGAGGGTGGAGAGGTTGGTGAGACGGCCTTCGACTTCATTGAGCACCGTGGTCATCTCGTAGCGCAATCCCAGATTCAGAGTGAGGTGAGGGCGCACACGCCAGTCATCCTGGATATACCCCCCGAAAAGAGTCTGCCGCAGGCCCCGCGGGGCGACCTTGTCAGGAAGCCCTCCCTCCAACGAATTGGGCTGGTTGGTGAGGAAGTTGGTCAGGGAGGTAAAGCGCAATATTCCCCAGGGATTATAACTCTGAAAGAAATTGTAGCGCATCCGCTCCATGGCAAAGCCCAATTTGAGGGAATGAGCTCCTTGGGTCAGAAAGGCGTCATCGTAAAACTGGATGGAATTCCAATCGTGATGGCTGAATCCGCCGTTTAGGCCCGCGGGGAGAGCTGTGAAGCCACCACCGATTCGTGTGCTGGCGTTATACCCGCCGAACATCATCGCAAGAGAAGGGTCTTTGGAGGCGGGATTAATCGCCGAGACAGTCTGGTAGTTAATCACGGCGTTCCGGTTGAAGCCAAGCCTCGCTGTGTTGGCCAGACGTGGCCCGAAAACGTGGCTCTCTTCGAGCGCCGCGATGTGGCGCGTGGTTTGAGACAACACCGATAAGTTATCGAATTGGTCGGGTTGAGTGTAGGGCGTGTCGTCATTTGTGTACGTGGCGAACAGCCTATCCTTGGCGTTGATGTTGTGATCCACTCGCGTGGTATAGTAATTCTCCTTGACAACCCGTGCCCCCGCAAAGGTGAAGAGTCCGTGGTCCCCGGTTACAGGCCCATTTGCGTGAGGATAAAGAGCCAGGTACTTCTGTATGGTTGGATCCACGTTTAAATGCGTGCCGTTGGCCAGGTTCCCGGCCCGGGCCGCGTCAGAAGGAACATTTGATGGCAGAGCGACCCCCTGCGTCTGGCGTATCCCTTCGTAGTCGCCGAAGATGAAAGTTCGGTCCTTCAGGATCGGACCTCCCGCGGCGACGCCAAACTGGTTGCGCCGGTAAGGCGGTTTCGGCTGTCCACTGGCATTCAAGAAGAAGTCTGTCGCGTCCAGCTTATCGTTTCGCAGGAACTCGTAGAGGTCGCCATGAAACGCGTTCGTCCCCGATTTGCTGATGGCGTTCACCACTCCGCCGGATGTCCTCCCGTACTCAGCCGAGTAGTTGCCGGTGAGCACGGAAAATTCTTGAATAGCGTCTACGCCCAAGCTGACACCGATGACGCTGCCCGGTCCGCCGTTGCCGTAGTCGTTGATGCTGTTCCCGTCCAGCCGGTAGTTGTTTTGTGTGGGCCGCCCCCCGGAAATGGTCAGTTGCGCCCCGAAGCCGCGGTTCCCGCGCACGGCGCCGCCCTCGAAGGGCATCTGAGTTTCGATCGCGTTGACGCCCGGGGAAAGCGTGGCTAGCGACGCCCAATCGCGGCCGTTCAAGGGCAGTTCACGCACCGTAGTGGATTGCACTTCGGCACTGATTGTGGACGAGCCGAGTTGCACCAACGGCGCGGCCGCCTCTACTTGGACCGTCTGACTGGATTCGCCGATTCGCAGCGGGATGTTTAGAATTTGTTGAGCACCTACGGTGAGAGTGACGTCGGACTGCTTCGCAGTGGAAAAGCCGCTGGCCGACACCGTGACGTCATAGACGCCCGGCAGCAAGTTAGGGGCCGAGTAAAGGCCGGCGGAATCCGTCGCCACGGCGTAGTTGACCCCGGTCGCCTTGTTCGTGATGGACACCTGCGCGGCGACAACGGCTGCGCCGGAAGGATCCGTCACCGTGCCGGAGAGTGTGGCTCCCGCGACCTGTGGGAAAGCTGGACGGACGGAAAATTGAGTGAGCGTCACAATCACGGACACCCAGAAAGTAATCGAAATCCCCCGAAGGAATCGGTGCGGCATGGCTCCCCTCCTCGCGCTCAGCCCCCAGAACCCAAAGACCAACCTCTCGCCTGTACTCTGGCTCTATCTCACTCCAAGGGTCAGACACCCAAGACGCTCACCCACGTCGATAACCGGGCTGTAGTCGCGGAGGGAAGATATATCATCCAGTGTGGCCAATGTCAAGCGGCGACAGCGGCGACAGCGGCGACAGCGGCGACAGCTTGCCTGCGCAATTCGTGCTGCCCGTGCTTGACAGGCGGCGCAGCTTGGGAATAAATGAAGGGGATGCGGCAGTGGTGAGCCACCCATGAATTCCTGGTCTGCGAAAATCCGCCGTCTGTCTGGGGTCGCGTGCTTCGTCGCCTTTGGCCTGATCGCTTTGGGAGCTCTGACGAGCGATCTCAGGTTCGACTGGCCGCGGGGGATCGCCCGTAAACTGGCCGGCGGGGCGCGCTTGATTTCCTATGACAGGCTTCCGCCTGAGCAAGGCGAGGAATGTGCATACCAGCCGGTCGCGGAAACGCTCGCGCCGCTCGCCGGCGCGGTTCCTCTGCGAAAGGCGCTGATGCAGGCGCGTGTCGCCCAGACGGCTTCTTCGGACCTGAGCCAGCGAAAACCGGTGCGCATGATTCGCGATCCTTACGCGGCATACAGCGCGGTGGCCGTCGATCCGGCGCACAACGAAGTGGTATTGACCGACGAGAACCTCTTCAACCTCTGGGTCTACGATCGGACGGCGACGACCCCATCCAACGGTTCCACCGAGCCGAAGCGGATCATCGGCGGGCTGAACACGAAGGTCGAGTTCCAATGCGGCCTCTATATCGATCCCGCCAACGGCGATATCTACGCAGTCAACAACGACACCATCGATACGCTAGTCGTGTTCTCCCGGAAGGCGGTGGGCGATGTGGCACCCGACCGCGAGCTGCATACCCCGCATGGAACCTTTGGGATCGCGGTCGATGAAGCGGCCAAGGAGCTGTTTCTGACTGTACAGCACGACAACGCCATTGTCGTGTTCAACAAGTCGGCCAAAGGGGTCGAGGCACCCCTGCGGGTCGTCCAAGGCGACCACACCGCGCTTGCGGATCCACACGGCATGGCCCTCGACTCCAAGAACAATCTGCTGTACGTGACCAATCATGGTTCGACCCATCAGGTGCGCCCGCCGGCCTCGGGGGCACGAAGGCGCGAGGACATTGCGGGCTGGCCGCTGACAAGAGATGAAGCGGTTCCAGGATCGGGCAAAATTCTACCGCCCTCGATCACGGTATACCCCAAGGACGTGAAGGGCGACCAGGCGCCGCTGCGCGTCATCCAAGGGCCGCGAACGCAAATGGACTGGCCTACCGCTATCGCCGTCGACCCGGACCGTAATGAGATCTTCGTAGCCAATGACGGCGGCAATTCGGTCCTGGTCTTTGACGCCTCGGCGACGGGCGACGCCGCTCCCATTCGCGTATTGAAAGGTCCCAAGAGCCTGGTCAGCAATCCGACCGGCGTGTATCTGGATCGGGCGAATCGCGAATTGTGGGTGGCCAGCTTCGGCAACCACACTGCGGCGGT
>Ga0306926_10008424_pt1 | contig 11277 bp, 10 predicted proteins | sample flu12Cox44000178_FD_203759 | JGI IMG/M metagenome (GOLD analysis project Ga0306926, IMG submission 203759) | Lab enrichment of tropical soil microbial communities from Luquillo Experimental Forest, Puerto Rico - flux8day.12C.oxic.44.000.178 (v2)... | ecosystem: Environmental > Terrestrial >...
GCGACGCGTTGACGGGAGTCGGAGATGGCGCTCTTTCGTGTCGGCGTCGTTCAATGCAGGGGAACACCCTACGAAGTCGGCCACGCACAGGCGCGATGGTTTGCCGCGACGGCGAAGGGACGCGCGTTTCTGCGTCGGAAGGCGATCCGATTTCCCCAATGGTTCGATATCCGCGCCGAACAAAAGGCGTTCGCCACCTTTGCGCCCGCCGTTTGGGAAGAAATCGCAGGGATTGCGGACGGCCTCGCGATTCCGATGGAGCGTGCCGTGCTCCGCTTCGGCAACGCTGGAATGCGCCCTCCGACCGGCGGTTGCTCCGCGGTCATGACCGGTGGCATCTACGGGCGGAATTATGACTTCAAGCCTCGATACTACGACGCCCAGTTTTCCCTTGTGCATGCCAAGGGCAGCTATGCCAGCATCGGCGCAAGCGCAATCCTCACCGGACGGCTCGATGGAATGAATGAGCACGGCCTCGTTGCCGGTCTGCATCTGGTGAGAACGAGCCCGCGCCGACCGGGCCTCTCATGCGTCGTGATCGTGAGATCGATTCTCGATCAATGTGCCACGACGGCGGAGGCGGTGGCGCTGCTTCGGCGAATTCCACACGCCATGCTCTACAACTACTCGCTGCTGGATGCGGATGGCGTGGCGGCGGTGGTGGAAGCCGTCCCCGGCTGCGTCGCGGTGCGAACCGGAGCGTGGTTGGCTTGCACCAATCATTTCCAGTCGCCGCTGTTGCGGCCTTTGAATCGCCGCGCCGCCCACTCGCAGCAGAGGTTGCCGCCACTGCAGGCGTGGGCCGCGCAGGGCCTCACCGCCGAAGCGATGTTTGCGACTTTGAATCGTTCGGCCTCGCCCGCATTTCACCACGGATATTTGCGCGGTGCCGGCACGCTCCACACCATCGTCGCCGAACCGGTCAAGAAGCGCTTGTTGATCGGAGTGGGCGGCGATGCGGCGGCGCTCGAAGAAGACATGTTGGATGTCGATCTTGGTGCCTGGGTGAACGGCAGGGATCTGCCGATTACCCATCTCGACGGGCAATTGGGAGGGCTGTCCCGGCCATTCCAATGGCCGGTGCGCCGTGGGAGCAAACGCAAACGCGCTCCGACGAAGCTTGTGCCCGTGCCGCCATGATCTCCTTCGCCGTGTAGCCGACCGCCTCGACATCCTCGCCGCAGTCGGGGAATGCGACGATGCGGCACCGATCGCGTTCGAGACCTCGTCAGGCCACGCCCCTGTGTTCGGCTGGAAAACGCAGGGCTTCGGTGCGATGGTGCGGCCCCTTCGACTTCGAACACGACCTGCGAAAAGTCCGCAACTCTTCGCGATCATGATCTCCGGACCAACCGCCCAGGGACGTAATCCATGCAATTGACGGGAGGAGAGGCGCTGGCCCGCCAGCTCGTTCTGGAGGGAGTAACCGACCTGTTCGGCATTCCCGGCGTGCAGCTCGACTGGGCGGTGGACGGGCTGCGCCAGGTCGGCAACCACATTCGTTACGTGGTGCCGCGCCACGAGCAGGCGGCCTCTTTCATGGCCGACGGCTATGCCCGCACCACCGGCCGGATCGGCACCTGCATGGTGGTGCCGGGGCCCGGCCTGTTGAACGCCATGGCCGGGCTCGCCACTGCCTATGCCTGCAATTCGCCGGTGCTGGCGATCGTCGGCAATATCTTTTCGCCCGCGTTGGGCAAGGGCTTCGGCTTGCTCCACGAAGTGCGCAATCAGTCCGGCATTCTCGGCTGCGTGACCAAGTGGCAGGCCCAGGCGGCGACCCCGGCGCAAATCCCCGCGCTGGTGCGCGAAGCCGTCAAGCAACTGCGCAGCGGCCGCCCGCAGCCGGTCGGGCTCGAGATCGCCCATGACGTGCTCGCGGCATCCGCCGACGTGAGCCTGATCGATCCGCCTCCGGACGAAGAGGCGCGGCTGCGCCCCGATCCCGCGCTGATCGAGAAGGCGGCGGCACTCATCGACGGCAGCCGGTTTCCGGTCATCTATTCCGGAGGAGGGGTGCTTGCCGCCGGCGCTGGTGCGGCGCTGGCAGAGCTTGCCGAGCGGCTTTCTATTCCCGTGGTGCTGAGCGAGAACGGCCGCGGCGCGCTGTCGGACCGGCATCCGTTCATGCTCAATTCGCTGGCCGGGCGCGCGGTGTTCGCCCATGCCGATGTCGCGCTCATCGTCGGCAGCCGCTTTGCCGACATGACCTTCGGCGGTCCGTCATGGCAGGCGCCGGACATCAAATATGTCTGGCTCAATGTCGATCCCGCATCATGGCAGCCGCCGCGAAGCGCCGAGATCGGCATCGCCTGCGATGCGCGCCTCGGGCTCGAAGCGCTGGCCGCGGCATTGCCGCGACGGCGGCCTGCGCGCGACATTGATCTCGACAAGGTGCGCCAATGGGCGCGCGAGCAGGCCGAGGTCGCCGAGCCGCAGATGTCCTACATCCGTGCGCTGCGGGCCGCGATTCCCGACGACGGAATCCTGGTGAACGAATTGACCCAGATCGGCTATCTCGCCCGCACCCACTATCCGGTCTACCAGCCCGGTACCTTCATTACGCCCGGTTATCAGGGCACGCTGGGCTATGGCTTTCCGACCGCGCTCGGCGCCGCCGCCGGCAATCCCGGCCGTCCCGTCGTCAGCATCAACGGCGACGGCGGCTTCGGCTGGGCGATGCAGGAATTGTCGACGCTGCGCAAATACCGGCTCGATGTCGCCGTCGTCGTGTTCGCCGACGGCCATTTCGGCAACGTCAAGCGCTTCCAGGAGGAACAGTTCGGGCACACTTATGAGGTCGATCTCGAGAATCCGGATTTCGGCCGCCTCGCCGCGGCGTTCGACGTGCCGTTCGCGCGCACGCAATCGCCGGCCGAATTGCAGGATGCGCTGGGCCGCGCCGTCGGCGAGCGCGCGCCGATCCTCATCGAGGCGCAGGTCGGGCCGATGCCGAGCCCGTGGTCCCTGATGCGCCTGCAGGCGCGCCCGGGAGCGGCGAACACCGGACCGCCCAATCCGCTCGGCGAGCCGCAGCGATGAACAGGAAGGTCGTGAGCATTCCGGGGAGCATTCCATGAAGATCGCAAGGTTCAATGGCGGACGCATCGGCATCGTGGTCGTCGACACCATCCGCGATGTGACCGCGGCCGCCGGCATCGATCCCGCGGAATGGCCGCCGGTCGGGCCGGTGCGGCTGATCGCGAATTTCGCGACGCTGCGCGACAAGCTCGCGGCAGCGGCGCAGACGGCGCCCGCCATCCCGCTCGACGAAGCGCGGCTCGAAACGCCGGTGCCGTGGCCCAACAAGGTGATCGCCTATCCCACCAATTATCGCGACCATGCAGCCGAAATGTCCTCGACCACACGCGCGGATCTGCAGGGCTATTTCCTCAAGGCGAATTCGTCCCTGTCTGGGCCCAACGACGCGATCGAACTGCCTGATGTCCCCGGCCGCGAAGTGCATCATGAATGCGAGATCGCGCTGGTGATCGGCAAGCAGGGCCGGCAGATCCCGGCGGAGCGCGCCATGGACTACGTGTTCGGCTATTCCTGCCTGCTCGACATCACCATCCGCGGCAAGGAGGAGCGCGTCATGCGCAAATCCTTCGACACGTTCACGCCGGTCGGACCGTGGATCGCGACCGCGGACGAAATCCCCGACCCGACCGACCTCGGGATGCGCCTGTGGGTCAACGGGCAGAAGCGGCAGGAAGCCACCACGAGGGACCTCATCGTCGACATCGTTCAGATGATCGTGCTTGCGTCGTCGGCATCGACACTCTATCCCGGCGATCTCATCGCCACCGGCACGCCGGCCGGCGTCGGTCCGATTCGGGACGGCGACCGGGTCACCATCGAAGTCGACCATGTCGGCCGCATGAGCGTTGCTGTCGTCGCCTCCAAGCACGGATCGAGCGCGGTCTTCAGCACGCCCTACGAATTCAAGCGCGCGCCGGTCTGAGCCGGAAACAGCCGAAAACATTTCGAGCGCGCGCCGCCGCTGCGGCATCTTGTCCCTTTCGGCCAATGTCTTGTGCCCACACCTTCGCGTATGTTCCAGCCGAATTGCCATGTTCCCCGGCTTTGGTACTGTGATCACAGCAGCCGTCCCCCCCTCAATCGGATCCTGGAAAACCGCCGTGACCGGAGACCCGACGACGCAGCGAACGCCGCTTCACCGATTTCCGTTGCTGTCCGCTGGCGGCCCGCAGGCGATGCAGGACAATCCGATACCCCAGCGCCCGATTCCCCCACGCGGCGACGCCCGGTTCGAACTTCTCGGCTATCCTGGAGAGTTTACCGCGGACGGAAATTTCGTCCGACTGAAGACGATGGGGCTCGCGTATCTTTCCTACAGCTCGCCTGTGCGCGTGCATTGCGCCGGCGTCGATGCGATACGCCAGCAATTCTGCCTGCAAGGAAGCGCCGTCACTTCGATCGGCGCGCAACAACTGCGCGTCGATCTGGACCGGCCGTGCCTGATCCCCCCGCGCACGGCGGCCATCTACGATTTCGAGAAGAATTTTTCCCAGCTCGTCCTCTATGTGGACGCCGCTGCAGTGCGCGGCACGTTGAGCGCGCTAGTCGGAATCCCGCTCAACCAGACCATCACGTTTGCCACTCCGACCGATCCGCAAAAGCCGCAATTGCGGCGATTGCGGCAGCTGGTCCGGTTTCTCGTCTCCGAACTCGACCGGGAGGACTGCCTGCTCTCCGACCTCGCATTGGCCAAGTTCGAGCAGACCCTGCTGGTGTCGTTCCTTCATGCCAACGAGCACAATTTCAGCCATCTGCTGGAGCGGGACCCGCGCAGGACCGCACCATGGCAGGTCCGGCGTGCAGAGGAATTCATCGCGGCCAATTGGAACCGGCCGCTCGCCATCGAGATGATCTCGGCGGCCACCGGTGTCAGTACGCGCAACCTGATCAAGACCTTCCGCCAGGCGCGCGGCTACTCGCCCATGGCCTTCGTGAAACGGGTCCGCCTCATGCAGGCCCGGCAGATGCTGACGGCGCCGGCGGAAAACACTTCGGTGACGGCAGTCGCGTTTGCCTGCGGATTCGACAATCCCGGCCATTTCGCGGGCGACTATCGCCTGGCGTTCGGCGAGTTGCCGTCGCAAACCTTGACGAAAGTCAAAGGCCCCGCCAGCCAAATCCACGCGGCGGCCTGGGAAATCGGATCGAACCGTCCGTAGCACGAGTGCGCCGCGTCAACTCGTAGCTCGGATGGAGCGCAGCAAATTCCGAGAACTCCCGTCCTGCATTCCGCTGTGCTGCTCGCGCTACGCCGCCTTGCGGGTGGCGAGGAAGTCTCCCATGCGGTCGAGCGCCTTGAGGATGTTCTCGGTCGAGTTGGCGTAGGAGAGCCGCATATAGCCTTCGCCGAGAATGCCGAAGTCCGGACCGCCGATGACGGCGACGCCGGCATCTTCCAAGAGCGACGAGGCCAGGGGCTTCGCCTTCCATCCCGTGCGCTTGATGTTGGGGAACGCGTAGAAGGCGCCCTTCGGCGTGGCGCAGGAGATGCCGGGCAGGCGCTCGAGCCCTTCCACCACCACCTTTCGGCGGCGGTCGAATTCGGCGACCATCCGATAGGCCTCGTCCTGCGGACCGGTGTGTGCCGCAAGGCCGGCATATTGCGCGGCGGCGTTTACGCAGGAATGCAGGTTCACCGCGAGCTTGCGCGCATAGTCGTAGAGCTTGCCCGGCCACACCGCGTAGCCGAGCCGCCAGCCGGTCATGGCATAGGTCTTGGACCAGCCGTTGAGCAGGATCAGCCGGTCGCGGATCGAGGGGTAGGACAACAGGCAGACGTGGCGCTCGCCGTCATAGACCATGTGGTCGTAGATCTCGTCGGACATCACCGCGACATCGGGAAACCGCGCGAGACCGGCGATGAGCTTGTCGACCTCGGCCTTCGGCGTCACGCCCCCGGTCGGATTGGCGGGCGAGTTGAGGATCAGGAGCCGGGTCTGCGGCGTTATCAGCGCCAGCGTCTCGTCCGCCGAAAACGCGAATCCGTTCTCCTCCCGCACCGGCACCGGGATCGGCCGCGCCCCCGTGTACTCGATCATCGAGCGGTAGATCGGAAACCCGGGATCGGGATAGAGAATATCCGCGCCCGGCTCGCCGAACATCAGGATCGACATGAACATGGTCGGCTTGCCGCCGGGCATGATCATCACCTCGTCGGGCGATACGGTGACGCCGAACCGTTTGTGGAGGTCGGCGGCGACCGCCTCGCGCAGCGGAAGGATGCCGTTCGCAGGCGTGTAGCCGTGATGGCCGTCGCGCAGCGCCTTCACCGCCGCCTCGACGATGTGATCGGGCGTGCGAAAATCCGGCTGGCCGATGCCGAGATTGATGATGTCGCGGCCTTCTGCAGCAAGGCGCGTCGCTCGCGCCAGCACCGCGAACGCATTCTCCTCGCCGATCCGATCGAATGCCGCGATGGTGTGAAGCATGAGAATTCCCCGGAGGTTTCCATTGGCGCCACCGGGACATTTTTGAAGATCTCGAGGCCGGCCCCGGCGACCGGGCGGCAGTTCACCCGATCATCGGCGGAAAAGCAAATCGCGCGAGCGGACGCATGTCCGTGAACGACATCCCCTGAAAGATGTGCGATCTGGTATGCGCTGTCGGAATGAGGGATTTGCCCTTGCGTCGTATTCGGCCGCGCATCGCCGGAAAGGATTGCGATGAACGAGACCTCCCCGCACGACATCGATCCGCGCACCGGGCAGCCGGTGGGCTTTGCCGTCGATGCCACCCCGGCGCAGCCGCCGCAGCCGGTGAGCCTTGCCGGCCATTACGGCGCCGTCGAGCGCCTCGACCCCGACCGCCATCGCGACAGCTTGTGGGACGCCGTTCATGGCCACCCGCATATCTTCACCTATATGGCGTTCGGCCCGTTCGCCGACGCAGCGGCGTTTTCCGATTGGCTGCGCACGCGGCAGCAATCCAACGATCCCTACTTCTACGCGATCGTGCAGCCGTCCAGCCGCGCGGCCGGGCTCGCTGCGCTGATGTCGATCCGCCCGGAGATGCGGGTCGTGGAGGTCGGCAATGTCCTCCTGAGCCCGCGCCTCCAGCGCACGCCGCTCGCCACCGAGGCGCAATATCTCATCGCCCGCTACGCCTTCGAGACGCTCGGCTATCGCCGCTACGAGTGGAAATGCGATGCGCTCAACGCCGCATCACGCCGCGCGGCGCTGCGCTTGGGGTTTCGCTTCGAAGGCATATTTCGCGACCACATGATCATCAAGGGGCGCAGCCGTGACACCGCCTGGTTCGCCATGCTTGCCGCCGATTGGCCGACGCGAAAAGCTGCCTTCGAGCGCTGGCTTGCGCCGCAGAATTTCAACCCCGACGGCACCCAGCGCGAGCGGCTGGTGGCAGCCTGAGTAGCGGGAAAGCCTGAAAACTCCCCCTCCCGCAAGCGGGGGCGGGAGCACGGCTATGGGAAATCCAGCGATTGCTGGAAACGCATGGCGTCGATTTCCGCCTGTCCGCCCGCGACAAACGCCTTGCCTTCGAGCTCATACAGCCGATTGTTGTGATGGAACACCGCGATGTACGTGTAACCGCCGGTCGTTCCCGCGATACCGAGTTGGCGGCCGTAGACCCAGCGAATCCGGTGCTCGATGTCGAACTTGATCAGGCTGCCTTCGGTCATCTTCTTTATCGCACCGCTGACCAGAGCACCTTCATCGGTTTGACTTCCTATTTGCGGGACTTCCGCAACGGTCAGCCTGAATGCGCCGGTGTCTTGTGTCGAGGAATAGACGCGTGCGTCGAAGGAGCGGCCGTCGGGGGTCTGATAAGCCATCGTCTCGATGTTGGGATCGGTCGGAAAATGGACCGTGAACGAACGATCGGGCGACTCGTATTCCTTCCAGTCGTCTGCCACGGCCGGGCAAGCGAGGATCATGGCAAAGAAGAATGCACTCAGGCGCACGTGAGCCTCCTGCTGAACGTATCGATGCCCGGCACCTTACGTATTCCGGGCGTCGAAGGCCAGCAGGAGCGTCACTGCCTGGTTGATCATGGTCGATTTGGCAGCGCCCTTAAGGCGTGGCAGCCACGCTACTGGATCACCCGGTCGGCAAGATTTATCAATGTGGCCGGAATGGTGATGCCCAGTGCCCTGGCTGTCTTCAGATTGATCACCAGCTCGAACCTCGTCGGCTGCTCGACCGGAAGGTCGGCTGGCTTCCTGCCCCCGAGGATTTGCTTAACATACGAGGCGGCCCGACGATACAAGGCGCCGTAATCCGGACCATATGCGACCACCGCGCCATCCGTTGCCGCCGGTGGGAAGGCGTATATCATCGCAATTCTATGTTTCATCGCGGAGTCGATCAGCGCTGCTCGGCGCCGGAACGTGAATGGATTGGACTGCACGATGACCGTCGTCGCCCCACTCTCTTTCATTTCAGCCAGGGCGTCGTCGACTTCGGAGTCGTCGCCAATGACCCATGATCGCAGATCGACGCGAAGCGATCGGGCGGCGTCTTCGGTCACGCGAAGCCTGTACTGCCCGTTTACCGATTGAGCAAACCAAAGGTAATCGACCGGAGCCTGCGACTTGTTCAGGTCGCGCGCGAATTGCACGTACTTGCCGGTCAGGTCCGGATGCATGTCGCTCAGCCCGGTGACGTTTCCGCCCGGGCGCGAGAAGCTCTCGATCAATCCGAGCCCGATCGGGTTGAACACGTCGATGAACAAGATCGGGACCGTCGACACTTGACGCTTCGCCGCGACGGAGGCGCCGGCCCCGCAGGGGATCAGCAATCCGGCGCCGCGCTCCATCAGCTCCGTCACCGCACGTGACGTGTCGGCCTCGTCGCGGATCCATACGATATCGAGCACGATGTCTCGATCCTCGACCACACCAACGTCGCGCAAGCCCTGTCGAAACAAGTCCACGAGCGATCGGTCATAGGCGTTGGACGGCGAGCCGAGCGGCAGGAAACCTGCTCGCAGCGGCGCCTGCTGTGCGCAAACACCGAGCGGCCATCCGGCCGTCGCAACGAGCCCGGTAATGAATTCCCGCCGTCGCATCTGCGATCCCTGAGTGGTTGGGGCGAGCCCAGCGTTGTGGCACTAACGGTTCATCCTGATCGGCGTCATTTCGGGGCGCCGCAGCTTCGCTGCGGCGAACCCGGAATCCAGTAATCACCGCGCTGAGTTTACTCGATTCCGGGTTCTCGACCCGCGGCCTTCGGCCGCGGTCTCGCCCCGGAATGACGCATACAAATGTCAGAACCAGAACACTAGCGCGATCGGGGCTGCATGAAAACCGTAATACGCGCTTACGCCCCTTCTCCCCGCAAGCGCGACGAGGGAGAAGAAGCGGCGGCCTCGGCCTGCGCGTAGCCCTTGAGCACCTCCTCTTTGAGGACGGCCCAGATTTCGCGGTGCAAGTCCTGGAACGCCTTTTCGAGCTTGACCTCGGCGATGTCGCGCGGCCGCGGCAGCGCGACGCACCAGTCGCCGATGATGCGCGCCGCCGGCCCTGCCGACATGATCACCACGCGGTCCGACAGCGCGATCGCCTCTTCGAGATCGTGGGTGACGAACAGAACCGCCTTGCGGTCGGCGCTCCAGAGATCGAGCAGCAGGTTGCCCATGATCTGCCGCGTCTGCGCATCGAGCGGGCCGAACGGCTCGTCCATCAGGAGAATGCGCGGGTCGCGGATCAGCACCTGGGCGAGGCCGACCCGCTTGCGCTGGCCGCCGGACAGCATGTGCGGATAGCGCGCGTCGAAGCCCGCGAGCCCCACCCGCCCCAACCATTGTTGCGCGCATGTACGCGCCTCTATGACCGGGGTGCCCGCGATCTCCAGGCCGATAGCGACGTTCTCGATCGCGGTCTTCCACGGAAACAGCGCATCGGACTGGAACAGGTAGCCGGCGTCGCGGTTGAGCCCTGCGAGCGGCGCGCCGAAGACTTCGACCCGTCCCGCTGCAGGCGCCAGCAGCCCAGCCGCCACATTGAGCAGAGTGGATTTGCCGCACCCGGTCGGCCCGACAATGGCGACGAACTCGCCCTCTCCGACGGCGAGCGAGACGTCCTCCACGGCGGTATAGGTGGCGTCGCCGGCGAGGCGGAACGTGATGGTGACGCAGGCCAGGGACACCGAGGGGGCGCCGCTGCGGGCGACCCTCGCGGCGGGCACCACAGAGCGAGGCGGACTTGTTTGCATCACCGCAGCCCGCATTCTCCGAGGAATGCGAGCGTCTGGCGGGCGCACTCGTCGGGATTTTCGACCTGCAGCAGGTGCCCGGCGCCGGGGACGAAGCTGTAGTCGTAGCCGTTCTCGGTGCCCAGCGCCCGGTTGGCGCGGCCGGTCGGCGGGCCGCCCTCGAGATCGGGATCGGCGCCGATCAGCTTGACGGCCCCGCGAAAGTCGGTCGCCTTGGGCCACAGGTTCATGGTCATCGCCTCGGCATAGATGCCGGCCTCGTTGGCGGGGTCGCACACCAGCACGAAGCCGTCGCCGACCGGGTTCTGGCGCAGCACCGCGCGTGCCATCAGGTCGTGGACGCCCGGCGCCCAGGCCCGGCCGGCGCGCGACTTCGCGAACTCGACCGCAAGCTCCTCGACGTTCGAATAGTGTCTGCGGCGATTGCGGGCGAAGGCGGTCAGCCGTGCCTCGAACGCCTCCATGGCCGCATAGACCGGATGCCCCGGTGGGGGAACGTTGGGCGGGTCGAACAGCACCAGCGCATCCCAGCGAAAGGCGATCTCGAGGGCATGCTTCATGGCGGTGCGGCCCGACATGGAATGGAAGATGCCGACCGACTTGCGGCTGCCGAGCCGCGCGCTGACGTCCTGATAGACCCGCTCGAGATCGCGGGCGAGCTGCGCATAGGTGTGGTTGGCGGGCGTGACCGGGACGTTCTGGCCGTGGTTGCGGAAGTCGAACACGATCACGTCATAGGCGGCCAGGAAATGCTGCCAGTACGGCAGATAGGCATCGATGGCGAATCCGTTGCCGTGGCTCAGAAACAGCCGCACGCCGTCGGGCCGGCCGTGCCGCCGCACATTGATCCGGGCTCCATCTTCCAACGCGACCTCGAAGGTCGCATGGGGCTCCGGCACTTCCAAACGCATCGATGGTCTCCGGTGATTGATCTTTCCCTCCCCGTCTTCGGGACGGCCAGGGTGGGGTCTTGCTGGCTGATCATGGTCTCTCTGACTAAAGAGAAGGCCCCACCCCGGCCCTCCCGAAGGCGGGGAGGGAGAAGAAATGACCTACCCCATCT
>Ga0306926_10008426_pt1 | contig 11276 bp, 9 predicted proteins | sample flu12Cox44000178_FD_203759 | JGI IMG/M metagenome (GOLD analysis project Ga0306926, IMG submission 203759) | Lab enrichment of tropical soil microbial communities from Luquillo Experimental Forest, Puerto Rico - flux8day.12C.oxic.44.000.178 (v2)... | ecosystem: Environmental > Terrestrial > Soil...
GGTCAACCGCCCTGTCGGGTCGGCGCAAATGACCCGATAGGGCCGCGGGCCGCGGCCCGGCTGGTGCGCCTCGACCCGCACCGCGATGGTCACGATCTGGTCGGGTTGGAGCTCGCTGATCGGCGGTGAGGCGCGGCGATCGATGATCCCGCTAGGCAGATGCCACAACAGATCGACGACAAGCGGACCGGCGAGACGCTCGAACAGCTTGGCGAGCTGCGAGCCGACGCCGGAGAGCGCCGTCACCGGCGCGAACAGCGGATCGAGGATGGCGGGACGCACAAAGGATCTCTATATCCGCGCGGGGACACCGCCAAGAGCAGCAGTTGACCTTATCACCGGACATCCGCCGCAAGCGGCTCGCGTTCCGTTCATGGCATCGCGGCACCCGGGAGAGCGACCTGATCCTCGGCCGCTTTGCCGACGCGCATCTCGGCGGCTTTGACGACGGCCAGCTCGACCGTTACGAGGCATTGCTCGAATGTGCCGACGCGGACCTTTTCGACTGGATCACCGGCCGTGCCAACCCGCCGCCCGAGCATGACCACGACGTGACACGTCTCCTCCTTTCCTTCAGCAACCGCCACCCTACCCCCGGAACGTCCGCTCCAGCGGACGGCCGTCCGCTGGCTTCCCCGCGCGCAGGGGAGGGAACGGGAGGGGGCCGGGCATGACCGCGCTCGGTGATCTCGCGCGCTCTCTGGCGGAGCGGCCGCGGCCGGTCACTCTGTATGGCGCGCCCGAAGGCTACGAGGCTGCGGCGATCGGCGACATCGTCGCCGAGGGTCATGTTCTCCCCTGGCTGCACGTCTGCCGCGACGACGGCAGGATGGCGCGCTTTGCCGCCGCACTCGAATTCTTCCACCCCGAGCTCGACGCGGTCAGCTTTCCGGCCTGGGATTGCCTGCCTTACGACCGGGTCTCACCAAACGTTGAGATCGTCAGCCGGCGCATTGACACTCTGACCCGGTTGGCGACCGGTGGCGGCGACACGCCGCTGGTCGTGCTGACCACGGTCAACGCGCTGATCCAGCGGGTGCCACCGCGCAGCCTGTTCGACGGCCGCGTCCTGACCCTGCGCCCGGGCGGGCGGATCGGGCTCGACCGGCTGCAGAGCTTTTTTCAGAACAACGGCTACATCCGCACCGACACGGTGCGCGAGCCGGGCGAATTTGCGGTTCGGGGCGGCATTGTCGATCTTTATCCCGCAGGGGCGGCCGAGCCGCTGCGCCTGGACTTCTTCGGCGAGGTGCTCGAAAGCATCCGCAGCTTTGATCCGCTGACGCAGCGTTCGACCGGCAAGCTCGATCAGGCGGCACTGCGACCGGTCAGTGAAGTGTTGCTCGACGATGCCGCAATCCGGCGCTTCCGCTCGCGCTATCGCGAGCAGTTTGGCGCCACCGGCACCGACGACCCGCTCTATGAATCGGTCAGCGCCGGCCGCCGCTATGTCGGCATGGAGCACTGGCTGCCGCTCTATTACGAGCAGCTGGAGACGCTGTTCGACTACCTGCCCGGCGCCGGTATCTCGTTCGACCATCAGGCGGACGAGGTGCGTGACCATCGTCTCGAAGCGATCGCCGATTTCTACGCGGCGCGCCACAATGTCACCGGCGCAGCGCGCGCCGGGGCGCCGATCTACCGCCCGGTTCGTCCGGCGCAGCTCTATCTCGACAATCTCGAGTGGCAGGCCGGGTTGCGCGGACGTCCGGTCGTCCGGCTGTCGCCTTTCGCTTCTCCCGAAGACACCGGCGATCAGTTCGATGCCGGCGCCCGTCCGGCGCGTAACTTCGCTGCCGAACGCGCCGACCCGAAAATCGTGCTGTTCGAAGCGGTGCGGGATTATCTCGAAGCCGAGCGCACAGCCGGCCGGAAGACGGCCGTCGCCGCTTTCAGCGAGGGCTCGGCTGAGCGGCTCCTCAGCGTATTGCGCGAGCGCGGTGTCGCCGATTTGAGGCGGATCGCCGATGGCGACGATCTGGCAAAGTTGCCGCTGACCGCGGTCGGGCTTGCGGTATTGCCCGTCGAGCAGGGCTTTGCGACCGCGGAGTTCGTGCTGCTTGGCGAGCAGGACATCCTGGGCGATCGCCTGGCGCGGGTGCCGCGCCGCCGACGCAACCTCGATCAGTTCATCACCGAGGTAAACAACCTGTCGCCGGGCGACCTCGTCGTTCATGCCGATCACGGTATCGGCCGCTACGAGGCGCTCGAGACGATCGATGTCGCCGGCGCGCCGCATGACTGCCTGCGCGTGCTCTATGCCGGCGACGACAAACTGTTCGTCCCCGTCGAGAACATCGAAGTGCTGTCGCGCTTCGGCTCGGAGGATGCAGGGGTACAGCTCGACCGGCTTGGAGGGGTGGCTTGGCAGTCGCGCAAGGCGCGGGTCAAAAAGCGCATCCGCGACATTGCCGGCGAGCTGATCCGGGTCGCCGCCGAACGCCAGCTACGGCCGGGTGATGTCGTGACACCGCCGGAGGGAATCTACGAGGAATTTGCCGCGCGGTTTCCCTATCCCGAGACCGAGGACCAGCTGACCGCGATCGCCGACACCTTGTCCGACATGGCCTCGGGAAAGCCGATGGACCGGCTGATATGCGGCGATGTCGGCTTTGGCAAGACCGAGGTGGCGTTGCGCGCCGCCTTCATCGCGGCGATGGCCGGGAGCCAGGTCGCAGTGATCGTGCCGACGACCCTGCTCGCCCGCCAGCATTACCGGAGCCTTACCGAGCGCTTTGCCGGGCTGCCGCTGCGCATCGGTCAGCTGTCGCGGCTGGTCGCCGCCAAGGACGCGCGCGCGATCAAAGAAGAGCTCGCCAACGGCCGCCTCGACATCGTCATCGGCACCCATGCTCTGCTCGCCAAGGATGTCCATTTCGCCCGTCTCGGGCTCTTGGTCGTCGACGAGGAGCAGCATTTTGGCGTCGCGCAGAAAGAAAAGTTGAAGCAGCTCAAGGCCGACGTCCACGTCTTGACGATGACCGCGACCCCGATCCCGCGCACCCTGCAACTGGCTCTCTCCGGCGTGCGCGAGATGAGCATCATCGCCTCGCCGCCAATTGATCGCCTGGCGGTGCGCACCTTTGTGATGCCCTATGATCCGGTGACGATCCGCGAGGCGATCATGCGCGAGCGCGACCGCGGCGGGCAGATCTTTTATGTCGTGCCGCGGATCGCCGATCTCGACGAGGTGCGCGAGCAGCTGCGCGAGATCGTGCCCGAGATCAAATATGCGGTGGCGCATGGCCGCATGGCGCCCTCCGAGCTCGAGGCGGCGATGACCGCCTTCGACGAGCGCGCCTACGATCTGCTGCTGTCGACCAACATCATCGAGAGCGGGCTCGACATCCCGTCGGCCAACACCTTGGTCGTGCACCGCTCGGACATGTTCGGGCTGGCTCAGCTCTACCAGCTGCGCGGCCGCATCGGCCGCGCCAAGGTCCGCGCCTACGCCTATCTGACGCTGCCGGAGAAGAAAAAGTTGACCGCGACAGCGCAGCGCCGGCTCGAAGTCATGCAGACTTTGGACAATCTCGGTGCCGGATTCCAGCTGGCGAGCCACGACCTCGACATCCGCGGCGCCGGCAATTTGCTGGGCGACGAGCAGTCGGGCCACATCCGCGAGGTCGGCATCGAGCTCTACCAGCACATGCTGGAAGAGGCGGTCGCCGCGGCGCGCACCGAAGGCGGTGACGAGGCAGCACCCGAGGAGTGGAGCCCGCAAATTACGATCGGCACGCCGGTCTTGATTCCGGAGGGCTATGTCGCCGATCTCGGCGTGCGTCTGGGGCTCTACCGACGCATTGCAGCACTCGCCGACCGGCGTGAGATCGACGGTTTTGCCGCCGAGCTGATCGACCGCTTTGGGCCGCTGCCGCCCGAGGTCGAGAACCTGCTCGAAATCATCGCCATCAAACGCGCCTGCCGCGAGGCCGGGGTCGAGCGGGTCGAGGCCGGGCCCAAGGGTGCCGTGATCGCGCTGCGCGGCAACCGTTTTGCCAACCCGGCAGGGCTCGTCGAGCTGATCCAACGCCACGCGGGAACCCTGAGGCTCCGCCCCGACCAGAAGATCGTCTATCTGCGCAATTGGGAGGACGAAAAGACGCGGCTGGCCGGCGTCGGCCAATTACTGCGGGGGCTGGTCAAGATCGCTCGCGCCGAGAAACCCGATGCTGATCCGGCCTTGCCGCCGCCGACCCCATCGTTGGTCAAGCCGCAGGTGGCGCGAAGGGCGTAGGGGAGATGCGCTGGTACGAGGCGAGCAGTCGAAGCCGTGTTTCCCGGTCAGGCCTTGATCTTCCACTCGCCGCTTGGGGTGCGGCACCAAGTGAGCCGGTAATCGCGACCCGGTGGCTGTCGGGCGACGACGATGTGATTGCGCACCAGATGGCAAGCCATGCCATGCGAGCGGAACACCCGCACTATAGTGGAGGTGCCGGAGGTATTCGTCTGCGGATTGCTCCAGGCTTCGGAGCGTCCGACTTTGGCGGGCTCGGCCGCGTTCAGCCGCTCGATGCTCTCGAACAGCAGTCGGTTGTCTTCCGGCGCCAGACCCGGACCTCCGCGGAACGGATTGATCTGGGCCTGCGACGCCGCGGACAGGAGAACAAAGGCCGCGAGTGCCGCCGACAAGCAGCGTGATGACCGGCGTCGCATAGACTTCTCCTCCTCTCTATCGCGCGCGCATAGCAGTGTCCGCCGTTTCCGTCGTTTGGCCCAGCGACCCGGAGATCGAACACAAATCGGCACTATATCTGCCCTGGCGTGCTTTTTCTCAGTGCCGCCGGGTCCCAACAAGCCGATAACCGCTTTGCTCGATCTGGCGGTTCACGGCATCGACGAGTTCGGAGTTGGCCGGAAGGCCGCTGATCAAATCGGCGAACATGCCTGCGACCGCGACTGCGGCGATCGCCAGGACGTCGGTGCCAGGTGGTGAATACTGCTCGATCGTCCGTGTCAAGGCCGTCCGGGCGACCTGGACGACGATATCTCTCTCACGAGAAAGCAAGTCTTTCGCCATGTGGAGTCCCTCGCGTATTGCGCACGCGATACTACCAATTATTTGCGTTTTTGCCGCGAAACAGCGCAAATGGCCGGCAATCCGGCCGCGAGCCGCGTGCATCCACGGATTAGAACTCTCGCGATTTTCCCGAATCGCACGTCGCTCGAGCACATGAGCGACCTTAACGCATAGGCGGCGATTCGGCGAATCGGCGCCGCCTTTGATATCGGCCAAGACGCTGGTGACGAGAACGATTAGAAGGGGACGACGGCAAACGGCGCGCGTTGCGGCGGGCCTTCAGAGGGTGTGTTTTGGCAGGGAGCGGACGGCATGCCGGCAAAACTGACCGAACTCAAGGTGCGGGATGTCGCCGTGAAGCTGCACCACGCCGGGCGGGGTCCGACGGTGCTGTTTCTGCACGGCGCGGGCGGGGTACCGCAATGGCTGCCGTTCTTCGACGCGCTCGCGAAACATTACGAGCTCTTGGTGCCCGAGCATCCGGGCTTTGGCGGCTCCGACGATCCGTCGTGGATCCGGTCGATGGCGGACCTCGCGATGTTCTATCTCGACCTCCTCGAGGAGGCGGGTCTCGATCGGATCCATCTGATCGGCAATTCGCTCGGGGGGTGGCTCGCCGCCGAGATCCTGATCCGCGACCGCTCGCGCTTCCGGAGCTTGGTCCAGCTGGCACCGGCCGGCATTCGCGTCAAGGGTGTGCCGTGCGGCGACAATTTCATCTGGGGACCCGAGGAGGCGGTGCGCAACCTCTACCACGACCAGGCTTTTGCCGACCGGGTCCTGGCACTGACGCCGAGCGAGGCACAGATCGATTTGATGCTGAAGAACCGTTTCACGGTGGCGAAGCTCGGCTGGCAGCCACGCTGGTTCAACCCCGATCTCGAAAAGTGGCTGCACCGCATCAAATTGCCGGCGCTGGTCGTCTGGGGCGACGATGACAAGATCATGCCGCCGGCCTTTGCCGCACTATGGCGCGAGCGTCTGCCGGATGCGGGTCTCGTGATGGTAGAGGCGTGCGGGCATCTCCCGCATGTCGAGCAGTCAGCTCTTGTCGCTCGCCACGTCCTCGACTTCCTCGGAGGAGTCGCGTGATGCAGCTCGTCTCTTTTCATCTGATGCCTTATCGGCCGCTCGATCTCGCCAAGGCGGCAAAGCACCGCTCACCCTGGGTGGTCTTGCCCAACCGCCTCTATGACCCGGTCAAGGGTGCCGAGGAGTACGAGCGCCACATCGACGCCCTCGTCTATGCCGAGGAGCTCGGCTTTGATGCGATCGGCGTCAACGAGCATCATCAGACCGCCTACGGCCTGATGCCGGCGCCAAATCTGATCGCCAGCGCGCTGATTCAGCGCACGAAAACGATCAAGATCGCGATCCTCGGCCGCGCGCTGCCGCTGGTGAACAACCCCATCTACATCGCCGAAGAGTTTGCGATGCTCGATGTCATGTCGAAGGGCCGCGTCATCGCCGGCTTTGTACGCGGCATCGGCTCGGAATATCATTCCTCGGGCGTCAACCCGTATTTCTCGCATGAGCGCTTCCACGAGGCGCACGATTTGATCATCCGCGCGTGGAGCGAGCCCGGCCCCTTTGCGTTTGACGGCGATCACTTCAGCCTGCGCTACGTCAATCTGTGGCCTCGGCCCTACCAGAGCCCGCATCCGCCGGTTTGGATCCCGTCGCAAGGGTCGAGCGAGACGGTCTCCTGGGCGGCCGATCCCAAGCGAAAGTATCCGTTCCTCGTGACGTTTTCGTCGGCCGATCTCGTCGCGCGCTACCACAACACCTACCGCGACAAGGCGCGGGAATACGGTTACGAAGCCTCACCCGAGCAGCTCGGCTGGGCCTGCCCGATCTATGTCGCCGAGACCGATGAGCGCGCGCTTGCCGAGGCGGGGCGGGCGGTCGAGACCTTGTTCAACGATTTTCTGCGCCAAACCTTCGAGATGCTGATGCCGCCGGGCTACACCTCGATGCATTCGATGAAAAACTTTATCAGCATGCGCCGTGGGTTGCTGGGCGGCGGCAGGGCTACCGCCGAAGGTCTGATCGACAGCGGCACGGCACTGATCGGTAGCCCCAAGACGGTGCTAGCAGGCATCGAGCGAATGCGCGAGCGCACCGGCTTCGGCATTCTCGTGGCCCTGCTCCAGTTTGGCATTCTGTCCGACGAGCTGACCCGCCGGAACATGGACCTCTTCGCCGCCGAGGTGATGCCGCAGCTGAGGAGCTAAGGCGTCGTTTTTTCGACTGTCACGCTGGGTCGGACTTTCGCGTGGCCATACCAATATCGATACCACGCCAACCCAATCAGCTCGTGGAGCGCGCGGTAGCTGTTAAGCAGCGCGGGTACTTGCGGGAAGAAGAAACTCGCTGAAAGTGATGGGGCGGCGCCGAAGGATTGTCCGTGGCCGGTTTGTGGATGGGGACAAACGGCCGGGGTTACCGGATAGCCGACGGCACGAAACGACCAGAGGGCGCGCGCCATATCCCGGCAATCAGTGACCAGCAGCGCCGACGGCACGCCTGCCTGGCGCAGCATGTTCGCCGAGAAAAGGGCGTTCTCATAGGTATTCGTCGAGCGATTCTCGCGCCAGCGCACCGGCACCCCAAAATCGTCTTGCAGCACTGTGCTCATCATTGCGGCGAGAGGCTCGCCGATCTCGGCTGGTCGCCCGCCGCTGACCAGCACCGGCAGCCGCAGACGCCGCTCTTCCCGTGCCGCCTGGGCGAGGCGCTCGAGGGTCTGCGGTCCGACCGTATACGACTGCCCGGGCATGTCGCTTCTTCGGTAGTCGGCCGACAGCACGATGATCGCCCCGGGCGGCGCGTCGGAGGGCAAGATCGGTGCCGCTCCGGCGAGGCCCTTGACCCACTCGGTCAAGCCATCGGCCACAACCGGCATTGAGGCGAGATAAAGCAGAGCGCCGCCGACCGTCGCGACGACAAGGCCGAGCCGGGTCCAGCGCCAGGCGAGAGCGAGCCCGATGACCGTCAGCAATATGAACAAATTCGGCGGGATCAGAGACGAATAGGAGAGCCAGGACATGGCGGCTTTGGCGGAGGTGTCATTCAGGTTCTGTATCGCGCTGGGCCCGACCGGCAAACCGGAACGGGGGGATTTCTCCTCACAAACTGGACTTGACCTCCGAAGCTCGGGTATCAATCGGTATCCAAACCCGTGATGGCGGCGCCGTCTTGCGGAAGCGGCCGCGGGTTTTTTTGGGGAGGAGATCGGATATGCCCGAATACAAGCTAATCTCGGCCGATTCACACGTCAGCGAGCCGCCGGATTTGTGGAAGACGCGCGTCGAGGCAAAGTACCGCGAGCGGGCGCCGCAGCTGATGGTCAACCCGCCCGGCAAGGAGGGCGCCTATTTTCATTACGAGGGCTTTGCGCCCCACCCGATCGGCATTGGTCTCGGCGCCGGCAAGAGCCCGGAAGAGCTGAAGGAGTTTCTGACCAAGGCGACCTATGCGGATGCCCGCCCCGGTGGCTGGGATCCGGCCGAACGGGCCAAGGACAACGCGCTCGACGGGGTCGAAGCGGACGTGTTGTACACGACCCTCGGGTTTCGCATCTTCTGGCTGAAGGACCCGGGTCTCCAGGCCGATTGCTTCCGCGTCTACAACGACTGGCTTGCCGAATTTGTCAGCTATGACAAGAAGCACATGGCCGGGCTGCCGATGATCTCGCTCTACGACCCCAAGGCCGGGGCCCGCGAGCTCGAGCGCTGCGCCAAGATGGGCCTCAAAGGGGCGATGATCTGGTGCTCGCCGCCCGAGAGCCAGCCCTACAGCTCGGACATTTACGATCCGTTCTGGGCAGCGGCGCAAGAGCTCAAGATGCCGGTCAGCCTGCATGCGATCACCGGCATGGGGGTCGAGAGCCAGTACAATTGGGGCGAGCGCTATATGCGTTCGACCGTATTGTCGCACGAGGTCGAGAAGTCGTTCAGCGTGCTGATCTTCTCCGGCGTGCTCGACCGCTTCCCGCAATTGCAGATCGTCTCGGCCGAGAACAACATCGGCTGGCTGCCCTATTATCTGCAGCGCATGGACCGCGCCTTTGAGCGCCAGCGCATCTCCGCCGGCTTCACCAACAAACTGAAGCCGAGCGAGTACTTCCAGCGCCAGATGTGGGCCACCTATATCGACGACTTTGTCGGCGTCCAGAGCCGTCACTTCATCGGCGTCGACAAGCTGATGTGGTCCAGCGACTACCCGCACCAGGCCTCGACCTGGCCGCACTCGCAGGAGGTCGTCGCCCGCGACTTCAAGGACGCGAGTGCCGAAGACAAGTTCAAGATCACCCGCGGCAACGCCGCCCGCCTCTACGGCTTCGACGCCTAGCCAACCGCCGCCGCGGCCGGATCACCGGCCGCGCGCGACTAGTAGGCCGAAGAAAGGTCCGGCACCGATGCAGCGTTCGGTCTAGGGATGCCGCCTCTGGCCCATGCCGAATAGTATGGGCCAGAGTGTCTCGCGCCGGCCAAGCTCGGCGTCTGACTCCACCTCAAATCCACACTCATCGATCCGCCTTGAGCTGCTGTCCGAATTAAGACGGATTGGGCGACAGCGACGGGTTGCAATCGCTTTGAAAGTGAGCGCGGCAAGCGCGGCCACGGCACACTCTACTTCAGTGATCGCTTTACCGTACTTAAAGACCGACGGGCCAAATCAGGTCCGGTTTACTCTGCTCGATGCTGCCGCAACTCGCGCTTAGTGCCCGCCTCAAAAGTCTTCGTCGTCAATCATCGACTGCAACGGACCGCTTTCGAATCCGATACCGGCCGATCAGCCTCGGCGGCGGGAACCGCTCAATCTGCCCCACTGCGGTCATCGCCTGCATCCGTAGCCTAATGCTCGTCTATGGGCTCACGCCATTGCTGCGCGAAATCGGCCGGGGCTCGCACCGGTCTGGCGGCGAAAGACTGAGCTGAGATGGCTCTGGTCGGAAAACCCAGCCTCCAGAGCAATCCGGGCAAGCGGCTGATTGGTCCTGCGCATCAAGGTCTTAGCGCGTTCGAGACGGCGCTGCATGATGTAACGCTGTGGACCGACCCCAAGCGCCAGCTTGAACGAGCGACTGAAGTGGAAGGGACTAAGACAGGCCACTCCGGCGAGATCGGTCAAACTCAGCCGATCACCCAAATGAGCCTCGATGTAGTCACGCACCCGTTGCAGCCGCTCGCGGGACAGCCCGCTCGACGGCACGAGCTCTATTGCCGACGGATCGACATAGTGCCGCACGATCCGCACTGCCAGCGCGGTGCTCAGCGCATCGGCGAGGGTAGTGTCGAGGACCCCGTGGTCGATCTGATTGGCTATTGTTAGCGCCATTTGCGAAACCAACGGATCGTGCAATTTAGTTCGCGGCATCAAATTAACATCGCCGCCTCGCACCATCTCTGTGACGATGTTGTCATAGACCTCGCGGCGCTGCACGATCTGGATATATCGGACCGGCTGCTCGACAGTGCTCTCTAAAGCGACGCCAAAGGGACAAAACGAAAAATTGCCGTGCATCAACGGCGAATCGTGCTCCGGCCCGTTGTCTTTCCGGACCGTGCCAACAAAATCGCTGAGGGCATAAACGATCCGGTAACAATCGCTCAGCCAAACCACCTTGCCGACGGCGCGTTCGACGGTCTCGGCGGAGATCGACCTCCAAGACCGTGAACTCTCTATACAGATTCCCGCGGTACTCCAAAATGGATTACCCACGTCGAAGTGGGCGATGCTGGGTTTTGTCCCGCCCCGGAGAGTAGTGCTCCAGATTTTCTGACAGGCGGGTGGATTGTCGGATTGGGTTCGACCTGATCTCATCGGTCGACCTCCGGCCAGCAACTGCCGATGTTACTGGCGCATCCCTAGCCCCGTTGCCGATCTTGCGGCAACAATCGGCAGGTCGATCTGGTAAGCTTGCCGCGGAGCCTCGCATAACGGCGCATCCTGCGGATGACGGGTGAGGCAGGCGTTGGCTGCCTGAACGCTCCGATCGGGGGCCATGCCGCAACCACTGACAAGCAGCAGGAATGGCAATCCAATGGGAGCCCATACCGCTGCTTGAGAACGCCAAGCTCTTGTCCGTTTTCTCTGGCCATCGGGTGATCGCATCGTCGTCGCCTCGTGGGTGTTTGCCTATCAGCGAGAAATCAGCGCGTCGGCTTTGCGGTTGAGCGCCGCTATTAGCCCCTCGGCACCCTCATTCTTCAGGATGGCGGAAAACTCGGAGCGGCGGGTCGCCACCTCG
>Ga0306926_10008428_pt1 | contig 11276 bp, 12 predicted proteins | sample flu12Cox44000178_FD_203759 | JGI IMG/M metagenome (GOLD analysis project Ga0306926, IMG submission 203759) | Lab enrichment of tropical soil microbial communities from Luquillo Experimental Forest, Puerto Rico - flux8day.12C.oxic.44.000.178 (v2)... | ecosystem: Environmental > Terrestrial >...
CCGCTGACGATCGCGGAGATCGCCGAGGCGGCGGGATGCAGTGTTCGCGCATTGCAAATTGCGTTTCACCGTTTCCGTGGCACCACCCCGATGCGGGTATTGCAGCAGGCCCGGCTGGAACAGGCGCGAACCGAGATGCTGCGCGCGGGCCAGAGGCAATCGCTGGCCCGCATCGCCGCCGAGCACGGTTTCAGCAGCCCGACCCGGTTTGCCCAGTCGTTCCGGCGCAAATACGGCGTCTACCCGTCGGAGGTGCTTCGGGAAGAGCGCCCCACACCCTCGGGGGCCTCGGCGCCGGGTCAGCACGCTGCCAATCTGACAATGCTGGCAGCTTCGGTGGCGCCGGCTCATCTTGACGAAGTTTGACTCGGTGCCCGGATATTTTACCAAAATAGAAGTCGCCGACCCGCATATGATTCCTCAATCGATCTGGGAGAACCTTCCGCCGAGCGAAAGGACCTTGCTGACCGAGCGCGCGTTCAGTTCTCAGGAATGGGCGCCGCTCGACCGACGGCGTTTTCGGATCGAACCGGAAAGTTTCCGCAGCGAGGTGTCCGTTGCCAATGTTGGCGGGCTGCACGCGACTTGGATCTTCAGCAATGGCGCGACAGAGACGACGCACCGGTCGCCCGGAGTCGACAGTTTTGTGATCGGGCTGAACGAGCGGGGCGCGAGCCAGCTGCTCCTTTCCTGGAGTGAATGAACCGGTTACCAACAGTGCCACGACGGGTGTGATTTATGGCGTCGAGCCTCGAACCCGCGCTATTGGGAGCGACCTCCATAGCCGTCTTCTTCTTCGCCTGCCGGCCAGGCTCCTCCGCCGAAAGCTCGAGACTCTGCTGGATGGGCAGCAAGTCGAAGCCATCGAATTCCAGCCGACATTCGATCAGACCCGCGGCGCCGGCGCCACGATCCGCCGCATGTCCGACTTTCTGTTCGCCGAACTGGAACACTCTGATACGCTGTTGACGAACGAAATCGCCATCCGTTCCTTTGAGGAAAACTTGGCGCTCTGCGTCATGCTCGGCCTGCCGCATAACTACACCGAGAGGTTACGAGGACAGAAGGCGGCCGCTGCTCCTGGCAATGTGAAGAGGGCCGAAGCGTTCATGCGCGCCAATGCCGGAACGCCGCTGACGATCGCGGAGATCGCCGAAGCGGCGGGATGCGGTGTTCGCGCCCTGCAAATTGCGTTTCAGCGTTTCCGCGGCACCACCCCGATGCGGGTGTTGCAGCAGGCCCGACTCGAACAGGCGCGAACGGAGATGCTGCGCGCCGACCAAACGGAATCATTGGCCCGGATCGCTGCCGAGCACGGCTTCAGCAGCCCGACCCGGTTTGCCCAGTCGTTCCGGCGGAAATACGGCGTTTATCCGTCGGAGATGCTGCGGGGAGGCGCCTCACCCTAGCTGGTTAGAAGGACGACGGGCATCTTCGGGGGCTGGCGCAAGCCGGTTTGTCTGCGCTCGCCGGGCCGATCGCAAATAAATGCGTTTTTCGTTTCTCCAGTTCGCTTTTCGTAGCGCATCGCCCGAGATCAACGCGCTAGTTGTCGGTTCGCCGCGGTAGCTCGGAACGAGCACCCTTCGCCGAGCCGATCCGAGCGCTGCGGGGTAGGGCCGCGCGGCTAAACCCCGTGGTGGCATGAAACAGGGGAAACGCCAATGGCAAGCCAATCCAACAGCTTGGAATGGGAGGAGTGTCGCATGAAAGCACTTTGCACGGCCACACCCGCCGCGTGGCTGCGTCGCTTGACATTGGCGTTGTTGACGTTGCTCGGTTTTGCGAGCCATGCCGCCGCAACCGTACAATGCAGCGACTATCAACCGTATACACTCAAAATCTTTAACGACACAACGGACTATAACATCTATCCGGTGATCGCCACTCCGACGAACGACGCGGACGAGTGGCTTCAGGGGGCGGCCCAGATTCTAGACAGTCAAAAGACGACACTTACCTACGGCCACAAGTTCGTGTACCGGATCTACATCAATCCGACAGCGGGCATTGCACCGCACGGCTCTGTCACCGTGACGCTGCCTCTCTGCTCTCAATTGGCAGACAAGCCGGATCCGACGCAACCCGATCAATATATCAATTGGTGGAATCGCGGTCGCGTCTATATCTATGACAATCTCTTCTCGGCGGGTAAGCCACCCCCGGAACTGACAGCCGATTTCACCAAGGATCAAGCCAATCCCGTCTCCGTTAACCCCTGGCCCCTCTTGCGCCGGATGCTCGGGGGTACCAAACCCGCCGATTTGGAGAAGTGCGGTACCCTCCAACGACCCCACGCAAAGGCCGGGCGCGCTACCCGCCAACGACCCCGCGCAATTGACGGAATATACCTTAACTGGTTTAGACAAAGGCGATAAGACGAAAAACCCTAACCCCACATGGAAACTGGTTCCCAAAATCGTGGATTACGATATCTCGTACGTCGATCACGTCTACCTGCCGGCGGCAATGGGGCCGGTCGGCAACCCGGATATCGGTTACATCGGGTCGATACAAGGAGTGGGCGACTTTAGAGCCATTATGCGCAGTTTCCTGATGCACTACGATGGGTGGCCGCGATACCTCGATCCGCTCTCGCATCAGCCCTATTTGCGGATCCCCCGCACTTACAACGCCTATGTTCAATATAATCCGATGGAAATGACCGTTCTCACAAAGCCGGGTGCAGCGATAACAACACTGGGAGATCTGTGGAAATCTTGCATCACTCCGGACGTTTCGAATTCCATTTGTGACCGAATTCGCAGGGTGAACGACTTTTTCTTGAAGAATTACGATAATTACCGGAATCTCGTCATCAATGGTCAATGCTCACCGCCGGAGGGGATCCCACCGGTAAACCCGCCCCTAAAAGATTTGCTGAGCAAGGTGTATGGCTGGGTGCCGTGGAATGAACACTGCAAAGCCGGCGCCGCCGCTAACGATCTCGCGCTCGACCGCGATTTCCAAAAGGTGCATAAGACTTACATTGCGCTGCAATACTCATCGCTGCAGGCCTCAACTTCTGCTGAAACCTTCAATCCTTATGTAAACCTGGTGCACGGCACAGATTATCTCGACATGCCGGGCTCGTATGCGTTCTCGGTCGATGACGATGTCGGCAATATGTTGGTCGCTGGCACAGGGATCATCATCACTATCGGCGGAGCCGCTGGATTGGACAACGATGTACAATACGACGGGAGCAAGCTTGTCAATGTGCAGCTCGGAGATCCGGAGCCTCTCCACCGCCCAGCATGGTCGCAATACAGTCTCTGCCAAGGTCAAGCCGCAAGAGATATTACGACCCTCAGCATTCAAATAACATCGGTAAGGTATCCTTGCGTATTCGGCATGACCGACCAGGCAGGACGGACATATACGTTCACGCTCGCATCGCCACCGTATCCCAATGAATACTCCCGTACGCCGATAACGAATTGCACGGCCCCGACCAAGCATTGGTGCGACGCCCTGAAAGCGAAAACGGAGACGTCCCCGGCGCTCAGAAATTATGTGGAGGCCGAGGCACCGCCACCGCAATGATGGGGCGCTTTCTTGGATCTCGCGCCTTCTCGGCGATCCTCCACCGATCATGGTGGGTGGACCGGTGGGTTCCGGCACCCGCGTAATGCCCGGCGTGCCGGCGCGCCGAGTCGTGCGTCGTTCAAGAGCAGCGAGATTTGATGCGAGTGCTCTTGCTGTCCGCCGCCCTGGTTACGGGACTATCTCTATCAAGTTACGGCATCGCGTATCAATCAACCAGCATAGGAGAAGTGCAATGATCCACCACGTATCGATTCCGGCGCGCGAGCCGCGCCATGTCGCCGAGGTCTTGGCCGAATTGATGGGCGGTCAATGGTATCCGTTCGGGCCGCTCGAAGGCGCCTTCATGGCGACGAGCGGCGACGCGCATGGCACGATGATCGAGGTCTATCCGGAGCGCGCCACTCTGGATATTCCCGCAAACGACGACCAGGTCGTGTTTGGCGAGAACAAGGCGCCGCCCAATACTTGGCCCTTCCACGTGCTCCTCTCGGTGCCGCGGGAACCGGAAGAGATCGAGCGCATCGGGGCGCGCGAGGGCTGGCGCGCGAAGACGTTTGGGCGCGGCATGCAGGGGCGGAAGCCGTTCTTTCACGTCATCGAATTCTGGCTCGAAAACCGGCTGATGATCGAGGTCGTCTCGCCGGCGATGGCCCGGGAGTACGAGGACTTTCTGAAGAATGCGCAGCTTTCGGTGATGAGCGATCCCGAATCGCTGCGACTGATGCGGGTCACGCACACAAAAGAGCCGGCCTGACCCGGCGCGCACGGCACCGGTCCGATCGGATCACGTCAACCGGCGGGTCAAGTCGACCGCGGTCAGCGCTGCGATTTCGGAGAACAGCGCGTTCGTAGTACGCTGGCGGCAATAGCCGCGGATGCCAATGAGCGATTGTTCATGGCGCTCGGCGCTGGTGGTAGTGCAGGCGTCGGAGATGAGGGTCACCAAGTAACCGAGGTCGCAGGCGTCGCGCACCGCGCTTTCGACGCATTGGTCGGTCATCATTCCGGCGACGATCAGCGAGCGGACGCCGAGATTGCGCAATACGTAGTCGACATTGGTCGAGACGAAAACGCTGCTTGAGGTCTTGCGGAAGACCATCTCATCCTCGGCCGGCGCGATTTCGACAAGGATCTGCGCGTCCCACGAGCCGCACGGCACGTCGATCCCCGAGATCTTATAGTCGAGGCTGCGGTCGCGACCGTCCCGGGTCATGTTCTCGACGGCCGCGTAGACGACTTCGATACGCGCGTGGCGGCAGGCCGACTGCAGAAGCTGGAGATTGGGCAGCACGGTTTGGCGCAGGCGATCGAACAGATAATGGCGCTGTTGCGGGTCGAGGGGGTGCGAGCCGGCACCGTGGGGATGCGCGCAGTAATTCTGGACATCGATGATCAACAGCGCCGCATGGCCCGGATCGATCGGTACTTCACGGCTCAGTGTGGTCATCGGCGCAAAAACTCCGCGTATGCGGCGGGCAGCAGACGCGCCAAGCGCTCGGCCCAAGCGGCCTGGCCCGCCGGATCGGTGATCTGGTCTTGGCGGATCTCGATCTCGACATATGGCAGACCGCGCCGCTCGCCATGCACTGGAACGGTGTAGTCGGTCAAATCAGTGACTCGGTACGGTTCGTTGTCGCCGACAATGAGGCCGTCTTCAGCGCGCAATAATTCAAATAAGGAACGGGCGAGGCGCGCGTCGCGATTGTACAGAACTGCCGCATGCCAAGGGCGAGCCACGCCTTTGAACACTGGCGTGAAGCTGTGCAGTGCTACCAGCACCGTAGCCCGACCCTCTGCCGCCCGCCGGTCGAGCGCCGCCGCGATCCCGGCGTGATAGGGGCGGAATATGGCGTCGATCCGCGCCGTGCGCGCCGCTTTGGTCAGGTCGCGATTGCCCGGAATCGCGGTCGTCTCGCTGATCTCCGGGATCGAGCTCGGCACGTTGGGGTCGCGGTTGCAGTCGATCACCAGCCGCGAATAGGTCTGCAGGGCCACGGCCGCGTCCAGTAGCCGCGACAGCTGCCGGGCGACTTCACCGATACCAATGTCCCAGGCGATGTGGCGCCGGGTCTCGTGCTCCGGCAGGCCGAGCCGGTCGAGGTGGCGGGGAATGGCCCGGCCGGCATGGTCGCAGGTCAGAAAAAAGGCCGACTGGCCCGCCTCATTGTCCAAGGTCACCGGTTTCGGTTCGTCGGGATCGAGCAAGGCTGCCTCGGCCATCGCGCTTAATAAACCTCTGCATAGCGGCAACAGAGCTCGGCCGGCGCTAGGTCTGCAACTTTTTCTGCCTCAACCCGCTTGAAACGCAGATAGGCGTCGAAATGGATTGGGCCGAACCAGCTCGCTACTGTCTCACTGGCGGCGAGCTGGTCGAGCGCCTCGGGCAACGTGCGCGGCAGCGAGGCCGGGGCACCTTCGGCAGCAGGCAGTGGCAACGCCCGGCGGATCCCGTCGACACCGGCGAAGATTACCGCACCCAATGCGAGGTAAGGGCTCGCAGAGGCATCGGTGGTGCGGAATTCGACATGGAACTGGCGGCTCACCTCTTCCGGCGTCTCGCCGGCGAAGACCGGGCAAATGCGCAGGCTGGCGCCGCGATCCTGGCGCACAATATCAATGACTGTCGGCGCCCAAGCGTTGGGCACGAGGCGCAGATAGGAGACCGGGGAAGGTGCCGTGATCGCGCAAATCGCCGGCATGTGGTGCAAAACGCCGGCAAAGAAATGCTGCGCCGGTTTGCTGAGGTCCATCGGCTCGCCGGGCGAATGGGTTGCCGGCCGGCCTGCCGAGTCGAGGAGGCTCATATGAATGTGGACGCCGTTGCCGACGAGCTCGGGGTCGGGCTTCGGCGAGAAGACGACCCGATGCCCGAGCCGGTGTGCTGTGGCCCGCGCCATCTCGCGGGTGATCACCGCGTGATCGGCCGCCGTCAACGCGGGTTGCGGCATCACCGTCACTTCGAACTGACGCGGACCGTATTCGGCCAGAAAGGTGTCCGGGACCACCCCAGCCGCCCGCAGCGCAGCAATGAAAGCCTCGCCAAACGTCCCTTGGCGGCGGAAGGCGGCGAGGGCATAGGCGTCGCCCGGACGATCGGAGATACCGGCATAGAGGAACTCCTGCTCGAACGCGGCGATCAGGCGAAGGCCTGCTCCTTCTTCGAGTTGCCGGACAGCGCGGCGCAGGAAATCACGCGGACAGCAGTCCCAGGAGCTGCCGTCGGTATTGCAGATATCGCCGAGAAAGAAATGCTCGATCGCCGAGCCGTCGCCAAAATCGACCCGCACTTCGGTCGTGGGGTCGGGCACGATCATGAAGTCTCCGGCGGTACCGAACGGTGTGTCCCAGATTGGGCCGAACGGCGACATCATCAAGTTGCTGCCTGTCCACCCGACACCCTTATTGAGGCGCAGCGGCAGCTCGCGCGCCGGGAACCCCTTGCCGCGCGCGAGGCCCGAGATGTCGCAGGTCGCCACAAAAATCAGCTCTTCTCTTATCATTTCACCGCCAACCCGATTCCGCTCCATATCCTAGCTATGTCCGCTAGGATCGCATAATTGCGCAATCTCAACCAAGGAGGAGAACCATGCCGATCGCGACTATCCGCGGTGTCGCAATCAACTACGAGGTGCTCGGAGAGCGCGGCCCATGGGTGGCGCTCCAACCCGGCGGGCGGCGTGGTCTGGATGGGGTCAAGCCCCTCGCGCAAAAGCTCGCCGAGAGCGGCAATCGCGTGCTGATCTACGACCGCCGCAATTGCGGCGCTTCCGGTATCTCGTTTAACGGCGGAAATTCCGAAAACGAGGTCTGGGCCGCCGATCTCCGCGAGCTCCTACTGCAACTGGATGCGCTGCCTGCGTTCATCGGCGGCAGCTCATCGGGCTGCCGGCTGGCCCTGCTGGCGGCGCTGCGTCATCCCGCCGACGTACGCGGTCTGTTGCTGTGGCGCGTCACCGGCGGCGCCTTTGCCGCTGGACGCTTGGTGCAGAACTACTACACCCAGTTCATCGAAGCGGCGGAGCGAGCCGGCATGGAGGCGGTCTGCCGCACCGAGCATTTTGCCGAACTGATCGCGCGCAACCCCGGCAACCGCGATCGGCTGGTGTCGATGGGCGTGGAACGCTTTATCGGGGTAATGAAGGCCTGGCGCCAGGCCTTTAACGAAGGAGCCGATCATCCGGTCATCGGCATCAGCCCGGCCGAGCTGCGCTCGATGACGATGCCTGCCTGCATCATCCCCGGCAATGACCGCACACATCCGCGCGAGCCCGGCCAGATCGCCCATCGCTTGATGCCGAATGCCGAATATCACGAGGTGGTGACCGAGGACCGGCCCGACCTCGATGTCGCGCTGGAAGACTGGAATGCCAAAGAGGGCCTGCTCGCGGCGATCTTCATCGATTTTCTACGGCGCGTGCAGCACCGCGCCTGATGGGAAGCACAGTGGGCGGTATTCGTGCTCCGAAGACCCGTGCCGCCGGCCGAGCTCGCTAGAAAGCCGGGAACACAGGGGCAGGGACGATGTGCTCTTCGACCTGGCGCACCCCGGGGATGTTTTCGGCGGCAACGCGCACTGCCTGCCTTTCCTCGTCGGACCGGTCGTCGGAGAACCACAAATGCACGATCCGGTCCCTGACGATGATGTCGGCTCCCCACATGTGAACCCACTCTTGCCCTTGCAGCTCGGTGATCAGCTTTTGACGGATCGTGCGATCGTCGCTGTCCGCTTCGATCGCCGGCTCGCTCTTGGTCATCGCCAAAGCCCGCACGAGGTTGGCCCGGCTGACGATGCCAACGAGCTTGCCGTCGCGAACAACCGGCACACGCTTGATTCGCTTTGTCTCGAGCAAGGTTGCGATGTCGGCGAGCTCGGTCGTGTCGCTGACCGAGATGACGTCAGGCGTCATGATCTCGCGCACGATGCGGCCGTGCGCTTTGACATAATCGCGCGCCGCCTCCTGATCGGAGGTGAAGCTGTCGAGCCAGCGCGAGCGCCGGCGCTGGATCCGCCGCTCGGTCCCGGTTTCGGTGCGGTGGAGCAGGTCGCCCTCGGTGACAATGCCGACCACGCGGCTGTCCCTGTCGACGACCGGGACCCCGCTGATTCCGCGTTCCGAAAGGAGCGTCGCAAGCTCCTGCACCGAGGTGTTGGGCTCGACCGTGATTACATTGGGTGTCATGACGTCGATCGCGCGCATCAGACCGCCTCCCTACTGATCTGTTCGAAAAATAATCTACCATGTCCCGGGCCGCCTTGACACAAATCAACCGATCGATCGGGTTGCGCAACCTCGGATGATCTTGTGCAATCCGCTGAACATCAGCGGCTCAATCGATCACGGCGATGCCCTGAACTTCGACGAGCAGCTCCGGGCGCGCCAGGCCGGCGACGGTGATCAGCGCGCTCGCCGGAAAATTGTCGCCGAAGATCCCTTTGCGGAGCTGCGTAAAGCGATCGCCGAACCGCGCATCGGTAATGAAGACAGTCATCGTTACCATGTCGCCGAGTGCACCACCGGCATCTTCGAGCGTCTTCCCCAATCGGGCGAAGACCTCGCGCACCTGGTCGTCAAAGTCGCCGACGAGCGAGTTGCCCGATGAGTCTTCAGCCGTGGTCTGTCCTGCCAACCAAACAACTTTTCCGCCATCGCTGACGACCGCCTGCGAATAGGCTCGCGCCTGTGCCCTCTCACGCCTTAAGTAAGTTTTTGTCATTTTCTACCTCCGCATCGATGTCAGTTGTGAACGCTGCCCATCAGATCGCTGGACAGCAACGGTAATCGGCTGCTTTCGCCCAGTCCGGCCGCGGGACGGTCGGCTCCGCGTGTCCATGAGCCTGCGATTTTGCACCATCGCACAAGCATGGCACACTGCCCACTCGGATCAAAAATTTACTTACCGTCATCTGGCCATAAAGGGGGTTCCGTGTTTCTGCTCGACGTGTTCCAGAAGCAGACCAAAGGACGGACGTTATACGAGTGGTTCGAGCAGGTTATTTTAGGTATTATCGTTTTAATCATGTCATGTGTTATTGTCTATTCGCTATTTCTTGCGTCGATTACCTTGTTTGAAGATTTGGTCTCTGATATCGGATCCATGCAGACCAGCGCGCTCAAGGATACCTTTGGTTTGTTCTTGACCGTTATAATCTTGGTGGAATTCAACCACTCGATCGTTTTGGCGATCAGGCAAAGGTCGGGGGCTATTCAAGTGCGCATCGTTGTGCTCATTACAATCATCGTGCTCGCCCGAAAGCTAGTCCTATTGGATTACACGACTGCGACCATGGAGACCTTGCTGGGCCTCGGCGGTCTGGCGCTCTCCTTGGGAGGTCTATATTGGCTGATTTCTAACGGGGAGCAGCGCAGGCGAGCACCCGACTCGATCGTTCAATGATCGCGGGCTCGTGCCGGAGGTGAGGCTAGCGCAATGATTGAAAGCATCAGCGCCGTCACGCTCGCCACACACGACATGCGGCGGGCTGTCCAGTTTTACGGGATGCTCGGGTTTGAACTGCTGTACGGCGGTGAGGACGCGGCGTTCAGCAGCTTTCGCGCCGGCGACAATTTTATGAACCTGATCGTCCAGCCGGCCGAGCGCCGCTGGTCCTGGTGGGGACGATTAATATTCTACGTATCCGATGTCGATGCGCTCTATTCCCGTCTCGTCGCCGCCGGCTGCTCGCCCAACACCGCGCCGCGTGACGCCGAGTGGGGCGAACGCTTCTTTCACCTGACCGACCCCGACGGGCATGAGCTGAGCTTTGCTCGACCGCTGCGATCCTGACCGGGTTCACCAGATGTTAATCCGTGCGTGGGAGGGTTTTGCTCTATCGGTCTGATGGGTGGTGATCGTGCTCGCATTCCACAGCCTTGGTCATTCCGCAGCGTCGCTAGAGGCGCAAAGCGTTGCCGAGCGGCCTCTTTCGGCCGGGCCGGCGATGATGTGCGTCGTTACGTTATCGCTGGTCGGCTGGGCAGCGATTTTGCTGCCGTTATGGGCGATCGCTCAATAGCACAGACGGCATTTCGCCCCGAGCCGCACCGGCGAGGCTCGGAGCGCTTTCTTCCCGCCTGAAGGCGTCCCAGATCTATGCTTGCCCGGAGCGCAGGTTGTCCCGCCGCTTGGCCGCGATATCGGCCTTTTCGAAGTCGGCCCGGGTAAAACCATAGAGCCGCGCCCCGCCGTACAGGATCTTGCCGGCGATCTCGGGAGTGATGCTCGGATTATTCAGCACCCGACTCGAAACCTCGGGGAAGCTCGAATCGAAATGCGGGAAATCGGTCGAGACGCAAATATTGTCGGCCCCGCCGAGCAGCTCGGCGACCGAACCTACCTCGCGCTCCCCGCTCTCGATCGCCGAGAAGCAGTTGCGCTGCCAATACTCGTATGGCGAGAGCTTGAGATAGGGCGCGTCGGCGTCGTGGTGCTGCCGGAGATCCCACTCGATGCGCCCCAAGAGTCCGGGAACCCACCAGCTCTGCGCCTCGAGAAACGCCACTTTCAGCCGCGGATAAAACTCGAAGATGCCGCCCAGCATCAGCGCGATCAGAGCGAGTTGCATCTCGGTCGAGTGGCTGGCCACGTGGCGCATGAAGCGGTTCTCGCCAAACCGCGGCTCGATTGTCGAATAGTACGATCCGGTTCCCTCGTGAAAGCACAGCGGAATGCCGAGGTCTTGAAGCTGGCTATAGAGCGGGTCCCAGTATGTGGAATGCCAGTAACGG
>Ga0306926_10008430_pt1 | contig 11275 bp, 4 predicted proteins | sample flu12Cox44000178_FD_203759 | JGI IMG/M metagenome (GOLD analysis project Ga0306926, IMG submission 203759) | Lab enrichment of tropical soil microbial communities from Luquillo Experimental Forest, Puerto Rico - flux8day.12C.oxic.44.000.178 (v2)... | ecosystem: Environmental > Terrestrial > Soil...
GCCGGTGGCGCCAGTTGCACCCGTGGCGCCGGTCGCGCCGGTCGCACCGGTGGCTCCGGTATCGCCGGTGGCGCCAGTAGCGCCAGTCGCACCCGTCGCGCCGGTATCACCGGAGGCACCCGTAGCGCCAGTTGCACCCGTAGCTCCGGTATCGCCGGTGGCGCCAGTTGCACCCGTCGCGCCGGTATCACCGGTGGCACCTGTAGCGCCGGTGGCGCCAGTATCGCCGGTGGCGCCAGTATCGCCGGTGGCGCCTGTGGCTCCGGTCGGGCCAGTGGCACCCGTCGCGCCGGGATCACCGGTGGCGCCAGTCGCACCTGTAGCCCCGGTATCACCGGTGGCGGCGGTGGCACCCGTAGCGCCAGTTGCACCCGTGGCTCCGGTATCGCCGGTCGCGCCGGTCGTACCGGTGGGTCCGGTCGGGCCAGTTGCACCCGTCGCACCGGTCGCGCCAGTGGGTCCGGTCGGGCCGGTGGCTCCGGTCGCCCCAGTCGCGCCAGTAGGTCCGGTCGGGCCAGTAGCGCCGGTCGCGCCCGTGGGCCCAGTCGGGCCGGTAGCACCCGTCGCCCCAGTTGCGCCAGTAGGACCGGTCGGGCCGGTGGCACCCGTCGTCCCAGTTGCGCCGGTGGGTCCGGTCGGGCCGGTGGCTCCCGTCGCCCCGGTCGCGCCAGTGGGTCCGGTCGGGCCGGTGGCTCCCGTCGCGCCGGTCGAACCAGTCGGTCCGGTCGGGCCGGTTGCACCCGTGGCGCCGGTCGAGCCTGTCGCACCGGTGGCGCCGGTCGGGCCCGTTGGACCGACGGGACCGCCTGGCGTAAGGCCGACCGCGGTAATCGTCACTTCGCCGCCGTTGGCGCTGCTCGCGCCCGTAAAGCCGAAATTACTGTTGCTCGTGAAGTTACCGAGGAACGTCACCTCGTCGACGAGCGAACCGCCGACAAAGATGTTCACCGTTGCTTCGCCGTTGCCGAGGGTCACAGTCTCGCTGCTCGGGTTCGCACCCAATCCCTCGAGCGTTAACGTATCGCCGGTGAGGAATCCGCCGATATCCGCGCCGACATCGAGGGCGCTGATCTCAGTGATTCGCCCGTTCGTGACGCCGTTCGAATCGGTCACGAAGTTGAAAGTTTGGCCGCCGGCGACGCCGACGCCGCTGCCGATCACCAGCGCTGCATTGCCGTAGAGATCGATGTCACCGCTGCCGGTGAGTGAGATGTTGCCGCTGAACGTCGCCGACGAAAAAGTGGTCCCGGTGCCACCGATGACGTTAATGGTACCGTCATTCTCGAAATATTGGTTGCCGAAAGTGCCTGAAGAAGCCCCCGTGACGGTCCAATTTATGGACGAGGAGCCCGACGCAAAATTGTTCGTGCCGTTTACAAAGATTTGGCCCTGGTTGTCCAATGTCAGCGATGTCGTGAACTGGGCGGCATTTGTCCCAGTATCGCTGACTGTCCAGACGCTGCTGCCGGTGCCGGTCGCCTGACGCAAGGTCGGTGGCATATAAATAACGTCGGCTCCTATTGGAGTGGGGCCGCCATTGCCACCTGCGGTATGATTGCTGATAAAGGTGGAATTGGTGCCCGCGGCCGGTTGTGTACCGGGCACGGTACCGCCCCATGAGCTAGCGTCGGCCCACGTGTCGACGCCTCCCGCCTTCATGTTGAACGTATCCGCCGCCGCTGGCGCGCTGAGGAAGGCGTCGGTGCCGGTACCGCTATCCGCGATCAGATTGACGAGCGTGCCGGCCGGGGCGCCGCCAAGGGTCAGCGCATAGGACTGGCCCGTAGTGTCGACGACCGTGAGGGTGCTGCCGCCGTTCACGCTCGCCGATACGATCTTCCGTCCGCCGAAATCGATCTGGTTAGTGGCGGTGGTGATGCTGCTACCGACGTTCAAGCCCGAGATGGTGCCAATGCCGCCAGTGAACCCCGCAGGGTTAGTGAGATCCAAAGTTCCGTTGGCGCCGACGAAGCCTACCGCCGCGTTATTTGCAGTGCCATCAAGTTGTAGGACGGTGCCCGCCATGTTTGCGATGCTCAGTGCAACCGTGCCGGGGACCGACCCTTGGAGGTCGAGTGTTTGGCCGCCAAGCGCAGTGATCGTCCCCAGCCCAGTGCCGGAAATGGTTACGCTGGATGCCACAGTTCCGAACATGGTCAGTCTGGCACCGGATCCGGCGATGCTAATGGTACCGTTAGTAATATTTTCTGCGGCGTTGATGGTGAGATTGCCGGTGTTGGCGGCGATCTCCAGCGTTTGATTGGCGCTGTTGATCGCGATGGCATTTGCTGTAGTCGCAGTGCCGGAGAACTCCAGGGTATTGGCGGCGGTTGAATCGATCGTGAATGCCTGACCGGTGTTGACCGCGCCCGTCACATTTAGGGTGCCGCCTCCTTTGGCCGTGATCGTGCCGCCGCTGCCCGAGATTGCGCCGGTAAGCGTGCCGAAGCCGCTGATGAGACCGGTGTTGGTGATGGTACCCGTGAAGCTGAGCGTGCTTCCAGTACTCCCGGTTCCCAGATTTATTGTGCCGGAGTTGGTAACATTTGCGCCGGCTGTAGCATCGCTCAGCGTCTGGCCGTTGACGTTGATGGTTCCAGAATTTGAAAGAGCCGTACCGCTAGCATTTAGCGTGAGGTTCCGAGTGCTATTGAACGAGAGTGTGGCGTTGGCGTCGCTGATGGTAAGGGTCGCAATGCTCTCGGATGCGTCAAGAGTGACAGTGTAAGTTGTGGTGCCACCGGCGAAGGTAGCGGTATCGCTACTAGTCGAGGGGACGCCGGTAGGGCTCCAATTGGTGTTAAGGCTCCAATTGCCGCCAGTGGGGACGCTAGTGCTGCCGGTGCCCTTCCAGGTGTAGGCGGTCAGCACTGCTGAATAGGCGGCGACACCTACCGCCGTCACTGGCGGCTGAGCCGGGGCCGCCAGCTCCCACCCGCCGCTTCGGGCGGCGGCGCCGACAAGGCCGGTGGCGGCGGCGATGGCGGCGCCGCTCGCCTGCGCCAGGTCCGCGACAAAACGCGCACCCGCGGGACCGGCGGCGGTCTCGCAGCTCCACAGTCTGAGGCCGCCCTCCGCGGCGAGCGCGCGGCCGATCGCGGCGAGGTCCTCGGCGGCCGCCGCCACTGTCGCGGCCGACCATCCGCCGGCCGCGAAACTGACGCGGCCCGGGGCGCCGTGCGCGATGATGTGGATCGCGGCGAGGTCGCGCTCCTCGGCGAGTGCCGCCGCCATCTGACGCGCGGCCGGACGGACGGGGTCGAGGAGGATCGCCTCGACCTCGGGACGCAAATGGCCGAGGAGCGTCTCGATGTCGGAGACGCGGGGGTCGACGAAGAGGATTTCCCGGGCGTGGGCATTGGTAGAAAAGTTGTCCAACGCTGCGTTGCGCGTCACTGCGTTCTCGCTTTCGTGAGAATGACAAAGGGTGCGGGCCACGAGGAGGTCCTATTCAGCCCAGTTCATCTGTGGTAGGCCGGTCAAATTCTTGTCATCGCCAAGTCGAAGGGGATCATTGTTCTTGGCGATCATGCAATTACCCCGATCAGTCCTTTACGGCTGCCGCGAGCCGAGGAGCGGCGAGCGCGACGGGCGGGCCAAAGTGGCCCCTCACCCCTGCCCTCTTCCCGCTCACGGGGAGAGCGGAAGATTGCGGACTTCGCGGACGGGAAGTGATTGCGCGCGGCGGCGCCGCGGCGAACCGGCGGATGACTGCTCTGCTGCAGCAAAGCAGTCTCCCGCCGCACGGGTTTAACCATCAGCTTGGCCGTCTCCGAATTGGTCGGCTGCAGGTCGCTATCTATCGTAGAAGATAGGCTGCCCGCACCCGTTTGAGTTTTATATGCGCAAGAAAAAATCGCCACTTTTTCGTCGGATATTGAAATGAGAACGGGCGAAACCGCGACTGGCGATGGTTGCAACCAAAGAGAGAATCTGCTGCTGATTCGCTGCAGATTACTTAGCCGGTGATCAGCGGCGCAAACTCAGGTTGTAGCGACACACCGATCGGGCCGGCTGCCGCGCCGCCGACCATATTCCGGGCGCGGCTCACATGGACGTTTACCCTTTATTTGTTTCGCTTTCGCCGAAACTGCGGTCATAGTGCGCACGGCGCAACCAAACCTTGTGTTTCTCAAGGATAAAGCGTGGATAGTGGAGACGGAGCGGTCGCGAGCCGGTTGGAAGAACGCGTCCTGCCGCTCATCGAAGAGGCCGTCCGGCCGCGGCCGCTCGGTACGATCGGCGGGCCGGCGCTCGATCCGCGGCTGCAGGCGATGGTCCAGGCCGGGCGCTATCACGGCGTCGAGCTCGACCCCAATGAATACCGCCGACCCGAGGGCGAGACCGCACCGTCGGCCGCTTCTTTGTCGCAGTGGGCGGCCAACGCCGGCATGTGGTCGCGGGCGGTCAGGATCCGCTGGCGCCACCTGTTCCGCTTTCAGGAAACCGGGCCCGTCGTATTGCTGTTCGAGGACGGCAGCGCCGGACTGTTGACCGGCGCCAATGGCGGGCAACACGTCGTTTATATTAAAGACCCGTTCGCACCGGCCGGCACCGCCCCGATCGCGGTCGACGAATTGCGCCTCAGCGAGGTCTGGGCCGGCAAGGCGGTGCTGCTGCGCGCCAATCGCGGCTATGTGGCGACCGACGCGCCGTTCAATTTCCGCTGGCTCGTCGAGCTGGTCATGCAGGAGCGGCGGTCGCTCCGCGACATCGGGCTCGCCTCGATGACGGTCAGCATCCTGACGATTTTCCCGCCGATACTCGTCATGACCATGGTCAACAAGGTCATGCAGTTCCACAGTCTGTCGACCTTGGCGCTGCTGTCTGCGATCATGGGCGTCGTCTGGGTCTACGAGACGTTTCTCGGCCATGCTCGCCGCGCGATCATTGCCGTCATCGGAGCGCGGCTCGACACCAAGCTCAATCTGCACCTGTTCGGCCGACTCTTGCGCCTGCCGCTCGATTATTTCGAGCGCCACCCGGCGGGCGAAACGATGTACCGGGTCGCGCAGGTCTACCGGGTGCGGGAATTCCTCACCGGGCAATTATTGGCGACGTTTCTCGATCTGCTGACGCTCGCGGTGCTGCTGCCGTTTCTGTTCTGGCTCAATGCCCCATTGGCGTGGGTCGTCGTGCTTTGCGCCGGTCTGATCTCGCTCATCATCCTCGCCTATTTGAAGCCGCTCAGGGACATGTACGGCCGGGTCGTCCATGCCGAGACCTGGAAGGCGGCGGCGCTCGGCGAGACCATTGTCGGCGTGAAGACGGTAAAGGCGTTGGCGCTGGAGCCGCAGCGCCGCGCGCAGTGGGACGAGCGCGTCGCCGAGACCGGCAAATGGCGGCTCGAGTTCGCCCGGTTGTCGAACTGGCCGCAGACATTGGTGAACCCCATCGAGCGCTTCATGACGATGGGCACGTTGATGCTGGGCGCTTATTGGGCCATGGACGACAGTTCGGGGTACATGGTCGGCAGTCTGTTTGCGTTCATGATGCTGAGCGGTCGGGTGGCCGCGCCGCTGGTCGGTTTAGCGCGGCTCGTGCAGGAGTATGAGGAAGTCAATGCAGCGATCGGCGAGGCCGGGTCGGTGTTGAACCGGCCGCTCGAGGTCGACGCTGCCTCGGGCGGGCTGCGGCCGAAATTTGCCGGCGCGATCAGCTTTCAGGACGTCACCTTCGTCTATGCCGGCACCAAGATGCCGGCATTGTCGGCGGTCAGCTTTGCGGTCCCGGCGGGCACGATGCTCGGCATCGTCGGCAAGAGCGGCTCGGGCAAGTCGACGATCGCGCGGCTGTTGCAAGGCATCAACCGCGACTACAGCGGCTTTGTGAAAATTGACGGCGCCGATCTGCGCGAAATCAATCTGCGGCATCTGCGCCAGAGCCTCGGCGTCGTGTTGCAGGACAATTTTCTGTTTCGTGGCTCGATCCGCGACAACATCATCGCCGGGCGGCCGGGGTTGACCCTGACCGATGCGGTCAATGCCGCCCGACTGGCGGGCGCCGAGGAATTCATCGAGCGCATGCCGAACGGCTACGAGACCTATATCGAGGAGGGCTCACCCAATCTGTCGGGTGGGCAGAAGCAGCGGCTGGCAATTGCCCGCGCGTTGATCCACGACCCGCGCATCCTGATCCTCGACGAGGCGACGAGCGCGCTCGATCCGGAGAGCGAGGCGGTAGTGAGCGCCAATCTGCTGCGCATCGCCGCCGGGCGGACGATGGTCATCGTCTCGCACCGGCTCGCCTCGCTGACCGAATGCGACCAGATCCTCGTCATCGAGCAAGGCAAGGTCAAGGACATCGCGCCGCACACCGTTTTGCTCGAGCGCTGCGCGATGTACCGGCAGCTGTGGGCGCAGCAGCACCGCCATATGGACGGCCGCGGCCCGCGTGGGGGCGTCATGCCGCGCCTCGTCCACGGGGACTAGAAGATGGAAACACGGAGGCACGGAGGTCACGGAGATGAATTCAAATGGGGCTTTCCCACGGCGGTGAGTTGAGTGAGCGCGTCATCGGGTCGGCAATGGATGTGCATCGACAAATCGGCCCTGGGTTGCTCGAAGCGGTTTATGAAGAATGCTTGTGTTTCGAGCTCAAACAAGCCCGCATCGGATATCGCCGTCAGGTACCGTTGCCCGTGTTCTACAAGGGGGTTCAGCTCGAATGCGGATACCGGATGGACATCGTCGTTGAGCACCAGCTCGTTGTCGAAATCAAAGCCGTGGAACGGCTTTTGCCGATCCATGAGGCCCAGATGCTGACCTATCTGCGGCTGAGCGGCCTGCCGATCGCGCTACTGTTCAACTTCAATAGCGTTGCGTTAAAAAATGGCTTCGCCGATTTGTGCTGTGATGCTCTCAATCCTCTGTGATCTCCGTGTCTCCGTGTTGAAATTAGGCGGATGAGCAAATCTTCTTCCAATGCATTGACTGTGCGGCGGCGCGGCGAGGCGGATCCGACATTACCGGCGATTCTCGAATTCCAGTGGCCGTCGACGGCGATCGTCAATGCGCCGATCCCGCGCTCGGCGCGCGGCACGGTGTGGGTCATCACCAGCCTCGTCATCGTCATGACCGCGACGATGGGGCTGATCCCGGTCGACCAGGTCGTCACCGCACGCGGCATTGCCGCCTCGAAGGCGCCGACGATCCTGGTGCAGCCGCTCGAGACCGCGATCGTGCGCTCGATCGATGTGCGCGAGGGCCAACAGGTTCATGCAGGCGATGTCCTCGCCCGGCTCGACCCGACCTTCGCTGCAGCCGATCTCGGGGCGTTGACCGCGCAGGTGTCGAGCCTCGAAGCCGAGGTCACGCGATTGCAGGCCGAGGCCGAGAACAAGCCCTTCGCCTATACCGGACTCGATCCCGACATGTCGCTGCAGGGCGCGATTTACGCGCATCGCCGCGCCGAATACACAGCAAAGGTCGAGGGTTATTCACGCAAATTCGACGAACTCGCGGCAATGATTTCGCGCTCGCAATTAGACGCTGCGGGTTATCGCGACCGCTTGGGGCTAGCGCACACCGTCGAGCAGATGCGCTCGCAGCTCGAAGCACGCCAAGTCGGCAGCAAGCTGAACACGTTGGCGGCGATGGACAACCGCGCCGAGATGGCACGGGCGTTGGCGAATGCGCAGCAGACCGCCGAAGGTGCGCAGCGCAATCTCGCGGCGATGGTGGCGGAGCGTGATGCCTATATCCAGGGCTGGCACGCCGACGTGTCGCAAAAATTGTCAGAGGCGACCCGCAAGCTCAGCGACGCACACGAGCAGCTCAACAAGGCCAAGCTGCGGCGCGAGCTTGTCGAATTGCGTGCCGAGGCCGACGCCACCGTGCAGTCGGTCGCGAAGGTGTCGGTCGGCTCGGTCATGCAATCGGGGCAGCAGTTGATCACCTTGGTGCCGGCCGATGCGCCACTCGAGATCGAGGCCAATATTTTCGGCCGCGACAACGGTTTTGTGCATGTCGGTAACCCGGTGGCGATCAAGTTCGATACTTTCCCCTATTCGCAATACGGCATGGCCGAGGGCACGGTGCGGACGGTGAGCCCGGACAGCTTCAATGCCCAGGAGGAGGCGCGCAACCCGACGAGCGCGGCGCCGCTGCCGCAAACCAATACCGAGCCGTTCTACCGGGCCCGTATCGCTATCGACGAACTGGGTTTGCACAATGTGCCGGGCGGCTTTCACGTGATCCCCGGGATGCCGGTCACGGCCGATATCAAGGTCGGCAAGCGCACCGTCCTGAGTTATCTCCTCGGCCGCATCATGCCGGTCGCTCAGGAGGGCATGCGCGAGCCGTGAGATTGGAGAGCTGATGCTCGTCATCGACCGGCTGATCGGCTTTGCGTCGCCTGAGGCAGCGCTGCGCCGGGCGATCCGGCTGAGTGAGCTGGGCAAAGCGGCGTCGGCCTTTCCGCGGCTGACGCGCGCGGCCAAGGCCGGCATTGCCGAGGCCGAATACCGCGTGGCTCGTTGCTATCTCGAGGGCACCGGAGTGCCGCCGAGCCGCATCGAAGGCGCGCGCTGGCTCGAGCGTGCAGCAGTCCAGGGTCATGTCGAGGCGCAAACCTTGCTCACCGCTCTGTGCCTGCACGGCCTGACTGGCGAAGCGGGCGGTGGCCGGCCCGAAGGCCTGTTCGCGAGCGACGAGCCGACACCGCCCGATTTCGCCGCCGCGCTCCAATGGGCGCGGCCTGCCGCAGAGGCAGGTTCCGCCCGAGCCCAGGCGATCCTCGCCTATGCTCTAACCTGCGGACCCGACGGGGTGCGCGATCTCGACGAAGCGCACCTTTGGTACGAGCGCTCCGCTGCGGCGGGTTGCCCCGAGGGCTGCCTCGGTTATGCACTGTCACTGGCGCCGCGGACCGATGACGAGGCGGGGCGGCGCGAGGTCGCCGAGCATCTGCGGCGCGCCGCCGAGGCGGAATTGCCCACTGCAATCTATCTCTTGGCGGTTTTGACCGAGCACGGGATCGGCGTCACCCGCGACCCCGCTGTCTCGGCGCAACTCTACCGGCATGCGGCCGAGTGCGGCCAGCGTTCGGCACAGCTGCGGTGGGGGCTGGCGCTGATGGAAGGCCGTGACGTCGCGCAGGATCCCGTCCTCGGAGAAGCGTGGCTGCGCCGCGCCGCCTTGGCCGGCGATCCGGACGCTGCCGCGCTGGTCGGCGATCTTTATGTCAAGAATGGGCGCCTACCGCCCAACTATACCGAGGCGGCGAGCTGGTATCGCCGCGCCGCCGAGGCCGGACACCTCGCCGCCGCCCGCGCCTTGGGCTCGCTTTATTTAACCGGCGCGGGAGTCGCGGCCGACCCCGAGGAGGCGGCGCGCTGGTTGCGGGTCTCCGGAGACGCCGGTGACATTATCTCGCAGGTTGACCTCGCCAATCTCGTGCTCAAGGGTGCAGGCAATTCGGAGGACCCGGTTCGGGTCGTGCATTGGTTCGAAGCGGCCGCCGCCGCGGGCGACCTCGTCGCCGCGTTCAATCTCGGGCTCTGCCTCGACAAGGGCATCGGTGTCGAACCTGATGCACAGCAAGCGGCTCATTGGCTGCGCCGCGCAGCCGAAGGCGTACCTGAAGCGCAGTACGTGTATGGTCGTATGCTGGCTGACGGTCGCGGCCTGCCCGCCGATCTCGAAGCCGCGCGCGCCTGGATCTCGCGGGCTTCTGCGGCAGGCCTGACCGAAGCGCAGGTAGCGGTCGCCGAGATGATGTTGAACGGCCATGGCGGCCCGCGCGACGTTGCCGCGGCACTTCAACTTTTCGAGAAGGCAGCCGCCGAGGGTCACAGTGGCGCGATGTTCGCACTGGGCGCGCTTCATGCCGGCGGGCACGACCTGCCAGAGGACCGGGCAGCGGCGCAGCGGTGGTTCCGCGCTGCAGCCAAACGCGGCCACGGCCAGGCCCAGTTGATGCTCAGCCGCTACCTCGCGCACGGCGCCGCCGGCGAGCCCAACCTGGCCGAGGCCCGGCAGTGGCTCGAGCAGGCCGTCGCTCAAGGCATCGAGGAAGCGCAAACCGATCTCTCCGCCCTGCGCGCGGTCGGTGTGGAATAGAACCGACCTGCTGACCTCTCCGAAGCGGCCCTTGTGCAATTTCAGGGCCGTTGCAATGGCTCAAATTCCCAACCGTACTATCTTCTACGGGAGATACCGCCGCGCCACGCTCTGACCTGGAGGCCAGCGGAGTGCCATCCCAGAGGAGCGAGGCTTATCATTGGGGTGGCAACTTTGTCCAAAAGGACAGGAACGTCGGTGCCGCGAACGTTTGCGGAGCGATCAGAGGAGCGCAAGGCAAGCGCGAAGTATCACCCAAAGCCGCGCAGAAACTCGGCTGATAAAGTCGGCTCCTCATTTGCAAAGAACGGCACAATACGAATCGCGGAAGCCTGCCGCACGCGCTTCAGCGCCTCCCTCGGATCGGAGGTCCCCAGTGCCTTCCGGATCTCTCTTCTTAGCTACTGCCGATCGCGGATCAGTCGGAACCTTGGTGCACTGGCGGAGGGAATGGGAAATTCCCTAGTTTACGAAAAGTCTAGGATTTCTGCGGCTCTGATCCTTCCAGACGGTAATCCAGTATACCTTCTCGGTGTACCAAAGTCAATGTCACTGGTACCAGAGTGACGCGATCGCCCCTTGGAAAATCATCGCTCAGCCGAGAGCGACCGGCTCGATCAAACTCGGGTCAGTGCCCTCGACCTCGCGAGCGAGCGCGCTCGCCGCCAGCATCTCTTCTCTTTGATGGGGGCGGCGCAAGAATAAGCTCGAGACCAGGCTACACCGCGGACTCCTCTCGAGCCGACCGACCACGCGTTCGGCCCAGGACTATGGCAATCCGGTCCTGGGTTCGGGACAGCTCGTAGAAAGTCGTTGTAATGATTGTGAACTGAACACCCTCTCCCCACCGGAGAACGCCGCATCTGCCGACCGGGCAGGGCTGCGCGCCAAAGCGCGCGCCTTTTCAGTGGTTGAGCCAACATGCTTTAGCATTGCTTACACTGGAATTGATCGTAGAGGCCAAAGGCAGGGGAGGTTCAGATCACGCCTCTGCTGATGGCCCCAACACAGAAGTGCAGCAGCAGGCAATCCTGGCCCTCGGCGCTGCCGCAATGTCCGCTATCTGGGGCAATGCAGAGAATATATTCTCGGAACGAGTTTTACCGCCCGTGACCCGAAGGGGACCTCGGGCCCGGCGTCCTCGAGAAACCGGTTGGGTGGAAAACCGCTGCCTATTTACATGACTACACAATCGGCATATAACCGCTGCAGAC
>Ga0306926_10008436_pt1 | contig 11271 bp, 12 predicted proteins | sample flu12Cox44000178_FD_203759 | JGI IMG/M metagenome (GOLD analysis project Ga0306926, IMG submission 203759) | Lab enrichment of tropical soil microbial communities from Luquillo Experimental Forest, Puerto Rico - flux8day.12C.oxic.44.000.178 (v2)... | ecosystem: Environmental > Terrestrial >...
GTTGACCCTCGCCGAGCGTGACGACTGCCTTCTTATAGTCCGGACGACGCCCGACACGACCGCGAAAACGTTTCAACTTGCCCTGGACCTGGATCGTGTTGACCGCGGTAACCTTGACCTTGAACAGGCCTTCGACGGCTGCCTTTACCTCACGCTTTGTGGCGGTCAGCGGCACACGAAAAATCACCTGGTTGTGTTCGGAGGCGTTCGTCGCCTTCTCCGTGATCACCGGCGAGCGGATGATGTCAAACATCTGCTGCTGAGTCAGCGTCGTCGCGACGCGCGGGATCACGCGAAACCGGCTCATTTGAGGCGAGCCTCGAGTTGCCGCACTGCCTCGCGCGTGAGGACCAGCGTATCGCGCCGCAAGATGTCGTAGACATTCGCACCTTGTTGCGGCATCACATCGACGCGCGGCAGATTGCGTGTCGCCCACGCGAAATTCTCCTCGACGACCGATCCGTCGATGATCAACACCGAATCCCAACCGAGCGCGGCAAGCCTCGGGCGCAGCGCCTTGGTCTTGGCTTCGCCGATATGAGCAGCATCGATCACCACGAGCTTCCCCTCGACTTGCTTGGCCGACAACGCAGTCTTGAGGCCCAGCCGACGCACCTTCTTCTGCAGGTCGAACGCGTGAGAGCGAACCACCGGCCCGAAAATACGCGCGCCACCGCGGAACTGCGGCGATCGTAAGCTGCCCTGTCGGGCGCGGCCGGTACCCTTCTGCTTGTAAGGCTTCTTAGTGGTTCCCCGGATCTCGCCGATCCCCTTCGTTTTGTGGGCACCGGAGCGACGTTTTGCCAGCTGCCAATTGACGACACGGGCGAGGATGTCGCGGCGGATCGGAAGCCCAAAGACCTCGTCGGCAAGTTCGATGTCGCCGATCTCCTCGTTGTCGAGATTTCGAACGGTGAGCTTCATGGCAAAGCCGCGCCCGCCGGACTATCGGGCGGCAACGGGGTAACCCTCAAGGCGGCCGGAAACGGCAACCCATCCGGCGCCTTACGCTTGGCGGCATCCTTGACGAGCACATAGCCGCCGGAACCGCCTGGCACCGAACCCTTGATCATAAGGATCCCGCGCCCCGCATCGGCCGATATCACTTCGAGGCTCTGCGTCGTCACTCGGGCAGCGCCGAGATGTCCCGCCATCTTCTTGTTCTTGAAGGTCTTGCCCGGCGATTGACGTTGCCCGGTCGAACCATGGCTGCGATGTGAGACCGACACGCCGTGACTGGCGCCCAAACCACCGAAATTATGACGCTTCATCGCCCCGGCAAAACCTTTGCCGATGCTGACACCAACGACGTCGACATATTGGCCGGGGAGAAAATGCACGGCGGTGATTTCCGAGCCGACCGCCAGCACGGCCTCCTCGGAAACGCGAAACTCGGCGAGACGCGCCTTCGGCTCGACCTTCGCCTTGGCGAAATGGCCGCGCTGCGGCTTTGTCACCCTCTTAGCCTTTGCCGCACCGACGCCGAGTTGCAGTGCTGTGTAACCGTCTTTCTCTCGGGTGCGCACGGCAACCACCTGGCAGTTGTCGATCTTGAGCACCGTCACGGGCACATGATCTCCCTCCGCCGCGAAGATCCGGGTCATGCCAATTTTCTGCGCCAAGAGGCCAGTGCGCATCAGGCCAACCTCAGAGCTTAATCTCGACATCGACACCGGCTGCGAGATCGAGTTTCATCAGCGCGTCGACCGTTTGCGGCGTGGGGTCGACTATATCGAGTACGCGCTTGTGAGTACGAATCTCGAATTGCTCTCGAGACTTCTTGTCGATGTGCGGCGAACGTAGCACCGTGAATTTCTCGATCTTGGTCGGCAGTGGGATCGGGCCGCGTACTCGCGCACCGGTGCGCTTCGCCGTGTTGACGATCTCGCTAGTCGACTGATCGAGCACCCGATGATCGTAGGCGCGTAGGCGAATGCGGATATTCTGATTGTCAATGGCCATGAACGTCTTCCGGTTTTCCACGCGGGCGCGTGGACCGCTTCCCCTATTTGATGATTTTCGCGACGACGCCAGCGCCGACGGTGCGGCCGCCCTCGCGGATCGCAAAGCGCAGCCCCTCATCCATCGCAATCGGCGCAATCAGCTCGATCTCCATCGAGATGTTGTCGCCCGGCATCACCATCTCGGTTCCCTCCGGCAAATGCACCGTCCCGGTCACATCGGTCGTGCGGAAGTAAAACTGCGGCCGGTAATTGCCGAAAAACGGCGTGTGCCGCCCGCCTTCCTCCTTGGTCAGAATATAGGCCTCGCACTGAAACCGGGTGTGCGGCGTGATCGATCCAGGGGCGGCCAATACTTGCCCGCGCTCGACCTCCTCGCGCTTGGTGCCGCGCAGCAACGCCCCGATGTTGTCGCCCGCCTCGCCCTGGTCGAGCAGTTTGCGGAACATCTCCACTCCTGTCACCACCGTCTTGGCGGTCGGACGTAACCCGACGATCTCCACCTCGTCACCGACCTTGATCACCCCGCGCTCAACCCGCCCGGTCACCACCGTGCCGCGCCCCGAGATCGTAAACACGTCCTCAATCGGCATCAGAAACGGCCGGTCCTTGGCCCGCTCCGGCTGCGGGATGTAGTCATCAACCGCCGCCATCAGCGCGCCGATCGAGTCGCGACCGCTCTCCGGGTTGCGCCCCTCCAGCGCAAACAGCGCCGAACCCCGCACCACCGGAAGATCGTCCCCCGGAAACCCATATGACGTCAGCAGCTCGCGCATCTCCAGCTCAACCAGATCCAACAGCTCCGGATCGTCCACCATGTCGATCTTGTTCATGTACACAACCAACGACGGCACCCCGACCTGGCGCGCCAGCAGAATGTGCTCGCGCGTCTGCGGCATCGGACCGTCCGCCGCCGAAACCACAAGGATCGCCCCGTCCATCTGCGCCGCCCCGGTGATCATGTTCTTGATGTAGTCGGCATGCCCCGGACAATCGACATGCGCATAGTGCCGATTGGCCGTCTCGTACTCGACATGGGCGGTGGCTATCGTGATCCCCCGCGCCCGCTCCTCCGGTGCCTTGTCGATCTGGTCAAACGGCACAAACGTCGCACCACCACTCTCCGCCAAAACCTTGGTGATCGCCGCCGTCAACGTCGTCTTGCCATGGTCAATGTGACCAATCGTCCCGATGTTGCAGTGCGGCTTCGTCCGCTGAAACTTCGCCTTCGACATGACTTCGTCTTTCTATCCGAGAAAGGGGTACCCGGCCGGGCCGCGCACCGATGAGCACATCCTGCCAGCCCAGCATAAGGCTGGAGCGGGTGATGGGAATCGAACCCACATAGCCAGCTTGGAAGGCTGGAGCTCTACCATTGAGCTACACCCGCATTCCGCCAACCAACTAGACCCCTTGCGTTGCCAGATCTTGTGCCGTCTCTTCGAGACCGGCGGCGATTCCGAAGCGCTGGTGGAGGGGGTAGGATTCGAACCTACGAAGACGTACGTCGGCAGATTTACAGTCTGCTGCCTTTAACCGCTCGGCAACCCCTCCGCAATCGCGTGCCGCCCGGCGCAGCGGACCCGGGGTCATAGAATTTCGACCTGGCTTTGTCAATCGCGGCCTGCCGGCTCCCTTTGGTCGTACGCGTGGTGCTTTATAGTTCGAGGCGAGCATCCGAGGACCCTTACGCCGACAGGAATGAAACCTCTTCGATCATCCTCACATACGCAGCGGCGATCATCGCGGCAATTCCCCCGTCCGGGAGCGTCATCCGGTGCGGACCGAGGGCACATCCCCTTCGAACGCTGGATCTATGGTCGTCATGCGGTCGCCGCTGCGCTCAACAATCCTGAACGGCGCTGGTATCGCCTCGCCGTGCTTACCGGCCAACAGCAGGAGGCGGGGACCCTCATCGCTACCGCGGCAGCGGCAAGACGCGGCGACGACGAGCCGATACGCGTGCTCGACCGCGGCGATTTCGCGGCGCTCCTACCGGAGGGCGCCGTCCATCAAGGCCTGGCGCTTGCCGTCGAACCGCTCGCCGAGCCCGACCTCGAGGACGTGCTTCGCCGAGCCGCGATCCTCTCGGGTCGAAGCGTCTTCGTGGTGCTCGATCAAGTCAGCGACCCGCGTAATGTCGGCGCGGTGTTGCGCTCGGCAAGCGCCTTTGGGGCGCTGGCCGTGGTTCTCCCCGTGCACGGGTCGCCACCAGTCAGCGGAGCGCTCGCCAAGGCGGCCTCGGGTGCACTCGAGAGGGTGCCCCTCGTCCGCGTGGTCAACCTTGCGCACGCGCTCGACCGACTGAAGGAAGCCGCCTTCTGGATTTGTGGGCTCGATGAGACCGCCTCGCAAACGTTGGCAGCGCTCGATCTCGGCGGACGGGCTGCTCTAGTGCTCGGCTCCGAGGGCGGCGGCATGCGCCGGCTCGTGCGCGAGCGCTGCGATTACCTCGCACGGTTGCCGACCCGCACCCAGCAGTCGACGATCAATGTCTCGACCGCCGCCGCAGTCGCGCTCTACGAACTTGTCCGCGATCGCGATGGTCCCTGAGGGCCACGCCCGCACTCGGTGGGGCCGCTCAATAGCTGGGTATCTAGCCCGCCAGCAGCAGTTCGCAGAGGAACAATTCCGGCTCGCTCGACAGCGAATTCAGGGATGCTGTAAGACCGTCATCGCGCGGAGTTTATCTTTCGCTGGCGAACAGCTGCCGGCACAGGGCAAGCCGGGTTAGCACAGTGGCAGTGCAGCGGTTTTGTAACTCTTGTGAGCACCCCTGTGGCGGCCTCAGATCATTCCAGATTATGCGATTAACCCATTGATCGATTGATGATATCTCTTGTTAAGAGTCGATGTCGCATCAGATTGCATCAGAACCTCTCAAGATCGTTCCGGTGGCAAATCCGGTGGCAAATAGCCATCCCGGCGCCGAGGCCAGCCGGACCTGTGAGGCGTGAGGGGTCATCTCCGATCTTTTGACTAGGCTACCCACGGGCGATATGGCCATCAGGCGGGCCTCAAAACCCATTTTTCGGCACTCAACCCGCCGCCGTCGGTCTAACGATTGATTTTCCTCACGAAATTAGAGCCGGTGTCATCAGACCGTGAGTCTGGCCGCCCGGCATCTCGAGAGCTGAGGGATTTCCGCCGATTCTGCCGGACAAAGCATTGAAATCTTAGGGCTGAGTCGGGTTTCGCAATCCGTTCTAATACTGCCCAATTCAGGACAGTTCGGTCACAATCAGGAGGGTTTCGGTCACAGTTTCGGTCACAACTTCGGTCACAATGTTTCGGCCATGTTCTACAGGTCGAGACCGAGCTAGGGTAGGACGACGGCGCCGCCCCCGAGCGCGGCAGCGCTATGTTCCTGGCGATGAACCGCATAACCTACAGGTTTCGTAGAGTTTTTGCGAGGATTGCCGGTTTTTCCCATCCATTACCCCATCCGATACAGCCCGATCGGCCTGTCGCACCCGTCGATCATCGGCTCGACATGGCCAAGCTGACAATTGTCGGATCGCGCCAGGACTGGTGAAGTCTCGACCGGGATAATCGAGACGCGCGTCTAAAGGCACAAAAAAAGAGATCTCGCGGACCGTGACCTTTTGACTGAGGCCAGGCGGGTGCGGAACTGCGGCACACGGAACGGCTACAGCTGTTCGCATAATCCGACAGGGAGCGCCCCCCGGGTGGCTTCCAGCGAGGCGGGCATTAGTCGGTCCTCTTACGCGGGTGTAGGCCTATGGCATTCCGTCCTGTCCCGTGCGGCTCGGGTTGCATTCCAGACGCGCTCGGGTGTTATCGGCAGCTCGATATGCTCGACGCCAAACTCCGCGAGCGCGTCGACAATCGCGTTCGCCACCGCAGCCAGCCCCGGGGTTATCCCGCCCTCGCTGCCGCCGCGCATCCCGAGCGGGTTCGTCGTCGACGGAACCTCGCTGATCTCCGTCTCGAAAGCCGGGAGCAGGTCGGCGCGCGGCATCGCATAATCTAGGAACGAGCCGGATAGGAGCTGGCCGGATCGGGGGTCGTAGACGCACGCCTCCCACAGCGCCTGGCCGATCCCTTGCGCGATGCCGCCATGGCTCTGGCCATGGATCAGCATCGGGTTCACCGCCCGGCCGCAATCGTCGATCGATGTGTACCGGACAACCTCGACAAAGCCGGTCTCGGGATCGACCTCGACTTCGCAGACGGCGCAAGTATAGGCGTAGGACGGGATGCTCATCGTTTCGTCGGAGATGCCCATTAGCGGCCCGCGTAGGTCGCTCGGTATGCCGTCGCCGCGTGCCGCGGCAGCAATCTCGAAGAGCCCGATACCGCGATCGGTGCCCTTGATCACAAAACGCTGCTGGGCAAATTCGATGTCCTCCTCTGCCGCCTCGAGCATCGCGCCTGCGATCCGGCGCCCCTTATCAACGATTGCGTCGGCGGCCCTGGCGATGACCCATGACCCCAGACGCATCGACCGCAGACCCTCTACCTGCGGGTCGATGTCTTCGCCGACCGGGTGCGAGCGACGGCGGCGGGGGTCACGGTCGGCGTCGACCGCGGAACCGAAGTCCCCGGCGTCTGCGAGATCGGCGCGGCGCGGGCAGGGATCGTCAGCCTGATCGTGCGCGGGCTGGAGATGTACGGCTTCGACTTCGACACCAGCCGCTACGAGAGCTTCGCCGCCCACATCGCCACGGCCGGCGCGCTGGGCCAGCTGCCGGTCGCCGGCGCCGAGGACTCGCTGGCCGCCGTCCTGGCCCGTCTGGGCGGCGAGATCGCCGCGGCCATGGCGCCGAGCGCCGCCGACAGCGAGCGGGAGCGGGTGTTCGGGGAGGCGGTCCGCAGCCTGGCGGTGCCCCTGCGCGAGGCGCCGGAAACGGCGTTGCGCACGAACAGATCCGAACCGACCCAAACCAACCCGAAAGCGTCTCCCTGCATGCCCCCTATGGCGCTGAGCGCAGGTCTAGGTGGCTGAAGATCAAGAACCGCGATTACTCGCAAAAAGAAGGCAGGAGGGATCTGCTCAATGGGCCGCGGCAGAGGCCGTGGTCGCGGGAGGGATGAAAACCTACCGCGGGCTGCCTTCCACCAGACCCATTAATGTAAAGCGCTGCGACGGGGCTGCCAGGATTGCCGCCACAAGGCGGAACCAACCCGGCAGAAACGGCGGCGCTATCCGGCATTGCCCCCCAAAAACGCGCGCGAGAGCGGCCTTCCGCGGAAATCTTCGAGATCTTCATCGTCTCGGCCCAAGATCGGGCCGCAGCATCGACAGACGCAAGACGTGGTGAGGGACCTGGAGATTGGGTGGCCCTGCTCGAAGGCGAGCCGCACGTTCGATCCGAAGCGGCGGAATGACGAACCCCGTCGCCGGCGGCACGAACAGTTTCAACCCAGCAAAGGAGGGACACATGGCTAAGAACACGATGTCGAGCGAAGCCGGCTGGGCGCTGACCGAGACGATCTGCGAAATCATTGATGACGAGATCGCGCACAGCGCCGACCGAACCTGGCAATTCGACAGGGTCGCGCGGAAGGTGGTTGAACGCCTCGGGCCGGAGACCGCCGCCAACATCGACGAGTACCAGGCGATCCAGGATGCGCTCTTTGGCTGGCCCGTCGGAACCAATGTCCGCGAGGACGGCTCATCACCGGACTAGGCAACTGCGGACATCGCGTCGGCGGCCCGGGCCGCGCTCGCCCGGGCCATCCCTCCACGACACCGCCCGCCGGAGGGAGCAGCGGGCTCGAACCAGCTACATAGCGGCGGCCTGGCGCGGCGGGAGGGGTGCCGCCTGGTCGACGCTTATGAGCGCACCCTGGCGATGCTGCGGCCCGATCTTGGGCCGAGACGATGAAGATCTCGAAGATTTCCGCGGAGGCCTCGAAAGCCGCTCTCGCGCGCGTTTTTGGGGGGCAATTTCGAAAAGCGGCCGCGCGACGGCTTGCGGCGGTCAAGTCGCTTCTGACCTTCGCCACCCGAAATCGGTTACATCCCGTTCAACGCCGGCGCTGTGGCGCGGCTGCCGCAGGCGATCAATGTGCTCGCCGAGCGGATCCTGACGGAGGAGCAGGTGGTTCGGCTGATCGCGCTCGAGCGGGACCCGCGCAATCACGCACTGCTGCGGCTGCTTACCTTGCGGCGCTGCGGGTATCGGAGGCCTGCGCGCTGCGCTGGACGGCGTGCAGGGCGCGCCGAGGTGCCGGCCAGGTGACGGACAGTGGTCGACAAGCGAGGGAAGGTGCGTTCGATTCTGCTGCCGCCCTCGATGTGGCGCGAGCTCGTCGCGCTCCGCGGCGATGCCGGACCCGACGAACCGGTTTTCCGTTCGCGCCAGGGCGGCGCATTAGATCCCATGTCGGTACAGCGGATCGTGAAGGCCGCCGCTATCCGGGCAGGCCTTCCCAAAGCCGTCTCCCCCCACTGGCTGCGCCACGCCCATTGCAGCCACGCCCTCGATCGGGGCGCCAATCCTGCACTGGTGCGTGACACCGCAGGACATGCCGATTTGCGAGTGACCAGCGTGTACTCGCATGCCCGGCCGTCGGACAGCTCGGCGCGGTTTCTCATCGGTTGAGACGCTGGCGCGGGCACGCAATAGTGCTCACAGCTGACGCCCATATAGGGATTGTGGTGTCGGTGGCACTGATACAGTGCCCACTATGGCATCCGATGACCTGATCCCGCGTCTAGCCCAATTGATGCGCATGGTACTAGGGCCCGTCGTCAATAACTTTGAGTGTTGCACGTAAAACGAGTCGACATTAGGAATAGTATAGTAAAAAGAGTCTATCTTTACAACGATTTGTGTGATTAATAGAGGGTCGGCTTGGAGCAAGGCTGACCCATGAACCGATATCACTTCGCGACGACCAATGGGAGCGAATCAAGGACCTTCCGCCCGGCAAACCCGGTCATGTCGGCGTCACCGCCCACGACAATCGCCGATGCGTCGAAGCGGTGCTCTATCGCCACCCCACCGGAATTCCTTGGCGAGATCTGCCGGAACAGCTTGGCAACTGGAAGAACACGCACAAGCGGTTCAGCCGCTGGGCCAATAAAAGAGGGCCTCGCGCAGCGCCAGCGGTCGCGACGACGCTGGTGGCTGGCCAACCCGGGCAGAGTGTCTGAAACGCTCCGGGGAAAACGGTCGTGAGAATCCAAAGCAGCCATCATCACGCCGATCGCGGCCTCGACGCGTATTTCAGCCCACCGGAAGCGACGGCCAGCCTATTGGGTATCGAGTCAGGGCATCTACCGCGGCGCATTTTGGAGCCGGCTGCAGGCGATGGCGCGATTTTCCGTCCTCTTCAAGCCGCAGGTTATACGGTCATTGCGTTCGATATCGTCTATTATGGTCTGATCGGATGTAGGGTCGGCATCAATTACCTTGAAGCTCCGCCGATCGCCGGGGTGGAAGGCATAGTCACTAACCCGCCTTATAAACTAGCCTTGCTCTTTGCCGAAAAGGCGCTGAGCGAAGTTCCGTACCTTGCACTGTTGCTCCGAACAAATTTCCTGGAGAGCACGGCACGTTTGAAATTCTTTCGCAAACACCCGCCTACGAGGATCTGGATTTCTTCTAGGCGCTTGCCCATGATGCACCGCCACGGTTGGCAGGGTCGTCGCGCACCCAGCAATACCTGCTACGCTTGGTTCGTATGGGATCAGCGGTGCCAACAAAAATCGATAATAGAATGGTTCGATTGGAAAGACTATCCGGTGCCGGATCTGGCGCGACCGCCTCGCCCTGTTAGAGCTCAGCCACACCCAAACAAGGAGGGCGCTATCCCGGTTGAGCCCAGCCTCCTCCAAGGCAAAGATCCCCGCCGGGGGGATAGGGGTTTCCTAATCGCAGGCTCCACTCCAGCGAGCGATGGGCCTCAACACGCGCAATGCCGCGAAATGAGATGGGGGGTCGGTTTGGGTGAGAGGCAGAAATAGCTGACCGCGAAGGCTCGCCCGAGCACCACCCGGCCGGCTGGGGAGGATGTTGCTGCACGCCGGTTGTCGGTATAATGGCGCGATACCCCGGAGCAGATAGCCCGGAGCGTGGGTTACTGTGCCATGGCCACTACTCGCCGTCTTGCAGCGATCCTGGCGGCCGACGTCGCGGGTTATTCGCGGCTGATGGAGCCGACGACGAGGGCACGCACGAATGGCTCAAGGCGCATCCCCGTCAGCCTCATCCGAAGATCAAAAAGCACAATTGCCGTACCGTCGAAAATACCGGCGACGGACTGCTGACGGAATTGCCGAGTGTTGTGGAGGCGACGCGCTGCGCGGTCGAAATGCGGAGGGCGATACATGAGCAAAATACGGGTGTGAAGGGACTTTGGGCGCGAGGCGAGTGGGCGCAAGACTAACACATCATTGGGAGGCGAAACATGCGAGAGCAGACAAATGTCACCCGTCGTGAATTACTTTCGAGGACGGCGGCAGGATCGATCGCGCTGGCGACGTTGGGCGCGGTTCAGCCGAACGAGGCTAACGCGCAAACGAGTGGGGGGGCGCCGTTGAAACCCAACATCTTGTTCATCCTGGCCGACGATCTCGGATACGCCGATCTGTCCTGCTATGGGCGGCGCGATTTCACCACGCCCAACATCGACCGCATCGCGGGCGATGGCATGCGATTCATGCAGGCCTACGCCAATTCCGCGGTATGCACCGCCTCGCGCGTGGCACTGATTACCGGACGCTATCAATACAGGTTGACAGTCGGTCTGGAAGAGCCCCTGACCGGCCGCGAGGCGCGGATTGTGGGGTTGCCGCCAGAACACTCGACGTTGCCGTCGATCCTGAAGAAGGTCGGCTACCAGTCGACCCTGATCGGCAAATGGCATTTGGGCAGACTGCCCGATTTCGGTCCGCTGCAGAGGCTACGATCATTTTTACGGCTTCCGCGGGGGCGCGCTCGACTACTACACGCATAAATTCGGGCCGCCGGCGAGCGACACCGAGGATCTGTGGGATGACGATGCGAAGGTCCGGCAACCGGGGTATCTGACCGACCTGTTGGGAAACCGCGCCGTCGATGTCGTCAACGCCTATGCCAAGTCCGGCCAGCCGTTTCTCGTCAGCCTGCACTTCAACGCTCCGCACTGGCCTTGGGAGGCTCCGGGCGATGAGGCGGAGGCACAGCGCCTCAAAAGCTTGTTCCATTTCGATGGCGGCACCCAACGTACCTATCAGCGCATGATTCAACAGATGGATCTGCAGATCGGGCGCGTGTTGCAAGCACTCTACGCGAACAGCGTTTCCGAAAACACGATTATCATATTTACCAGCGACAATGGCGGCGAGCGCTACGCC
>Ga0306926_10008437_pt1 | contig 11270 bp, 10 predicted proteins | sample flu12Cox44000178_FD_203759 | JGI IMG/M metagenome (GOLD analysis project Ga0306926, IMG submission 203759) | Lab enrichment of tropical soil microbial communities from Luquillo Experimental Forest, Puerto Rico - flux8day.12C.oxic.44.000.178 (v2)... | ecosystem: Environmental > Terrestrial >...
GCCATTCCCCGATTTGAAAACGGCGGATCAGCCCTCCGAGGATCGCAACGAGGTAGACGGCAATGAAGGCAATAACAAGCGGGACAAAGAAATTCTGCCCTCGGCTCAAGACATAGAACCCTGCGATAACAATCCCAAGCGAAAGTGCGACCGAAACCAGACGGGGGCGGGAGGGTGGTTGACCGTTGGGCATGACTCAGCAAACGGAAAGCTTACAAATCTGACAGCCGGTTGTCTACGCGGCCGGTAATACCTCGCCGCTTACGCTCCTTTCCAAATCCAGCATTCCTGCATAGGCTCATCCAGGCAACACTCACCATGAACAGCGACGCAAAGCAATTTCTGTTTCGATTACTCAACACTCCCAGCCCGTCCGGGTTTGAAACCGAAGGGCAGAAAGTCTGGATGGACTACGTCGGACGCTTCGCTGACTCGCTGCAGAACGATGCTTACGGCAATGCCTGGGCCACCGTGAAAGGGCGCGATCCCGCGATGAGTGTCATGCTCGAGGCTCACGCCGATGAGATCGGTTTCATGATCCAGAATATCGCTGACGATGGATTTCTCTACGTCACGAGGATCGGAGGAAGCGACCGTGCGATTGCTCGAGGAAAGCGGCTCAAAATTTTTGGCGATCAAGGTCCGGTACTTGGGATCCTGGGGAATACGGCAATTCACCTGCGGAATAAGGAGGACGAAAAGATTCCGGAGGTCCACCAGCTCTATGTCGATATCGGAGCCGGCTCAAAGGCAGAGGTCGAGCAGCGCGGTCTCCGCATTGGGCACCCAGCTGTTTACACCGATACGGCTGAAGAACTGATCCCGGGCAGGATTATCGGAAGAGCAATCGACAACCGCATTAGCGGGTTCATTCTGAGCCAGGTTCTGGCCAATCTTTCACTCGGAGCGGACAAAGCCTTCGTCACTGTGCACGCAGTCAACGCGGTTCAGGAAGAGATCGGCGGATCCGGCGCTAAAATGATCGCGTACCGGCTGCAACCGCGGGTGGCGATCGTACTTGATGTGACTCACTCGACTGATTCACCTGGCATAGACAAGAACAAACATGGCTCTGTCAGGATTGGTGGGGGCCCCACGCTGATGCATGGTACGGCAAATCACCCGCTGGTGGTTGACCAGCTGGTTGGGGTGGCCGGAGAGCTTCAAATCCCGATCCAACACGAGGCTTCCTCCCGAACAACGGGGACCGACACTGACTCCGTCTACGTCAGCCGAAGCGGAATACCAAGCGCACTTCTCTCAATCCCGATGCGGTACATGCATTCGACCGTTGAGTTGATCGATATCTCCGACGTCGAGCGTTGCATCACCCTTCTGACCAGCTTTATCCGCAAGATTGGAAACATCGATGAATTCACGCCGAAACTCGGAGGTAAAAACTCCAGGCTCTAAGCCAAATTCCGAAGTTGCCTTGTACGGCGCCTGGGCCAGGCGCCGTTTGTTGTCACACCTCGGGATTTTCAACGGCTGCCGCCGAAAACCTCGGAATCTGTTTACCTGAACCGGAAAATGGCGTTCAACTGTGACTCGGGCGTATCTATCTGCAGCCGCCAGGGATCGGAGACCGCGCGAGTGTCACGGAAAATGCGGGGCGGACCGGTCGAAATCAGCTTGTAGCCGGTGAGCACAAACTCAGGGTAGATCCTGTTCGACGCGGGTTCATACACCCAGTCACCGGAAAAGTATCCCTCGAGCCGGTACTCGTACCCGTTGTCAGAGCCGATCGCATTCGCTGCGCGGTCGGGGGCATGGACCCGCTGCTCGTTCACCATCACCAACTGAGCCTGGCTCCAGGGCTGCCTGGGCCGGCGAACATATCCCCAAAAGAAGTAATACTTCCTAAACACGCGGCGTCCGATGAAATAATTGCCCGGAGGCTCTGCTGGGATGCTCTGGGCGAGCGCCGCTTTGGCCTGCGTAAATTCATCGGGAGCAGTTTGGCAACCGGCTAGAACCAACACGGCCCCAGCCAAAAGAAACAATGAAAACAGCCGCATCATCGCCCTCGCCCTGCCTGCGGCTCAGCTGCCATGCGTGTAATTCCGGAGCCGCCCGAGTAGCTTTGGATGCTGCTGAAGCTCATTAACGAGACCTTCAATCGCCCGCAAGGTCTGTGGACTAATATGGTGCTCCATCCCCTCGACATCGTGGTAAATGACATCGTCCTCAATTCCCAGCATGCGTAAGAAATCAGTCAAAAGGTGATGCTTCTGCATGATGTTGCGCGCCAGCGTCTCGCCAGCGGTGGTCAGGACCAAGCCACGGTATTTTTCGTACTTGAGGAGCCCTTCAGAATCAAGCCGCTGGACCATGTTGGTAACGCTCGCTTGAGAGATTTTCAGCCGCTGCGCAATATCGGCCACCCGCGCGTAGCCTTTCGTGTTTATCAAGTCCAGGATTTGCTCGAGGTAATCCTCAACTGCCGAGGAACGCCCGGCTGGGGGCTTGCTAGTCATAGGGAGGACAGTATTGCTTAAACGCAAGTCCGGATCAATCCGGTCTTGCGTCCCGAGAGCCTTATCCCAAGTTCCGGCGCCTGTTGGGGCCGAATCCGGCCGATTTTAAGCCCTGAAAAGGGCAAAATATTTAGAGCGGTCAGCGGTTCAGTTCTCGATCATCAGCGCGTTCGCCTGTTGATTAAAGCCTATGGTTGTCACCAACGCGCGTGAAGCTCCCTTAATCGACCTTGTCTTCCGGTTCACCCTTGGAAGCCGGGTTCCCGCGCTTAAAGTGCCGGGCAAGCACTCCGTTCGCAAAGCCAGGGAAGCAAAAACAGCTTGCAGTACAGCACTGGCCCCAAGCGCCTCTCCTAACGCCGCTTTGTACGCGTAAACCGGTGCCGCATCGCAGAAATCCTCAAAGATCCGGCACTCTACCTCGTCGGCGAAGGTGCCGTTCGCACTGCTTATTGCCAGGTCTGGCTGCCCGGACGAAACTACCTCTCCGAGCACTTCCGCAGCTGCTCGATACGCCTCGCGCACCGAGAAAAATGGCCCGCCCGCGCTTGATCGAGCGATTCGCAGCCCGTGCTCGCGTCCCAGGACGACAGCGCCGGCAGCCTCACCGAATACAGTGCCCGTTCGCCTTCCATAGACCTCAAATTGGCCGTGACGGCTCGCCATCAACCAGCTCGCAAATGCATCCGACACCAGCCAGTCCATCTCTTCGGTTCCAACCACCAGGCAATATGCGAGCCCTGGATCAGTCGCCAGCACCTGGGTCGCAAAGTGAATTGCTGAAAGCCCAACCGATGAGTCGCCTACCAGCGTATAACTCTTGCCATCGAAATCCAATAGGGCCGCTACATGGCTCGCCGGCGCGTTGAAGACGGTTTCGGTAAACAACAGCGGACTGGCGACATTCGCTCCCTGAGTCGCAATTTCATCGTAAAACCGCCGCGTGTAGTTCACGCCGCCGGAACAGATGGCAAAGATCACGGCACAATGTTCACCCAGCTCCGGACCAACTTTCAGCCCCGCGTCCTCGATCGCATCAAAAGCCGCCGTAGCCCCGGCCAAGGACAGCGCGCTGGATCGCCGGAGGCGTGGCGCTCGTGCAGCTTTCATGAATTTCGCCGGCAGTGGGCAATAAAGATAGTCTCGATCCGCCATTCGCCCGGGTACTCTTACCCGGGGCGCGTAACCACCTTCGCAGAGCATCCGCCAGGTCTCTCCAGCACTCGATCCCAATGGTGTGACTGCACCGACGCCTTGAATGAAAATGCTCATACGCGCTGCAACACGAGACTCGCATTTGTCCCCCCAAACCCGAACGAGTTAGAGAGTGCCCGTTCGATCTTTGCCGGAAGTGCTCGATTAGCAACTACTTGAAATCGCGATTCCGGATCGGGTTGCCGAAAATTTATGTTCGGCGGCAGAAACTGATCGCGCAGCGCGACCACGCAAAACGCGGCCTCAATCGCTCCGGCCGCACCCAGGGCATGCCCCATCATCGACTTTGTAGAACTCACCGGAACCTGCCCGAACAGCGCCGAGATCGCGAGCCCTTCGGTCGCGTCGTTGAAAATCGTTGCTGTACCATGCGCGTTGATATAATTGATCGACCCGGCCTCCGCATTTGCGGCTCTCAAAGCTCGCTCCATTGCCATCCGGGGCCCGATCCCCGAGGGATTCGGTTGCGTCATATGATACGTATCAGTCGAGACGCCGTAGCCGATAACCTCCGCTACCGCAGAAACTCCTCGACGCAGGGCTGATGCTTCCGATTCAAGAACGAGCATAGCTGCGCCCTCTCCGAGCACCAGACCGCTGCGGTGTCGGTCGAACGGACGGATTTTCTCCGGCGTCGCAGCCTGGAGCGAATCAAATCCAACAAAAACCAGCTCACCCAGTGGATCGTATCCTCCGGCAAGGACGCACTCATGCATTCCGGCTTTGACCAGCTCGAAAGCGTGCCCGATCGCGTTCGAGCCCGAGGAACAGGCATTTGAAATAATCTGGACCGGTGCTCGAATCCGCGCGGCCCACAACGCGTCGAGAACCGGCTTTTGGGGCATGTAATTGGCCACCAGTTCCGGATTGGAACGACGCGGCGCTGCAGCTAGCAAACGACGGTAAAACCTTTCTCCGTTGCTCATGCCGCCACTGGAAGTCGCCGCCACCAAAAGCTCAGGATTCGGCGTCGCAGCACTTGTGAACGCTTCGCGCAAAGCCGCTATCATCATGTGGGAGCTCCGGTGCAAACGCTTTGTTTTCCGGGAAAGCTCCAATTTATTGCCAAGCCAATCGTCGGGAATCTGCCCGGCCGTCTTGCAGCGGGTCCGGGATACGTCGAAGGAGGTCACTTCCGAAACGGCGTCTTTGGCCTGCTGCAGCGAATCCCGGTTCGCCTCTACACCGATCCCAAGGGGCGAAACGATTCCCATGCCCGTAACAAGGACTCGCCGTTTCGAGCGATTGGCAAACGACATACTTTCCGGTACGCCCAATGCCCAATTTGTTCTACTCCGGGCTCAAATAAATTTCACCCCGCCTCTGGATTCCACGTTCCACTCCCTCCCTTCTTGCATCTCCATTCAGGGGCGGTAGCATGACACGATGCGGTCAGAACCACCTGAGAGCGACGCGCCCCAATTCAGTTGGCGCAGATTTTTGTGGATGATCGGAAACGCTCTGCGCTGGAAATGCCCTACCTGCGGCCAGCGCCCGCTGTTCATTCCCTGGTACAGGGTGAGAAACCTGCGCGATTGGTTTGTGCCTCTGGATGGCTGCCCGGCCTGCGGCTATCCCTTCGATCGCGAACCCGGTTATTTCCTGCTCTCGATTTTTGCCATCAATTACGGAGTGGCCTCAATACTCGGGGTAGCGGTCTACCTCATACTCGATTTCGGCTTCCGCCTTCCCATCTGGCAGACGCTTGCCATCACAATCGCACCGATCCCTTTTTTCAATCTCTGGTTCGCGCGGCATTCCAAAGCCCTGTTCATTGCTTTCGATCTCTTCTGGGATCCACACCAGCGCGATGACGATGGCGGCGATCCCGGCACGGAAGCGCCGGTTCCACAGCCGCAGAAGCCGGACCGCCAGCCGACCCGGCAATAGCGATGGCTACCGACATCCGTTTCGGGATTATCGGGCTCGGACTGATGGGGCGGGAGTTCGCCAGTGCGGCTGCCCGTTGGATTCACTTGAGCAACCTCGATGTCCGGCCGATCCTCGTCGCGGCGTGCGACGCGAACGAGAAGGCTTTCGATTGGTTCAGGGTGAACGTGCCGACCGTTCGCTTCCTTACTCGCGATTACCACGAACTGCTTCAGCGGAGCGATGTCGACGCTATCTACTGCGCCGTTCCGCATAATCTGCACGCGCAAATTTATTGTGATATCATCGAGGCGGGAAAACATCTCCTGGGTGAAAAGCCATTCGGAATCGATCTGCCGGCAAACCGTAAAATCCTCGAAACGATCGAACGGCATCCCGGGGTCTTCGTTCGCTGCTCATCGGAGCTTCCATTTTTCCCCGGCGGGATCGCGATTATCCGGGCGCTACTGAAAGAAGATTTCGGTCAGATTGTCGAAGTCGAAAGTGGTCTTCTCCATTCTTCGGATCTGAACCCGGAAAAACCGATTAACTGGAAACGCATGATCGAGTTTAACGGGGAATACGGCTGCATGGGAGATCTGGGAATGCACGCCCTGCATATTCCGCTGCGATTTGGCTGGTTTCCGCACCGTGTACACGCTCAGCTGTCAAAGATCGTGGCCGAGCGTCCTGACGGCAAAGGAGGGACTGTACCTTGTCGAACTTGGGATAATGCAACCATTTTCGGTGAGGTCCAAGGCGGCGATCGGGGCCACGATTTCCCGATCACTATTCATACGAAACGAATCGCGCCGGGTGAAACAAATACCTGGTTTATCCGGGTCATCGGGATGCAAAGATCGATGGCGTTCTCAACCAAGTACCCGAAAACACTACAGGTCATGGAATATCGGCCAGCTGGCGTTCAGGCCTGGCAGCATATTGACCTCGGCTACGAGAGCGCTTATCCGGCTATCACCGGGGGCATCTTCGAATTCGGATTTAGCGATAGCATCCTTCAGATGTGGGCCGCCTTTTGCGAAGAGCTTGTTCATGGCCGCGATGGGATGCAGCAGCCGTTTTATTGCGTTACCCCGCAAGAGGCACACCAGAGCCACCTTATCTTTACCCAAGCCCTCGCTTCCCATGCCGGGAAAACGCGCGAGTGTGCCATGAATCGAGGGTGATTTTGACCCGAAAACTGTGCTCCCGTGATTGCTCTCCGCGAAGATTTTGACCCCGATTTCATAGAAACCATCAGGGATATGTTCGGCCACGAAGGGCTCTTATCTCGGGCACGCCAGTTTGAGTACCGAGCCCAGCAGCAGCAGATGGCGGCAGCCATTGCGCGCGCTCTGCAGGAAGGCCGGCACCTGGTCGTCGAAGCCGGAACCGGCGTTGGCAAGTCGCTCGCTTACCTGATCCCAGCGGTCCTCACCGCCCTGGATCAGCGCCGCAAAGCAATCGTCTCAACGCAGACGATAAACTTGCAGGAACAACTCCTGCATAAAGACATCCCCATCGTCCAGCAACTGCTGAATCGCCCTTTTGAAGCCGCATTGCTGAAGGGAAGGCAAAACTATCTCTGCCCGAACCGATTGAACCGCGCGTTGCAGCTGCAGAACGAGCTGTTTACCGACGCCGACCAGAGAGAATTGCTGCGAATCAAAGAGTGGAGTGTCAGGACAACCGAAGGCACGTTAAGCGATCTCGATTTCGAGCCGGACCCGGCAGTCTGGACTCAGGTATGCAGCGAGGCGCATATCTGCACCCCGAAAACATGCGGGAGCCAGGGACGATGCTTCTATCAAGATGCTCGTAAGAAATTGCTGACGGCAGACTTGATCGTGGTAAATCACACCTTGTTCTTTCTCGCCTTGCAGGCAACCGGCGATTCGGATGGCCGTAGCCCGGGCTATCTGTTCCCCAATGACTTTGTGATCTTTGATGAAGCCCATACCCTCGAGTCAGTTGCAGCTCGACAGATCGGCCTCGGAATCTCCCACTACGGGCTGAGACAGGCCCTGCACCGCCTGTATAATCCGAAGACCAGAAAGGGCTTGTTCGTGTTGCTGCGTAAGGGAGACGCCGTTGAGGAAACCGCCGAGAGCTGCAACGCCCTCGATCGTTTTTTTGACGAGGTTGAGCGTGCCGCGGATTTCGGCAAAGGCCGCGAATTCCGGGTCCGGCAACCGGACCTGGTCCCCGACACGATCTCTCCCTCCCTTCTCCGGATTCAAGCCGCCGTCGTTTCCGCCGCAAAAGAAGCGAGTGACGAAAGGTTGAAGGGCGAACTGCAGGACTTGGGACGTCGGCTCCGGGATGCACGCCAGGGCATCGCGGATTTCCTGCGCCAGACACCGGACAATTACGTCTACTGGATTGAGAAGACAGGGAAAACCGGTCATTTTCTCAGCCTGAATGCTTCGCCTGTCGATATCTCACCGGTGCTTAATCAACTCCTTTTCCCGCCCGACCGCACCTGCATCATGACCAGCGCCACGCTTTCCGTCGGGCGCGAAGACTTGGCGTATTTTCGAAACCGGGTCGGCGCGTTCGACGTTGATGCGGTCCAGATTGGTAGTCCGTTCGATTTTGAGACCCAGATGCGTCTGTTCCTCGTGCGGAAAATGCCCGACCCGCGCGATGCCGTCTATGAAGACTCGCTGGCGAAGTGGATCTGGCATTTCCTGGAAAAATCTTCTGGCCGCGCCTTCGTTTTGTTTACCAGCTACAAAACGATGACCAGCGTCGCGCGGAGCATGGAAGAGAGGCTCCAGCGAAACTTTACCTTTCTGATTCAGGGTCAGGGACTCTCCCGTAGCCGGATGCTGGCACAGTTCAAGCGCGCGAAGGATGGCGTGCTTTTTGGTACGGACAGTTTTTGGACCGGTGTCGATGTGCCCGGAGAAGCTCTCTCCAACGTCATTATTACGCGCCTCCCGTTCGCCGTGCCGGATCACCCTTTGATCGAAGCTAAAGTCGAATTTATCGAAAATAACGGTGGCGATCCATTCACGGAGTATTCGCTTCCCGAAGCCATTCTCAAGTTGCGTCAGGGTGTCGGCCGATTGATCCGCACCAGGAGCGATCGAGGCATCGTGGTGATTTTGGATAACCGCATCCTGAGCAAGTCATATGGACGCGCCTTTCTGCAAGCCCTGCCAAAGTGTCCCGTGGAGATCGTCTAGTGACTTGTCAGGCGGACTTCGGCGAGCACTCTCGACGCCTCGACTGAGGTCAAAACTCAATTTTCAATTTTCAAATTTGCGTTGCAGGCCAACGTTGAAGATTGAGATTTGACACCTCCCACTCCCACTCACAATGTCTCCCATCGAAACCTTCCTCGGGCGTTTTCAGGCGAGCCTCACGGGGAATTCATTCCAGAAGCTGACGCTGGGGAAATTCCGAAAGGAAGAGCAGAGCCTCCAGCATGTTTACGTACGCCTCGTCTCGATCAAGGGAGAATCAAAGCTTTCCTTTAACTACCGCTACCCGACCAGGGACGTTACCAAAAATTACTCGAACGCTGAAGGGACAACCTTGCTCCGCGACTGGATCGGCAGAACATGTCTTTCAGCCACACTGTTGACTGCGACCGAACGTCAGCAACTCACTTTCAATCGAAGGGGTAAACCAAGATTGACAACCTCTCTGGAAAGTCATTCCAAACCTGAGCGTCGCCACGATCGAGCAAAGGCTCGCCTTCTGCGCGATGAGCGGTTTCTTCAGGCTCTGGGCATCCTCGACCCGCAGGGCCGTCCACGGCGCGAGATGGGTGACAAGTATCGTCAGATTCATCAGTTCGTCGAGATCGTCGCTCCGATTTTGCGGGACTTGCCAGGTGGCCGTCCCGTGCGCGTCGTTGATATGGGCGCCGGGAAAGGCTATCTCACGTTCGCGCTTCATGCCTTTCTTCGCGACCAGGGAATCGCTGCGGAGACGACCGGGATCGAACGAAGGAAAGACCTGGTCGAAACCTGCAACCGTGTGGGGCGGGAATGTGGATATAGCGGACTGTATTTCCGCTCGGCTGAAATAGCTGACATTGATCTGCAGGGAGTGGATATCCTGGTCGCGCTGCATGCCTGTGATACCGGGACGGATGAAGCCATCTTCCGAGGTGTCCAGAGTGGTGCCAGGTGGATCTTTGTCGCGCCCTGCTGTCACAAGGAAGTGCGCCCCCAGATTCGTGCTCCGGCGGGGTTGAATCCGCTCTTCCAGTACGGCATCCAGATTGATCGCCTCGCTGAGACCGTAACGGACACTTTGCGGACCATGTATCTGGAAGCATGCGGCTACGCCGCCCGGATTCAGGAATTTATCCCGGTTGAGCACACTACGAAGAACCTGTTAATCATCGCCCGAAAGTTGCCTCAGAAAACTGATCCCGAGATCTCGTGGAAGCGCGCCGCGGATTTCCAGGCTTTGTTTGGAATCCAGCATCAACGTTTGGCCGAGTTGTTGTTGGCTCGCTCCCCGAGCGACGCAGAGCACGGCGCGTCGCTCTCCGTTCGTGGTTGACAGGCCTCAGATTCGCACGATGCTGGCAATTCCGAGTTGGCGGGGTAGCCAAGTGGTAAGGCCGAGGTCTGCAAAACCTTTATTCGCGGGTTCGATTCCCGCCCCCGCCGCATATCTCTGATAATCAACCACATATAAATACCACAAGCGGCAAAAAGAGGATTTTCAGAACGAAAGTCAGAACTCAGTTATAACCGCTTGCCTTTAAACAACCTATGAACTGGTCTCTTTACAAACATGGCCATCTGGCCAAATCCCAGCATGGGTGCTATTTCGTCTACAGCAAGTTTAACCACGAAGCAGGGCAAAAGCGCTGGTTCGCAGAGTACGAGGCCGGATCCGATTATTTTGGACAACGCGGTCAACTCACCGGTAAGCCTCAGGGGTTTGAAACTCTCGAAGAAGCCCAGCGCTGGTGCGACCAAAACGCTGACGAAGTTGCGAAAAACTTAGGGATGTAAAAATCTGCGCTACCCCTGCCCCGCTCTACCCTCGAGCGGGGACTCTTCTCGACAATTGCTTTACTGTTCTTTTGACTGACGTATAAAGCGAAATGGGTTCAACCTCGAGGGTCGGAAATGTTTAAAGCTCGAGTGCGTTTATTTGGGGCAACCTTGGAGTCGGTTTTCCCAAAACCGATCCCCTTGGGAAAACTCTGCATTGACGAGCTAGCGGAGGGACTGCTCGATGGATTGGCGCCCATTGGATTGACCCCCGACCAGATCCTCATGCTGAAACTAAATGACCTGTTCAGCTACGAGCTGCGCTTTCCTTTGTTTCGAGGTAACGCTAACTATTCACTGAACTCACAACGACTACGCTTGGAGTTCACTGTTTTAAAGTGTCTGCATCCATTTGACCTTCCTCGCGGTACGAGCCACATCATCAACGTCGCAAGGCAAGCCGAGTTTGAACCTTCAAGCGACTTCGACAATTTCTTCTCCTCACGGACCAAATGGCAGAGCAACGCTGTAAAACAGGCAGGAGCGATCCTTTATTTGAGGTTACCCGATTGGCCGGAAGAGGTCACAGTCAACCTTGAACGCTCGATAGTGCTTCCCTCTGGCGTGTTCGTGAATACACGCACGATTCTAAAAGCGCCAGCGGTAGAAAACTCAAATTCGAATCAATCGAAGGGGCTGACTGCCGATACTTTCCGCAAGGTAATCGAGATATTTGAAAGGG